>ENA-ORUG01002555-ORUG01002555.1-human-gut-metagenome-genome-assembly--contig:-NODE-2555-length-12707-cov-77.968463_pt1 | contig 12707 bp, 9 predicted proteins | sample MGYA00242079_ERZ509207 | MGnify/ENA primary metagenome ERZ509207 (study PRJEB26280, sample SAMEA2338780) | human gut metagenome | biome: human gut; feature: human-associated habitat; material: faeces...
TGTTGCTCAGGTACTTATAAATAAAGTTAAATCAAAGTGTTGCGGAATTAAGGATCCTGAGGATTCTGATGGGATTCAGGAGAGGAGGCAGTAGAACCAAGAGAAGAGGAAGCCCCCTCTCCCCCTTCCAACTTCTGACGAATACGTCCCACTATCAGTTCCAACTCTTCTTGCTGATATGGTTTCAGCAGGAAGTCGAAGGCTGAAGCACGCAGCGCATCTATCATATACTTATTAAAGGCACTATAAAACACCACAATGAGGTCCATCGGCATCTCATCCCTCAGAGATTGCAACACCTCGAAACCCGTCTGTCCAGGCATCTCTACATCGATGAACAGCACATCGGGCTGCATGCTCATCACCAAGGTCTTTGCCGACATCGCCGAAGAGGAAGTGGCTATCACCTCGAAATCTTCCAGGGCAGCCAGATCGTCCTCCAACCTCAGGATGCTCTGTGGCTCATCATCCACTATTACTACCTTGATTTTATCTTGATCCGTTTGCATAACATTCTTTTTTACATATTTACGAAAGGAGTCTCCCCCACAATCTACTGGCATACACTATAATCGTATTCGCATGGTACTCCGATACTTACACACGTTCCTTTCTGCCGGTCACTTCCGCCATCAGCAGCACCCGCACGGCTCTGCATCTTGAAATACAGTTTGCGTGCATTTCCGGCATTGAGCATCTCGATGGTACTGTTCAGGATTCTCAATCCCGTGCCCGTGCTTGCCGCAGCATTAGTCTTCCTTGTGCCAATGCCAGCCACGGCACCCACGCCGCCACAGCCATTGTCGATGACATCGATGCGGAGCATGCCGTCTTCTATCCAGACTTTCACATCGAGCAGCGGCTTCTCTCCCGATTCTTCCATTCCCACGAAAGCATGCTTCAGGGCATTCTCCACAGGAATCTGAATAATCATAGAAGGCAACATCAGCGACATGTCAACCTCCTTGGCAATATCAAACCGGGGCATCGGAAGGAACGGATTGGTTTCGTGGCGAAGAGACGAATAACTCATCACCATCTGCAACTCATCCTCCAGGCTTACTGCCACCTGATCGCAGGTAAGCAGATTGGCTCGGAGCACCTGTATCAGAAGGCGCAGCGGCTTCACGTTGACACCCTTTGGCAGATTAGAGATAAAGATGTTGAGCACGTTGAACACGAAGTGGGGCGAGAAGCGATTGCGCACGTTCTCCATCTTCAGCGCCATCATGCGGTTCATCTCCTCCCGATGCTGATGCTTGTGGCGCAACGACTTATAGCGATAGAACACCACCAGTGCCAACACGCCCACCACCAGTAAACCAATGACCAGGAGCAGGATTAACTGGGAAGACTTTGCCTCTGCCTGCGTACTTTGAAGAATCAGGTCGCGGCGGACGATGGCTGTATCCTGCTTGAATCGCAGCTCGTTCTCCTGCACATTCGATACCATCGTGGCGTTGCGCAGCGAGTCATCGTATTGCTTCATCAGTTTCTGATATTGCAAAGCCTTGGCAAACTGTCCCTTTCGCTCATAAAGATCTGCCCATCCCTTGTGGTAGAGATAAAGGTAGTTGGGCGACATCTTCGATAGGTCGTATGGCTTACTCAATATCGCCGAAGCCTTGTCCAGGCGGTTCAGCTTCAGCGCCAGGGCGGCATTCAAGCCATCAATATAGAATTGCAGGTCGTTCTGCATGTTGGGTTGCACGAAGAAGAACTTCGTGGTATTAGCCAGATATTTCTGGGCAGAATCCAGACGGTTGAGTTCCAGATAGGTCTGTCCCAGGTTGGCATCCACCACAGCCGTCATGAAAGGCTGTCCCATCTGCCGGGCTGCCTTCTGCGCCTTCAGAAAGCACTTCAATGCCTCGGCGGGCTTTTCCTGACTGCTATACACATTGCCCCAGCTGTTGTAGAAGAAATGGGCGTCCTTAGGATTCTTGGGCGGATACTGGCGCTCAGCCTTGCGGAAATAGAAATGCGCCAACTGATAGTTGCGAAGGTCGTTATACACCTGTCCCAATCCTGTCAGAATACTGTTCTGCGCCTCATGCAAATCCAGGGAATCTGCCAGAAAATTGGCACGGCGATACCATGAGGAAGCATCCGCCAGTTTGCCCAACTGTCGGGAAGCATCGGCGATATTGATGCAGATATCGATGGCATCATTATGGTTATCTAGCTTCATCAGTTCATGATAAGCCCTGATGTAATAAGTGCGGGCAGGTTCCCGCTTGCCCACAGCCTGCAGCAGCACGCCTTGAAGGTTATCTGCATACGACTGTATCTTGAAAGTGGTTTCCAAGTCGGGATTCTGACGGCAATAGCTGTTCACCGAGTCGATAAGCGACTGGCATTCGGGGTCGGCACCTTTCAGATAACAGCATTTTGCCACAATCAGTCTTTTCCATTGCTCCACCAGTTCTGGTTTTCCGCCACATTTCAGGTTTCTGATTTGCAGAATCATCGAGTCGGGCTGGCTTTGCATCATCTGCTGATGCTGGGTTACAAACTCATCGATGGGTCTGTACCAGGAGTCATCCTCCTTTTTCTCTGAGGAGCACGCTGCCAGCAGCATCATGCATCCCATCAGCCATAGCCAGGTATAAAGTTTTAGTTTTACCATAAAATCGTTTATTGATAGGTTGGTATTTCGGAGAGATTACTGCTCCCCTTTCGTTTTCTTATCAGCCACATACATTCCTATCAGAATGCAGGCGGCACCAGCCAGGAAATAGGGGGTAATCTGCTCGCCAAGCACCCATGAGGCGAAAATCATCGTCGTTATCGGATTGAAATACACCCAGTTGGTAGCCTTTACCGTGCCCAGTTTTGAGATGCACCAGTTCCACGTGAGGAAGCAGATCATAGAGGCAAGGCAGCCCAGAAAGAGCAGATTGCCGAATACCTGCGGACGGGTGAATACCTCGAGCGGAGGAAAACCCGGAATGAAGATATAATATGGCAAGATGGTGAGAACACCATAGAAAAACACCTTGCGGGTGATGAATGCCGGACTGTAATCGCCCGTGGTTGACTTCATCAGCAGCGAATAAATCGCCCAGCACATACACGCCGTAAACGCCAATGCATCGCCCACCGGAGAAAGATGAAGCACAAACCTGCCGTTCAATACCACGATGATCATACCCACAAATGCCAGAAGAGAACCCAGCAGCTGCACAATATGAATGCGGTTGGAATCCTTATAGACCAAACGAACCAGCAGGGTGGCAAAGAGCGGACACGAACAGACAATGAGCGAGGTATTGGTGGTGGTGGTGAAGTTCATCGCCTCGTTCTCGCTGCAGAAATAGAGCGAACCGCCCGTAATGCCCAGCAGCGCCATCTTAGCCTCATCCTGCCAGGAATCGGCAAAGAGACGGCGATGATTGAACGCCAGCATCAGCACGTAGGCGATGCTGAAACGCAGGGTGAAGATCTGAGCAGGAGAAAGCCCGTTCAGCATCAGCACCTTGGTGGAAACGAAGGTGGTTCCCCAGATCGCCACCGTCAGGAAGGCTACCAGATGGTAGAATATATTGTTATTTTTCGTTTGCATATCTTAATTTTTCCTTTATTGGTGCAAAAGTAAGATTTTTCTGTGGATAAACCAAGACTTCTGCATTTTTTTTGTAACTTTGCAGCATGATTTTCCATCCATTCCATCATACTTCAGAAAATGTTCCTGCAAGGATGAACAATCCTTTGGATTACGAACCGCATCCGCTCTGCATCCAGGCGTGCAGGGAAGTGCAGGAGATGCTTGCCAGACGAGAAGACTGGCAGGAAGAGATTGCGCGCGGCAAAATGTTTGGCGTGCTCATCGTAGAAAATGTAAAAACAGATACCGATGTCCCGAAATGGGGATACCCAGCTGCCGATAGCGAGGCTCCGAAATGGGGATACCTGGCAGCCTACAGCGGACAGATTGGCGGAAGAAGTGACTGGGAGGACTTCGTGCCTGCCGTATTCGACTATCTGCAGCCCGACGGCTACTTCAAGACCCACGAGGCAGAGATCTCACGTATCAACCAGAGCATCAGCCACCTGGAGAAGGATGAAAGGATGAAGGAAGCCAGAACCCTGATCCGGCAACTGCAGGAGGAGCGGAAGCGTACCATCGCCGCCTATCAGGAGAAGATGAAGGAAGCGAAGGCAAAACGTGACAGCCGCAGAGAGGCAGGAAACCTATCAGAAGCGGAAGAGGCGGAGATGATCAGGGAAAGCCAGTTTATGAAGGCTGAACTGTGCCGACTGAAGAAATCGCTCTCGGAGAAGACAGCCCTGGAAACGGAATTTGAGGATTATCAGGAGAATATTCTGAGACTGAAGCAGCTGCGCAAGCAACTCTCTGATGCCCTGCAGCAATGGCTTTTCTCGCAGTTCAGAATGCTGAACCAGGAGGGAGAAAGCAAGGATCTGCTGGAGATTTTCAGAGATGAAGCCCTGAAGGAGTATCCGCAGGCGGCGATAGCTACGAGCCGGATTGCAGCCCTGAAGATGGTGCCGCCAGCCGGGAGCGGCGAGTGCTGCGAACCGAAACTGCTGCAATATGCCTACCAGCATGGTTACAAACCGCTGCAGATGGCTATGTTCTGGTGGGGAGAAAGCCCGAAGGAGGAAATCCGTCACCACCTGCAGTTCTATCCAGCCTGCAACGGCAAGTGCAAGCCGATACTGCATTGGATGCTGCCGCCATCGGTATTCGAAAGCCCTGCATCGGCAGAAAACGGCATCGGCGGACAGAAGGGACCATTCCCTAAGCAGGTAGAGATGCTCTATGAGCAGGTGGAAACGCTCTACGAAGACTGCGAGCTGACCGTGATTCACAAACCTGCAGGACTACTCTCTGTACCGGGAAAGGACGCTGCCCAGCCATCGGTCTATGCGCTGATGCGAAGGAAATATCCCGAGGCTACCGGTCCGCTCATCGTTCACCGGCTGGACATGGCGACCAGCGGACTGATGATCATCGCCAAGACCGAATTTGCCTATCATCGCCTACAGAAGGAGTTTCTGAACCATAGGGTGCAGAAGAAATACATCGCCATCATTTCAGAAAAAGAGATTTCGGGAAAGGATATCTCTGGAAAAGACATTCCGGAAAAGGAGATTCCGGAAAAAGACATTTCGGGAAAGAAGATTCCGGAAAAGGGAATCATCTCCCTTCCGCTGCAGCCCGATTATCTGAACCGCCCTCGCCAGATAGTGAATCACGAGCAGGGCAAGGAGGCCATTACGGAGTATGAAATTCTGGAGCGCATCGACGGCTCCCACCTCCGTATCGCCCTCTATCCCAAGACGGGCAGAACCCACCAGCTGCGCGTGCATTGTGCCCATCAGGAGGGTTTGAATGCTCCCATCCTGGGCGATCCGCTCTACGGCAACGAGAAGGCTGCCCGACTGCATCTACATGCCGAGGAGATAACCTTCGAACATCCCCTGACGGGTAAGAAAATAACGATAAAGAGAAAGGCTGATTTCTAAACGAAACCAGCCTTTTTTCTGTCTATTTTTGTTCAAGTTTTTCAAGTTAAGCCCTTCAGACGAAGAACATGATGATGACCTGGGCGATGATGACTCGGATAAACATGCCGAGCGGATAAACCGTAGCATAGCTGATGCTAGGCGTATCGCCATCCAGGGTCTCGTTGGCATAGGTAAGCGCCATCGGATTCGCCATACTGCCGCAGAGAATGCCGCAGATGCTGCCGAAATCGTACTTCTTGGTCTTCAGGATGATGAAGCCCACTATGATAACCGGAACCACCGTGATGAGGAAACCGATGCCTACCCACATCAAACCCTCGGGACGAACCACCGTCTCGAAGAACTGTCCACCAGCCGACAGACCCAGACAGCCCAGATACAGGGCAAGACCCAACTCGCGGAGCATCAGTCCCGCACTACGCGTCATATAAGAGATGAACTGCACCCTAGGACCCAGCGCACCAATCAGAATACCCATTACGATAGGACCACCGGCAATACCCAGACGTACGGGAGCCGTCATTCCCGGAATATTCAGCGGAATGGTTCCCACGGCGAGTCCCAGAATGATACCCAGGAAGATGGCGCCCAGGTTAGGCTCGTTGAGCGTCTTCACGGCATTGCCCAGAAACTGCTCCACATGGTCGATACTCGTAGGGTCGCCCACCACCGTCAGGCGGTCGCCATACTGCAGACGGAGGTCGTCGGTAGCCAGCAGTCGGATATCACCACGCAGCACTCGGCTCACATTCACGCCATAGGTATTGCGCATCTGCAGGCTTCCCAGTCGCTTGCCGTTGAGTCCCGGACGGGTCATCACGATGATTCTGCTCTCCAGTTTGGCATCGATGGCGTTCCAGTCCACCTTATCATTATTCCACTCCTTATCCACCTTCTTTCCGAAGAGTATCTGCATGGCAGCTGCCTCATCCTTATTGGTAACCACGAGCACATTATCGTTGGTATGGAGCACGGTATCAGCCTCTGGAATGATGACCTGCTCGCCTCGCCATACACGGGAGATGATGAACTTGCGATGGGTCATCATCGAGATTTCGGCGATGGTACTGCCGTTGAGAGCCGGGTTTACGATGACGTACTGTCCGATGGTTGTATGGTCATCCTCATCGGCACGTCGGATCTCCAGGTCCTCAGGCTTTACGAAGAGCTTGCGCAGGAACATCATCGCCAGGATGACGCCCACAACGCCCAGAGGATAGGTTACCGCACAGCCCAGGGCTGCTCCGCCGCTAGGCAATCCCAACTGCTGCAGCGCCTGCTGGGCAGCACCCAGAGCCGGAGTATTGGTGGTGGCACCGCAGAGAATACCCACCATATCGGGCAGGCTCACGGGCAGCACCAGACACAGGGCAAGCGAGAATACGGTGCCCACGGCGATGACTGCCAGGCTCCAGAGATTGAGCGAGATGCCCTCGTGGCGCATCGAACCAAAGAAGTTAGGACCCACATAGAGACCCAGCACATACACGAACATGGTGAGTCCGAAGCTCTCGGCAAACTCCAGCATGTTCTCGTCGATGGAGAGTCCGAGATGGCCCGCCACGATGCCCACAAAGAATACGAAAGCTATGCCGAGGGAGATTCCCTTGACATGAATCTTGCCCAGGGCAAGACCTAAGGTACAAATCAATGAAAGAATGACGATGCCCTGCACCGCCGAATGCACGTTGATTAAATGATCAAACCACATAAATTATAAGTTTCTATCTTTTCTCGAGATAATGTTCAATTTTCTAAATTCGGCTGCAAAGGTACATTAAATTAAGAACATCACAAAAGAAAAACGCCCTTTTCTTCTAAATATTTGCAACAAAATCTGAATTTAAGGTAAAAAACCAAATCTAACTCGAAGTTTTTTTGTACCTTTGCACCCGTTTAAAATAGAAATAGATGAAAGATATTTGTTGTATAGGGCATGTAACCAAAGATAAGATAGTTACCCCAAACAGAACTGTTTACATGGCTGGCGGAACATCGTTCTACTTCGCCTACGCCATCAACCAACTGCCCAAGGATGTGAGCTTTTCGCTCATCACGGCAATGGATCCTACGGAAACAGAGCCTGTAGAAAAGATGCGCCAGGCGGGCATAGAAGTAACCCTCAATCCTTCGCGCAATACCGTCTTCTTCGAGAATATCTACGGAGAAAACCAGAACGAGCGCAAGCAGCGAGTGCTTGCCAAGGCTGATCCATTCACCATCAGACAGCTGGAGCACGTGGAGGCGAAGGTGTATCACCTGGGAAGCCTGCTGAGCGATGATTTCTCGCCCGAGGTAGTGGAATTCCTCTCGCGCAGCGGAAGGGTTTCCATCGACGTGCAGGGCTATCTGCGCGAGGTGAGAGACGAGAAGGTTTATCCCATCGACTGGAAGGACAAGCTCGAGGTGCTGAAGAACACCTACTATCTGAAGGTGAACGAGACGGAGATGGAGACCATCACGGGGCTGAAGGAGCCACGCGAGGCTGCGAAGCTGATACATTCGTGGGGAGTTACCGAGGTAATCATCACGCTGGGCAGCGAGGGTTCTCTGATTTATGTAGATGACACCTTCTACGAGATTCCCGCCTATCCTCCTCACGAGGTGGTGGATGCTACCGGATGCGGCGACACCTATTCTGCCGGTTATCTCTACAAGCGACTGCAGGGTGCCATTCCTACCGAGGCTGGCAAGTTTGCGGCTGCCATGTGCACCATCAAGCTGGAGCACAATGGTCCGTTCAACCGCACCATCCAGGACGTAGAACGCATCATGAAATAAATTTTAGATAATTTATCCTATTATCTTCTGATTTTTGCCTGAATTGGTGTAACTTTGCATCCTATATGGAACAGATTTCACCAATTCAGGCATTATTGCAACAACGCACCCTGCTCCAGCTGGAGTATTACACCGAGAAGGAAGCCTTCCGCAAGCTCACCGAACAGATGGGAATGCAGCGCAAGGTGAAACGAGGTGATGCCTGGTTCCCGCTCCGTGTGGGAAAAAGCTTTTATAATTCGCTGAACCAAACAGCCATTGAGGTCTTCCGTACCTCTGATCAGGATATCGAGCACAATTTTGAGTTCGGTCGCCCCGTCATGTTCTTTATGGTCAAGAAGATGGGCAAGAATGAGAGCCAGGGCAGCACAGCCCTTCAGCTGTCAGAAAACGCTAATCAAAAAGTTCAAAGTTCAAATCTCAAAGTTCAAAGTATCAAATATTTTTCTTTTACGGGAACCGTGAGCTATGTGGATGGCGACAGAATGGTGATTACCGTGCCCGACTCTGCCCCATTGCTCGACTTGCAGCAATCTGCGGAGCCTATCGGCGTACAGCTATCCTTTGATGAAACCAGCTACAAGCTGATGTTCGAAGCCTTGGACCGTGTGATGAAGGCGAAGAACAACCGCCTGGCTTATCTCCGCGACTTATTCTATTCGCATCAGAAGGCAGGCAGATTCTCCTTCGAACCGATGAAGTTCCCATGGCTCAATCCTACCCAGGAAAGAGCTGTGAACGAGGTGCTCTGGGCGAAGGATGTGGCTATCGTTCACGGACCTCCAGGAACCGGAAAGACCACAACTCTGGTGGAAGCCATCAACGAAACCCTGATGCGAGAGAGTCAGGTGCTGGTGTGTGCACAGAGCAATATGGCGGTGGACTGGATTTCTGAAAAACTGGTGGATAGAGGCATCAACGTGCTCCGTATCGGAAACCCTACCCGTGTGAACGACAAGATGCTGGGCTTCACCTACGAGCGCCGTTTCGAGAGTCATCCCGACTATCCGCAGCTCTGGGCTATCCGCAAGGCAATCAGAGAATTAAGGAAAAACAGGAAGAAAGGCAGCGAGAATTATCATCAGAAGATGGATAGGCTGAAGAGCCGTGCTGCCGAGATAGAAATCCGCATCAATTCTGAACTCTTTGGCGAGGCACGTGTCATCGCCTGCACCCTGGTGGGTTCTGCCCACCGGTTGCTGGAAGGCATGAAGTTCGGCACCCTGTTTATCGACGAGGCAGCCCAGGCACTGGAAGCCGCCTGCTGGATTCCGATGAAGAGAGCCAGCCGGGTGATTCTGGCAGGCGACCATTGTCAGCTGCCGCCTACCGTAAAGAGTATTGCGGCATTGAGAGCCGGACTGGGCAAGACCCTGATGGAGCGCATCGCCGAAAACAAGCCGGAGGTAGTAACCCTGCTGAAGATTCAGTACCGCATGAACGACGAAATCATGCGATTCTCCAGCGACTGGTTCTACGGGGGCAAGGTGGAGAGTGCGCCACAGATCAAATACCGCAGTGTATTGGATTACGACCATCCGATAACGTGGATTGACACTTCGAACGAGGAGAATCAGATAACGATAGAAGGAGAAGATGCTCCTGAGGATTCTGCATCCACATCATCTTCTGTATCTGCAGCCTCATCATCTGCTGCATCTGCAGCCAATCAGAATTCTGATTTGAACTTCAAGGAACAGTTTGTGGGCGAGAGTTTCGGGCGTATCAACAAGGCGGAAGCCGAGCTTACCCTGCTCACCCTGGCGGAATACTTCACCAAGATAGGTAAGCAGCGGGTATTGAGCGAGAGCATCGACGTGGGCATCATTTCGCCTTATCGGGCCCAGGTGCAGTATCTGAAGAAGCTCATCAAGAAGTATGAGTTCTTCAAGCCTTACCGCCGTCTGATCAGCGTAAACACGGTGGACGGTTTCCAGGGGCAGGAAAGAGACGTGATTCTCATCTCGCTGGTACGTTCCAACGATGAAGGTCAGATAGGTTTCCTGAAAGACCTCCGCCGCATGAACGTGGCGATGACGAGAGCCCGCATGAAGCTCATCATCCTGGGCAACAAGGACACGATGACGAAGCATCCTTTCTACAAGAAACTGTGGGAGTATGTGGAAGGGCTCAATAATGATGAATAAGGACGAAGTTCGTGTAAAAAAGTGTATGTATGCAAGGAAAGTTCGTGTAGAAAAGTGTTGAAAACATTTGGAAGTTCGTGTAAAAAAGTGTATCTTTGCAACCAACAGAGCTGTTTAAACATCATAACAGCAAGTTATTAACATCATTAACAACTTCAAAATGTATGTAAGGATGAAAAGAACGATCATAGAACAATTAAAAGCATGGAAAGAGAGCCTTTACAGAAAGCCCTTAATCTTATCAGGAGCAAGACAAGTAGGCAAGACTTATATCCTTCAGGAGTTTGGGAAACAGGAATATGACCACGTTGCCTACATCAACTGTGATGGAAACTCTGAGATTGCCAACATATTTGCAGAAGATTATGATATGAAGCGAGTCCTAATGGTTATCGGAGCCATTAGCAAACAGCCTATAATCCCTGGCAAAACGCTTATCATTCTGGATGAAATACAAGAACTTCACAAGGGACTTTCCTCGCTGAAGTATTTCTGTGAAAATGCACCAGAATACCATGTGGCTGTAGCAGGTTCACTTTTAGGCGTTGCCATGCACCAAGGAGAATCCGCCCCAGTGGGAAAGGTTGATATCATTCGACTCTACCCTATGTCTTTCGAAGAGTTTCTTATGGCAAAAGACGAAGAACAGTTGCTGAACATATTGAAAAGTAAAGACTGGAAGACCATCACATTACTTCATGATAAACTCATCAAGATATTAAGAGAATATTATTTTGTAGGGGGAATGCCTGAGGCTGTGAAAACTTATCTTGCAACTAACGATGCAAATCTCGTCAGACAGGTTCAGAACAACATTCTCACCATTTATCGTAGTGACATGTCGAAGCATGTCAGCCCAAATGAAGCCACTCGCATCAGCATGGTTTGGCAATCCATCCCTTCCCAGCTTGCCAAGGAAAACAAGAAGTTCATCTATGGAGCGGTGAGAAGCGGAGCACGAGCCAAGGATTTTGAGATGGCAATACAATGGCTGGTGGATGCAGGTCTCACCTATCGCATTTCCCGAGTAAGAGAAGTTGGAATGCCTTTGAAGTTTTACGAAGACCTCAATGCCTTCAAGCTGTTTCTCCTGGATGTCGGCCTCCTGGGTGCGCTGAGCGAGATGGAACCTGCCCAAATGCTCATCTCCAACAAAGCCATGACGGAGAGCAAGGGGGCGTTCACGGAAAACTACGTCCTTACCCAGCTATTATGTCAACAGGACATTTACACCTATTATTATAGTAGGGAAGACGCTCGCTTGGAGATAGACTTCCTTGCCCAGCACCAAGGGGTGATAACTCCGATAGAGGTAAAAGCGGAAGAGAACCTGCGTTCCAAGTCACTTCGCGCCTTCTTTGACGCCCATCCCGACTTGCGAGCCATCCGCTTCTCCATGTCGCCATACAAGGAGCAAGAGTGGATGAAGAATGTCCCATTGTACGGGGTAGAGGAGAGTGTCTAGGAACTCTTCTCACAATACTTCCTGAACTTTGCCTTAGTCATGGCAATACCAATGAGTCTATTAGATAATGCAACAATAACAACAAAATAAAAAAATATGCTACAACGTGACTACATACAGCGATTGATTCGCGAGTTTATGGCAGCACTCGAAAGAATGCTCGAAAAGAAAGAGGTGGAGGTGAGACGTGAGAAGATTAAGGAGCTCTACAATCAATACGTGGGTCCTTATGCCTTCTACAGCATCGCTACCATAGAAGACGTGATGAAGGCGATGGCAGGAATAGAGGACGAGGAGAAGCGACTCTCCAAGATGGATATGCTTGCCGAACTCTACTATCACGAGGCGGATACCGTGGGGCAGCCCACAAGAGACGAACTGCTGAACAAGGCGTTCATGCTCTTCGATTATGTGGAAACCCACGGAGATACGTTTTCCATCGAGCGCCGCAACAAAATGGCACAAATCAAACAGAAGATTGGAGATGTGTCATAAGTCTAGATAATGGAAGCCGAGGACGGGCTGAAAGCCCAAAAGCTCCTAGCCCAGGGCATCGCCCTGGGTATGATGGCAATCAGCATGACGCCCTGTAAGGGCAAAAGCCTTATATTTTGCCTGGAGTTTTAAAGCTTTTGCCCTTACAGGGCGATAGGTTTGCATCCGTAATTACCCAGGGCGATGCCCTGGGCTAGGGGCTTCTGCCCTTTCAGGGCGTGTGGGGTTTACATGCGAAACTTGAATCATGAGCCCACTTTAAAAAGGGGCATATTTTGAATCCAGTCTGACCAGTGTGGTCATTCTGAGTGAAACATAGCAAT
>ENA-ORUG01002575-ORUG01002575.1-human-gut-metagenome-genome-assembly--contig:-NODE-2575-length-12632-cov-3.151865_pt1 | contig 12632 bp, 5 predicted proteins | sample MGYA00242079_ERZ509207 | MGnify/ENA primary metagenome ERZ509207 (study PRJEB26280, sample SAMEA2338780) | human gut metagenome | biome: human gut; feature: human-associated habitat; material: faeces...
GGCGAGATCATCATCGTGGACTGCGGCATGGCCTTCCCCGGGGACGATATGTACGGCATCGATCTGGTGATTCCCGACATATCCTATCTGGTGAAGAACCGGTCTCGCATTCGGGGTCTGTTCCTGACCCACGGTCACGAGGACCACATCGGCGCTATCCCCTATGTGCTCAAGCAGGTGAACATCCCCATCTTCTGCACCCGCCTGACCGCAGGCCTCATCAAGCTGAAGCTGGAGGAGCACGGTCTCACCCGCTCCACCAAGCTGACCACCGTGGAGGCAGGACAGACCGTCCGGGCCGGCAAGTTCAATGTGGAATTCATCCACGTCAACCACTCCATCGCCGACTCCGTGGCCTTCGCCATCCACACCAAGATGGGCACCGTGGTCCACACCGGCGACTTCAAGATCGACTCCACCCCCATCGACGGGGAGGTCATCGACCTGGCCCGCTTCGGCGAGCTGGGCAAGGAGGGCGTGCTGGCCCTGCTGGCCGACTCCACCAATGTGGAGCGCCCGGGATACACCCGCAGCGAGAGCAGCGTGGGCAACTCCTTCGACGTGCTGTTCAAGGGCTGTGAGGAGCGCATCATCGTCACCACCTTCGCCTCCAACGTCCACCGGATCCAGCAGGTGCTGGATGCCGCCGCGGCCTTCGGCCGGAAGGTGGCCGTCACGGGCCGGTCCATGGAAAATATCATGAAGGTCTCCACAGAGCTGGGCTATATGAAGGTGCCCAAGAACACCCTGGTGGACATCAACCGGATCAAGGGCCTGCCCAAGAACAAGCAGGTCATCGTCACCACCGGCTCCCAGGGCGAGGAGATGAGCGCCCTGTACCGCATGGCCTTCTCCACCCACAAGCAGGTGGAGATCGGCGCCGGGGACAAGGTCATCATCTCCGCCAGCGCCATCCCCGGCAACGAGGTGACGGTGTCCCGGGTCATCAACGAGCTGTTCCGCAAGGGCGTCAAGGTGGTCTATGATCGGGCCGACATGCTTCACGTGTCCGGCCACGCCTGCCAGGAGGAGCTGAAGATCATCCACGCCCTGACGAAGCCCCGGTTCTTCATCCCCCTCCACGGCGAGCAGCGGATGCTCCAGATCCACTCCCAGCTGGCCCAGGACATGGGCATGGACCGCAACCATATCGCCATTGCCGACAACGGCTCCGTCATCGAGATCACGGCCAAGACCATTAAGTTGGGCGGCACCGTTCCCTCCGGTGAGGTATATGTGGACGGCTCCGGCGTGGGCGACGTGGGCGCCGTGGTCATGCGGGACCGCAAGCGCCTGGCAGAAGACGGCATGGTGGTGGTGGTCCTGCCCATCTCCGCCCACAACGGGGACCTGCTCAGCGAGCCGGAGATCGTCACCCGGGGCTTCATCTATGTCAAGGAGTCCGGGGATTTGATGAAGGAGCTTCAGAGCGTGGCCCAGGACGCGGCGGAGTCCGTCTCCCGCAAGCGCGCCCGGGACGATGGGGAGCTGCGGGGCACAGTGAAGTCCGCCGTCAGCAGCTACCTCTTCAAAACCACCCGGAGAAGTCCCATGGTCATTCCCGTTGTGACCAGACTGTAAAAAGAAAAGCCGTGCCTGAACCTTCAGGCACGGCTTTTTATGATGCTGAAAGCGTGGAAAGAGACGGTGAAAAAGCGGCCGGGCACGGTCTTACGGCGTCCTCCAGCGCTGGAGAAGCGCCCTGTACTCCGGCAGCTCCCAGAGGAAGGCACACGCCTGGTCCCGCTCCACCTCATCCAGCAGAAGGGAGATCAGCGGCGTCTGGGCCTCCCCGGCGGCGTCCTTTGTCAAGAGATGGCGGTACAGCGGGGACTCGCTCAAATCCCAGGGCGAGGCCAGGCTGCGGAGCATCCGCTCCAGCAGGCGGATGGCCTGGGGGCCGTCCTGTTCCGCCAGCGCCAGCTGCAAAGGCGCGGAGAGCACCGCGTAGTCTGAGAGGTCCAGACATGCCCCCGCCTGCTCCGCCCGATCCGAGAGCAGGCGGGCATCCCCATCAGGTCGTTGCGGAACCACTGATGTACCAACGAACGTATGCGATGCTGTACCTTCCACGGAGCCCCGGCATAATTATATAAATAAGGTATATGCAAAGAAGGCTCGTTACCCATGGAATACTGCCCCACGTTACCCGTATGGTCGGGAAGCTGGGCATAAAACTCATACTTCGGCCGTCCTAACCACTCATTGAAGGTGGCATCGAGATTCCGGACGAACGCCTCTTTTCCTCCCATCAGTTCCACCAAATCGCCTGCATTGTGCTGCACGTCCCAACGATATACCCAAGCGTTATTCTCGCCATAGTAATCCCGCGCCCCCATTCCTCCGGAGAAACGGTAGTCGAACGGTTCTATAAACTTGCCTTCTTTATCTTTAGGATGGAAAAAAGAAGTTTGCGGATTGAACAGGTTCCGGTAGTTATAAGAACAGTCCAGATAATGTTCCGCCTCATGCTCCAAGCCCAACGCGACAGCCATGCGAGACAGACACCATTGGTCGTAAGAGGTACCCAAGGTAACAGCCACCGCCTGCCGCTTTTCCCAAGAGTTTACTTCCGGCACGGTTTCTTTCTCGCCGGGATAGAGAGCCGGAATATATCCTTTCTCCATATAGAAGCTGTCCAACCACCCGGGAGCAGCGGAAGACCACGGTGCCAACGTTTTCTTCTCCACGCTGTTTTTAGCATACGCGTACGCTTCCCGCAAATCGAAATCCCGGACACCCTTACACCATGCATCGGCCATGACCGACACACCATGATTACAATTCATCCGGCGCGAATCTCCCGTAATCTCCGGGAAATTCGGAAGGCAGTGACGTCCGTCCGTCTCTGCCATTCTCAAAAAAGAACGAATCATATCCGTATGCTTAGGGGCGTCGAGCAAAATACGCAGAGGATGTGCCGCACGGTAACTGTCCCAAACCCAGTCATCCGTATAATATGCGTGCCCGCCATCATCATGTACCTTGTTGTCATAGACGCTGAAATAACGTCCGTCCTCGCTTACGCAGACCGGACGCTCCAAACAACGGTACAAAGACGTATAAAACACATGACGGTCGTTCTCCGTACCTCCAGAAATCCGAATCTTTCCCAACTCTTCATTCCATATACGACGGCCTTCTTCGGCCACCGTCTCCAACTCAAATCCCGGTATTTCCCTCTTCAGGTTCTTCTTGGCCTGCTCCACACTGATATACGATACGCCATAACGGACGTTCAAAGAAGACAAGGCAGGACTCCAGGACAGTGCCACACAAATGTCGTCTCCTTCCGCCTTCCGTTTTTCCCTGTTCCATTTTCCGTCACGGAACACACCGCTTTGCTCCGGTGTCACGTCCGCCTCCATATAAATGTACACTTTCAGGTTATTCCATATATTCTGATAACCGTAGACCGTGTTCCCGTCGACTGTCAGTTCTCCATTTCCACCGTTCAGCACCAAATAAGGAACCGTATTCTGCCGCCGATAATCAAAATGATAAATGGCCGACTGGCGGGAAGGGGCAAAAGCCACGTGCAACTGCTGGTCACATAAATCCACCTTATAATAATAAGGCTTCACCACTTCATTGTCATAATCATAATCCATCACACGTGCCAAATCCGTCTCGTCGCCTTGAAAGGGAGACAAATTAAAAACAAAGCTTCCCCGATGGCTGATTTGCAACACAGGCAAACCATGTAACTTTCCGGATGTGTAGTCTCCTCTTTGGGGGTAAACCCTCAACATACTGTTAGGCAAATGCACAATGGGATAAGTCGGAACCAACAAATGGCTGATGTTTCCCATATAGGGATTCACATAATCCACCGGTTCGGCTTTCGATGCCGCTACAACTTGTTGTTTCATGGTACACATACCACAAAACAACAACAAGCACAGAATTTTCTTCAAGAATCTGCTTGTCATACATATCTGTTTAAAAAGGTTAGGTGGACAAAAGTAATGATTTAAACGGCTTTCTCTTTTATAAAAACAAATCAAAATATAAAAAAAACAAGCCATCGGCAATCAAATCCACAGGATTCACAAACATAAAAGCATTTGTCTGCCATCCTTTCTAAAAACGACAGTCTTGAAGAACTGAAACGATGCACGATTCCATGAACGCATATAATCCAAAAGAAAGTATGTCCAAACGCGGTTTATCCCCAACGTCCGACATACTTTCTCTCTTATCGCGTTCTTATTAAGATTATTTATCCGATGTCCGTAAACATGGATACAGCATCCCTAACGTCCTACAACAATACAAACTTCAGTTTATTCCCTTCCGGTGTATCCGAACTGTTGCCATACATGATTTCGTACTCGCCGGGAACCACGCGCATCGTGTTCGTGGACGTGTCGAAGAACTCGAAAGCATCGGAGGACAGTTCGATGGAAACCGTACGGCTCTCGCCCGCCTTCAGGTCCACACGACGGAAACCGCGAAGACTCTTCAACGGACCCTCCGTGTCGCCCACTTTACGGACGTAAACCTGAACCACCTCGGCACCGTTGCGATTGCCCGTGTTCTTCACCTGAGCCGTGAACTTCACGCCCTCGCCCGCCTCCACAGAAGACTTGCTTAAGCGACCTTTGGAGATGTCGAACGTGGTATAACTCAAACCATAGCCGAAGGGGAAGAGCGGTTTATCCGTCATGTAACGGTAAGTGCGGCCCTTCATACTGTAGTCTTCAAAGTCGGGAAGTTGCTCCGTGTTCTTGTAGAACGTCACGGGCAACTTGCCACTGGGATTGAAATCACCGAACAGCACGTCGGCCACGGCCAAGCCCCCGGCCTGGCCCGGATACCAAGCCTGCAAGATGGCATCGCACGATTCCAACTCCGGTACCAAGGCCATGGCGGAACCCGAGCAGTTGACGAACACCACTTTCTTGCCTGCCGCCTTCAACGCCTTCAGGATGTCGCGCTGCACCTGCGGCAACTCGATTGTTGTACGGTCGCCTCCAGCAAAGCCCGGGCAATATACAAAATACTTGTCTTCTCCCTCCAAATTAGGAGAAATTCCACCTACGAAAATAACCGTTTCGGCATCCTTTACGCGTTCAACCACCTCAGCAGGCGGAATCTGGCGATGTACTCCGATGTCGAACTTCAGCAAGGCCTCGGCACCAGCCTGCATGTATTCGATTTTAATTTCATAATCCTTTCCGGCAGTAGCCTCCAGTGTATATTCCCGTTTTGCACTGGAGTGTTCTCCCCAATAATCAATGACTTTTTCGCCATTCACATACACACGGTAGCCGTCATCTCCCTCTACGGCTAACGTATACTTGTCCGAAACTTCCGGACGGAAAGTACCCTCATATACCGCCGTGAAGTTTTCCAATCCCACTCCAGACGTAAACACCGTATGGCCCCCATTGCTCAAACTGATAGGAGACGGCAGCTCTTGGGTAGCCGCAACCTCGCCCCGCATCTCCATATTATTCCAATACGTAGCTTTCATCCCCGGCCGACCGTCATGGGATACCTTATTATAATAGGAATCAAACACATGATTGTCCAGCAGCTCGCAACCTTTCTCGTACGGTACGTTGCCAATCGCCCCACGGATACCCTCCAGAATGGTATAAGTATGTGCCGGCACACCTTTATAATTTCCCCATTGCATGACGGAATCCACGGCATTCGGCCCCATCACGGCAATCTTTCCGGCATCGCCTTTGTCTAACGGTAGGATACCGTTGTTATGCAACAGTACCATGGACTTGCGCGTGACATCCAAAGCCATCCGGCGATGTGTTCCGCAATCCACCGTATCGATGCTGATACGGCTCCAAGGCACAAGCACATCGTCGTCCATCTCGCCCAAAGCAAAACGAGCTTCCAACAGGCGGCGAAGACTGGTGTCGATACGGTGTTCCGTAATCAACCCTCTTTCTACCGCCTCATCCAAATGGGCATATTCCACGCCACATTCCAAATCCGTCCCGTTGATGACGGCTGAAGCACTGGAGGTAGCCGCATCCGGATGAGTCTCATGGCGACCCTGATAGAAGAAATCGCTGATGGCTCCGCAATCGCTCACCACCAAATGCTTATACCCCCATTCGTCCCGTAATATCTGCGTGAGCAACCGGTTGCTTCCACAACAAGGTTCCCCTTCAAACCGTTGATAGGCACACATGACTTCTTTCACATCCGCCTCTTGCACCAACGCCTTGAAAGCCGGAAGATACGTTTCCCATAAATCACGCGGCTCCAAATTTTCCACATCGAAAGAATGGCGCTTGGCCTCGGGGCCGCTGTGCACAGCATAATGCTTGGCACAGGCATGCGTCTTGTCATACTTGGCATCAGCCGGCCCTTGCATACCCCGGACTACCGCCACGCCCATACGTGTGGTCAAGTAGGGGTCTTCCCCCCAAGTTTCCTGTCCTCGTCCCCAACGCGGGTCGCGGAAAATGTTCACATTGGGATTCCAAAACGTCAATCCTTCGTTGCCCCGTCCGTAACGGCCATGACGCCGGGCATCATGGAATTTGGCACGCCCCTCATCGCTCACCGTCACATAAATATCCTCTATCAGCTTGTCGTCGAACACGGAAGCCATCCCCATAGTAATGGGATAAACCGTAGCCAAACCGTTACGAGCCACTCCGTGCAACGCCTCGCTCCACCAATTATAAGGCTTGATGCCCAAACGCTCCACGCCGGGAGACTGGTTTTGCATCAACGAGATTTTCTCTTTCAACGTCAACCGCTTCAACAAATCGTCCGCACGCTCCTGCGGCGACAAATCTGGATTTTTGTAAGGTTCGTCCTGCGCCGGAGAGGACGTAGCCGCCATGACTCCCACACAGAAAGCAAAAACAAATTTTCTCATATTTTTATCGTTTACTATTCAACACATCAAATACATTGTGTACTTTATATCCTCTCTCCGCTCAAAGTCCTACTGTTTCCCGGAATTTGATATCATCGGAAGAAGCTCCCACCATAAAGGTATATTCTCCCTTAGGAGTGACAAACTTGCGCTCCTGCTCATCCCAATAACGCAAATCCTTCTTTGGTACACCGATCGTCACTTTGGACGTTTTACCTTTCTTTATATGTACCCGTTTAAAACCATGCAACTGTTTAAGCGGCATGTATGTGCCGGTTTCCGGATACTTCACGTAGACTTGTGTCACCTCATCGCCATCATACTTCCCGGTATTGGAAACTTCAAAGCTGACTTTCACAGTATCTTGCTCCACATTCACTCCCTTGCTTTTATAGCGGAACTTGGTATAACTCAAACCGTAACCGAACTCATACAAAGGTTGGCCTTCAAAGTACTGGTAAGTACGTCCCTTCACGAAATAATTGTCAAAAGCCGGAATCTCATCCAAAGAATTATAATAAGTGAGAGGCAAACGGCCGCCCGGATTATAATCACCGAACAAAACCTCCGCCACAGCATTTCCGCCCTGCTCACCGGGGTACCATGCGTTGAGAATAGCCGGGACATTCTCGTCCATCCAGTTTACAGCCATCGAACTTCCGGCCACCAATACCACCACCGTATTCGGATTGACCTTATAAAGTTCTTTGATAAACTCCTGTTGGTCTACCGGCAGTTCCAAAGAGAAACGGTCCTGTCCCTCCCGTTCTATGGACTTATTGATGCCCAACACTGCCACCGTCACATCGCACTCCGCCGCTACCTTACCGGCATCACCGAAACGAGCCAATACGTTTTGCGAACCGGCCGAAGGAGCTTTCCAATACAATCCGGCAAAACAATCCCCGCCGTTGTCAAAGTACTCCACCTGCAATTTATACGTTTTTCCGGCTTCTAACTTTATCATGGCTTCATCCATCTGCACGCTGTGCTCGGTCCAAGCGTCTATCACCTTCTTCCCGTCTACATACACCCGGCAACCGTCATCCGACTTCATCCCTAACGTGTACACTCCGGACACGATAGGTTTCAACTGTCCCGTCCATCGAATAGACATAGGTGCTTCCGGTTGGAAACGGTCGGGCTTGTGCACTGGGTCATAAAGCAACTCTTCTTCCATCCGGACAGAAGCTTCACCGGACAAGCTATTGTTCCGGTAATATTCCACTTTCAAGCCCTCGGGGAAATAGGTTTTCGTCACCGGCTCAAAACCTTCACTGGCGGAAACCCAAGGAGCATAAGCGACCTTGAAACCGTATTCTTCCGCATACTGCTTGATTCCGTCGAGAATCGTCACCGGCTCATTCTTCGGCGTACCGCTGTAATCTCCGAACTCGCAATGCCCCGCACTGATGCCTACAACGGCTATGGACTTTACCTTCTTGGGATTCAACGGTAAAAAGTTATCTTTGTTTTTCAGCAACACCATACTTTGACGCGCCGCTTCCAAAGCCAAATCCCGATGAGCCTTGCAGCCTACCACGGACGGTTCTATCTGGTTATATGGATTCTGTGACGGGTCGTCAAACAATCCCAACATCATACGCCCCCGGAGAATCCGGTAAGCAGCGGAGTCTATATCCGCTTCGCTCACCATATATTGCCGGTAAGCCTTCAACAGCCCTTCTCCATATACCTGATTACCGCATTCCAAATCCAGCCCGGCTTTAACGGCCAACGTTGCGGCCGCCTCACGGGTCTTCACATAATGGTGCTTGGTAATCATCCATTCGGGAGCACTGCAATCCGAGACGATGTAACCATTGAAACCCCAATCTCCACGCAACACATTCTTTATCAAATAGGTGTTCACCGTACAAGGTACATCGTTCACGGCATTGTAGGCCATCATGATAGATTGCGCCTTTCCCTCCGTAATACAACGCTCGAAAGAAGGCAGGTAATACTCTCTTAAATCACGCTCTGACACCTTGGCATTGCAACTCGAACGGTTGTGCTCTTCATTGTTCACCGCAAAATGCTTCGGCGTGGAAACCGTCTTCAGATACCGGGGATGATCGCCTTGCAAACCTTTCACAAAAGCCACTCCGAGCACCCCACTCAAGTAGGGATCCTCTCCGTACGTCTCCGGCGTACGTCCCCAACGAGGGTCACGGGCCATATTGACCGTAGGCGACCAGAAAGTCAGCAAGTCGCTTGCTCCGGCTATCTGCTTTTTCCCGTATTCCAATTCTTTCCATCGTCCGCGCGCCTCGTCCGAGATGGCAGAAGATATACGATACAATAGCTCCGGATTCCACATGGCAGCCATACCTATGGCCTGCGGAAATACCGTGAAATCCCCCGGCCGCACCACTCCGTGCAAAGCTTCATTGCCATGATTGTACTTATCTATCCCCAAACGCCCGATAGCCGGGGCGTCATTGACCAACAAGGATATCTTTTCTTCCACAGTCAAACGGGACAACAGATCCATGATACGCTCGTGTTGAGGCGCTTTCATATCTCTGAACAACTCAGTTCCTCCGCCTGTTTGCCCCGACAAAGGCAGGACACACAAGGCCATGGAACAGCCGATTACTTTCAATACATTCATACTTGACAGTTTAATAGATTATTGTGTTAAAGGTTTTAGGTTGTAATTTCAAAATCATCATCTTATCGCCGCAGACCAGCCGTACGCCACGCTCGGCAGCTTCCCTGTTCATGCAAAATACAACGGTTTCCCCATCCGGATTCCGGAAGGCCAGCACGTCATTCCCTTTTTCTACTTTGAGCTTATGGGCACCCGGTTTCAAGAAATGGCTCAAATGTTTCAGCAAATAGAACTCCGGTGTATAGACCGCCTCCTTTGTAGAAGAAAGGACACGCACCAATGCGTTCTGTTTCCATCCCCACGAACTGGCTCCCTCATCCTGAAGCACCATATTAAAATACATATACGTATTCACGCCTCCGTCAAGATAAGTTTTAATCAAATCAAAGGTATGTTCGGCAGCCGCCCAATCGAAAGTACCGCTTCCACACTCGTTTTCCGTCTGCATCAACTGCATTTCAGGATATTTATCATGTATCTCGCCCACAATGTCCTTGCCTTCCCACTGTAAACCGATGCCACGTACATAACGGGCCGCTGCCGTATCCTGCATCACACAGTCCAAATCAGCCATACGGTTGCAGTTGAACGTACCGAAATACAAATCCACTTCCGGATGTTCTTGTGCAAAGAGCGGACCGAGATACCGGCCGATAAAGTTGGACATTGAAGCGGGTGTCCAACTGCAATTCGGCCATTGGTTCTTGGTGTAAGGTTCGTTTTGGAACTGCAACAAAGAAATGTTTATTCCCTCCTTCCGATAGGCTTCCACAAACTTGGATTGATAGAGCGCGTATGCCTTCAGATACTCCGGCTGCTGAATGAGATGGTCGCCTTCCACCTCGTTCTCTTTCGTGAAATCATTATGGTCTCCCGGTGCCGTAGCATAATGCCGGGTGACTTTCATCCACACCGGCGGCGTCCAAGGCGAAGTCCATAACCTAAGCTCCGGATTCTGTTTTAACGCAGCCTTCACGTATGGAATCATCGCCTGCTTGTCACGCTCTATGGTGAAATGCCGCATTTCAAAGTCTCCGGCCGTATCATTGCATGTATAATAATCACGGGCAAAGTCGTTAGCCCCCATAGGGATACGCCCGTATGCAAAATGTATCCCTTCCGGAGCAAACAAAGCCTGCATGACCTCCTCCCGTCTTTCTTCCGGCAGCAACGCAAGGGCATCCCATCCAATCTCTCCGAAAGACCCGCCGAATCCGTCGAACGATTGTTCCTGTTCATCGGAAATCACAATGTCCGGCACTGTCCCATCCGCCGATTGCACTTCCACCACCGCTTGTTTCCAAATTTCTGTTTCAGACGTGGTATACACCTTTACCTCTTGTGTGCAAGCCAAAAGCCCGTAACTTGCCCACAGACAAATCCCCAATCGATAATTCTTTTTCATTTCACTATGTCAGTTAACATTTACTCCTTGTTTTTCATATCCAAAGAAGGAGGTACGTCTTCCGCCCCACTACCCCATTCCTTGTTGCATCGGTTTCCCATGACAAACTCAAGTTTACCTCCATTGACGATGTCTTCATGGCTAAACCAAGGTTTTGTCCAAACCTTCCCATTCAACTTGGCCGACTGAATGTATTTGTTCTCTTCCGAACAGTTTCGGGCTATGATTTCCAATGTCTTCCCATTGCTCAATTTCAGTTCTATGGAAGAGAAGAAAGGACTTCCGATATGATATACCGGCAAGCCCGGTGTAACCGGATAAAAGCCCATCATTGAGAAAACGACAAAGGAAGAAAGACCGCCACCGTCTTCATCTCCGGGAACTCCCATCAAATCATTCCGAAACCACTGATGAACCAGCGAACGGATCCGTTGCTGGGTTTTCCAAGGGGTCTGTGCATAATTGTACAGATAAGGAATGTGTAGAGAAGGCTCGTTAGCCATAGAAAATTGCCCCACATTTCCTGTGTGATCAGGGAGTTGGGCGTAAAATTCGTACTTCGGTTTCCCCAACCATTCACTGAAGGTGGCATCCAGGTTTTTAACAAAAGCCGAAGCTCCTCCCATCATATTTACCAAATCGCCGAAGTTATGCTGAACGTCCCACCGATAAATCCAACCGTTGTTTTCTCCATAATATTCACGTGCACCGAGTCCCCCGGAAAAACGATAATCAAAAGGCTCTAAAAACCGGCCATCCTTATCCTTGGGGTGGAAGAAAGAGGTTTGGGGATTAAACAAATTACGATAGTTGTAAGAACAGGACACATAATGATCCGCTTCCTTCTCCAATCCGAGAGCAGAAGCGATACGCGACAGACACCACTGGTCATAAGCTGTCCCTAACGTTACAGCGACCGATTGCCGTTTCTCAAAAGAGTTCACTTCAGGCACCGTTTCCTGTTCTCCCGATGCCAATGACGGGATATATCCTTTCTCTTTATAAAAACGGTCTATCCATCCGGCCTTTGCACTCGACCAGGGAGCCAGCGTCTTTTCTTCAATGGCAGCCTTCGTATAGGTATAGGCCTTCTGTAAATCAAAATCACGTACTCCTTTATACCAAGCATCCGCTATGACAGAAACTCCATGATTGCAATTCATCCGGCGCGAATCTCCCGTCACTTCCGGAAAATTAGGAAACCAATGGTCCGAACTGAACTCGGACATCCTCAGAAATGAACGGATGACATCCGTATGTTTTTTCCGGTCGGTCAATATTCGTAAAGGATGGGCCGCCCGATAACTATCCCAAATCCAGTCGTCCGTATAGTAAGCATAACCACCGTCTTCATGTATCCGATTATCGTATACACAGAAATAGCGGCCTTCTTCACTGATGTTTACCGGACGTTCCAGGCAACGGTACAGAGAAGTATAGAAAACGAAACGGTCATTTTCCGTTCCACCGGAAACACTGATTTTTCCAAGTTCTTCGTTCCAGATTTTGCGTCCTGCCGACGTTACCTTTTTCAGATCAAAGTCTTTGATCTCTCTTCGCAAGTTCCTTTTCGCTTGCTCCACACTGATATACGAAATTCCATAACGGACATTCAACGAAAGCGGAGCGGCATCCCAGCCGACCACCACGCAGGTATTATCCCCTTTTGCCTTGCGTTTGCCTTCCTCCCATTTATCAGATTGGAGAGTACCCGTCTTCGTCGGCTCCGTATCCGTCTCCATATAGATATA
>ENA-ORUG01002579-ORUG01002579.1-human-gut-metagenome-genome-assembly--contig:-NODE-2579-length-12602-cov-10.917271_pt1 | contig 12602 bp, 10 predicted proteins | sample MGYA00242079_ERZ509207 | MGnify/ENA primary metagenome ERZ509207 (study PRJEB26280, sample SAMEA2338780) | human gut metagenome | biome: human gut; feature: human-associated habitat; material: faeces...
CAGCCGCAGGCAGAACCACAAAAGCTGCCGGAGCCGCAGAACCAGACAGCACAGGACGCGGCGCCGCCGTTTTCTGCTTCCCCCGACGCTTCCCCACTGCCCCATGCGCCGGGAGCTGCCACAAAGCAGGACACCGGAACCGCCGAGCGCGTCATGGAGCGTATCGACGCAGCCCATACCCGCAAGGCAAGCAAAAAGGCGGCAAGGAAAGCACAGGAGGAAGCGGCGGCACAAACGAAGTCGTCCCGCTTGCAGTTTACCGAAGAAGAACTTTCTGCCCCGGAACTGGAAAGGTACATTGAGAAATCCAACCGGGCAGCCGACCGTCTGGACGCGGCAAAGGCAGCTATCCCGAAGCAGAAAAAACTTGTCAAGGAGCGCACTTTTGACGAAGCCACCGGAAAGGCGAAAACCCGCTTACGCTTTGAGGAACGGGAAAAGCCCATGCCCGGAAGCAAAAGCCATAAAAACCCGCTGTCCCGCCCCGCGCAGGAAGCGGGTATTTTCGTCCACAACAAGGTACATTCCGTAGAAAAGGACAATTCCGGCGTGGAGGGCGCGCACAAATCCGAAGAACTGGCAGAAAAAGGCGTGAAGTACGGGGCGCGGAAAGTGAAACAGGGCTACCGCAGCCACAAGCTCAAACCCTACCGGGCGGCGGCAAAGGCAGAGAAAGCGGCGTTCAAGGCGAATGTGGATTTCCAGTACCATAAAGCCCTGCATGACAATCCGCAGATTGCGGGCAATCCCCTTTCCCGCTTCATGCAGAAGCAGCAAATCAAGCGGCAGTATGCAAAGTCGGCAAGGAAAGGCGGCGCAAAAACGGCGCAGAAAGCCGCAGAGAACACCCGCAAGGCGGCAAAAAAGACCGCCGAGGAAACAAAAAAGGCAATCGCTTTTGTAGGGCGGCACCCGGCGGGCGTATGTATCGCCGTTGCCGCGCTGCTCTTATTCATCATGGTATCGGCGGGGCTTTCCTCTTGCGGCTCCATGTTCTCCGGCTTGATGAACGGCATACTTGGGACTTCCTACACGTCGGAGGACAGCGACCTTGTGGCGACGGAAAATAATTACGCCGCAAAGGAAAACGAGCTTCAGCAGCAGATTGACAATATCGAAAGCACCCACCCCGGCTATGACGAATACCGCTATGACCTTGACAGTATCGGGCATAACCCCCATGAGTTAGCGTCCTACCTCACCGCCCTTTTACAGACCTACACCCCGCAGAGCGCACAGGCAGAACTAAACCGCGTCTTTGCCATGCAGTACACTTTGACGCTGACGGAAGAAACGGAAATCCGCTACCGCACAGAAACAAGCACAGACCCGGAAACAGGGGAAACGACCAGCGAGGAAGTACCCTACGAGTACCATATCCTCAACGTGAAGCTGACGAACAAGCCCATTTCCGAGATTGCGGAGGAACTTCTAACGCCACAGCAGCTTGAAATGTACCGCGTCTATCTGGAAACAAGCGGAAACAAACCGCTGATTTTCGGCGGCGGCTCCCCCGATATGGGCGCGTCCGAGGATTTAAGCGGCGTACAGCTTGTAAACGGCACACGCCCCGGCAACACCGCCGTTGTAGACCTTGCGAAGCGGCAAGTCGGCAACGTGGGCGGGCGACCCTTTTGGAGCTGGTACGGATTTAACAGCCGCGTGGAATGGTGCGCCTGTTTTGTTTCATGGTGCTACAATCAAGCCGGGAAAAGCGAGCCGCGCTTTGCCGGGTGCCAGTCACAGGGCGTACCCTGGTTCCAGTCACGCGGGCAATGGGGCGCGAGGGGCTATGAGAATATCGCCCCCGGCGACGCTATCTTTTTCGACTGGGACGGGGACGGGAGCGCAGACCATGTGGGGCTTGTTATCGGAACGGACGGGGAGCGCGTCTATACCGTCGAGGGCAATTCCGGCGACGCCTGCAAGATAAAGAGCTACCCCGTCAATTACTCCTGTATCAAGGGCTACGGCTTAATGAATTGGAACTGACAACAAAAAAATGAAAATCTGAAAGGAGAAATTTATTGATGGCTATGAACAAAATTGAACGTATCGACAAGGAGATTGCAAAGACCCGCGAGAAAATCACCGAGTACCAGAATAAATTAAGGGGGCTTGAAGCGCAGAAAACCGAAGCGGAAAACCTGCAAATCGTACAGCTTGTGCGCTCCATGCGCCTTTCCCCGCATGAGCTTTCCGCTATGCTTTCCGGGGGCGGTATTCCGGGCATGGAAGCCGCGCCGGGCTACCCCGCAGAACCCGCAGACCACGACACCGAAGAAATGGAGGACACCGAGAATGAATAAGAAAATCCTTAGAACACTGACCGCACTTTGCGCCGCCCTTATGCTTTCGGGCGGCTTTTCCGTCACCGCTTTTGCACAGACCCCGGAGGGAGAGGACGACACCAACGACAGCGGCGTTGTCTACGAGGAACCCCAAAAGGAAGAACCCCTTACCCCGGACGGGAACGCGACCCTTGTAGACGATTTCGGCGGCAACAAGCAGCTTATCACCGTAACGACCAAAAACGGCAATTACTTTTATATCCTCATTGACCGGGACGACGAGGGCGAGAACACCGTACATTTCCTTAATCAAGTGGACGAAGCCGACCTCTTAGCACTTATGGAGGACGGAAGCACCGAAGCAGCCCCGCCCGCCGTTTGCAGTTGCACCGATAAATGCGAAGCCGGAAAGGTAAATGTGAGCTGCCCTGTCTGCAAGGACAACATGACCGCTTGCAGCGGCAAGGAAGCGGAGCCGGAAACCGAGAAACCAACAGAGCAGCCCAAAGAGAAAGGCAATACAGGCGGGCTTGTGCTTTTCCTTGTCGTGGCACTTCTTGGCGGCGGGGGCGCGTTCTATTATTTTAAGTTTATGAAGCCGAAGCAAAACGTCAAGGGCGGCACCGACCTTGAAGATTTCGATTTTGACGACTACGACGAGGACGAGCCGGACGAGGGGGACGGGCTTTCTGATGAAGAACAGGAGGACGAGGAAGCATGACCCTGTTTACCGACAATCCCTTTGAAAAGATGATGATACAAAGACCGGGCGGGCGGCGTGACAATGCGCCGCCCGTTCCCCATTCCCCGGCTTGCGCTTCCTGTCCGTACAAAGGGCAGCTCCCTTGTGTGGGCTACTGTCTGAAACAGGTACAGGAGAAAAAGGCAAGTGAGCCGGAACGCTGAAAATGGACTTTTAATTTTCGTTTGCAACATCTATGAGATTTTCGTAATGCAAAAGTGTTATGTTATTTTCATTTTGCAGTTGGAGCTTTCTATCACGAATATTCTCAAAATCTTTACGGAGTCCGGCTATCACAGCATAGTAGATTTGATAAGGGCAATATTTGTATAATTGTCTGGGTAACTTTGTATTGGAGAATGAGTGCTTTTCCAATTCTGCTACAATTACATTCCAATTTGCAGCAATATACATTTGCCAATCCCTAACCTGTTCAATCCCTTTATTGATTACTTCCCCGAAACGAGTACCTTTTTCTTTTGTTATCCGCCCGTTGGGAGCTTCTAATTCCACAAAGACAAATTGATAACCGTCTGAACTATTACCTATGAGCAGATAATCAGCCACATAAGCCGACCCGATTTTGAACTCTGGAAAGATATAATTATCGTCATGGTGTCCTGTTCTGTAATAATGCCGTAATAAGCCAAACAAATAATTCCATGCACGATTAGAAGCTATCCAATTTAGTATAGCTCTTTCTGTTGTATCGGAAGAAGTAATCAGTTGATAAAACTCTTTTGTCGTATCATATATAGGTGTGAACCTTGAATAATGGTTGTTGGGAAATAGCGAAGTAGCACACTCAATAAAGTAATCCATTTCTTTGTTTTTACCGCGCCTGTAATGCCCGCCACGTTTTTTATTCATTGCTTCTTCCTGTTCATCAGTAGGAGCAAAAACATCGAAAGTATGTATTGATTTCATATTGTCACCTGTTTCTTATAGTAATGCTTAAAGTATAAACCAATTTCAAACCTAAAACAACCGAAAGGAGAACAGAAAATGAAACTGATTATTGCAGAAAAGCCGAGCGTGGCGCAGACTATCGCCGCCGCGCTTGGCGTTAAGGAAAAGAAAGACGGATATATCGAGGGCGGCGGCTGCCTCATTTCATGGTGCGTCGGGCATTTGGTACAGCTTGCGGAAGCTGCCGCCTACGGGGAGCAATATAAAAAATGGAGTTTTGAGAGCTTACCCATTCTGCCGGAGGAATGGCAGTACGCCGTTGACCCGGACAAGGGGAAGCAATTCAAAACCCTAAAAGAGCTTATGCACCGCGCCGACGTTTCCGAAGTGGTAAATGCGTGTGACGCGGGGCGCGAGGGAGAATTGATTTTCCGCTTTGTCTACGAAGTGGCGGGCTGCAAGAAGCCCATGCGCCGCTTGTGGATTTCTTCAATGGAGGACGGGGCGATTAAGGCGGGCTTTGCTTCCCTCAAAGACGGGCGGGACTATGGCGCGCTCTTTGCGTCCGCCCTCTGCCGCGCAAAGGCTGACTGGCTTATCGGCATTAACGCCACCCGGCTTTTCTCCTGCCTGTATGGAAAGACCTTGAACGTGGGGCGCGTCCAGACCCCGACCTTAAAAATGCTCACCGACCGGGACGCGGCTATCTCCCATTTCCAGAAAGAAAAATATTATCATGTTCGCCTTGATTTATCCGGCGCGGACGCGGCAAGCGAAAGGATTTCGGACAAGGCAGAAGCCGACGCGCTGAAAGGGGCTTGCGAAGCGGGAAAGGCGGTATGCGTTTCCCTTACCAGAGAGAAGAAAACCGCAGCCCCGCCAAAGCTCTTTGACCTTACCTCTTTGCAGCGGGAAGCGAACCGCATTTTCGGCTACACCGCGAAGCAGACCCTTGACCTTGCACAATCCCTTTATGAAAAGCGGCTCCTTACTTATCCGAGGACGGACAGCAGCTTTCTTACTGACGACATGGGCGGCACCGCAGCGGGCATTATCGCGCTGCTTTGCGAAAAACTCCCCTTTATGGCGGGCGCGGACTTCACGCCGGAGGTTGTAAAGGTATTAGACAGTAAAAAAGTATCAGACCACCACGCAATCATTCCCACTATGGAGCTTGCAAAGGCTGACCCGGACGCGCTGCCGGAAAGCGAGAAGAATATCCTTACCCTTGCGGGGGCGCGTCTGCTTTTTGCCACCGCCGAGCCGCATATTTATGAAGCGGTTACGGCGGTTTTCTCATGCGCCGGGACAGACTTCACCGCAAGGGGAAAGACCGTACTTGCGGAGGGTTGGAAAGAGCTTCAACGCAGATACCGGGCGACGCTGAAAGATAAGCCCGAAGCAGAGGACGGGGAAAATGAGGGCGTGACGCTGCCGGAGCTTTCCGAGGGACAGAACTTTCCTAACCCCGCCGCAAAAGTAACGGAGCATACCACAACGCCGCCGAAGCCCCACAGCGAAGCGTCGCTTCTCTCTGCTATGGAGCGAGCCGGGAACGGGGACACCGACCCGGACGCGGAACGCCGGGGGCTTGGCACTCCCGCCACCCGCGCCGCCGTCATTGAAAAACTGGTAAAGGGCGGCTTTGCAGAGCGCAAGGGGAAGCAGCTTATCCCCACGCAGAACGGAGCCGCCCTTATATCAGTCTTGCCGGATATGCTCACTTCCCCGCAGCTTACCGCAGAATGGGAAAACAATCTGACGCAGATAGCAAAGGGAGCCGCAGACCCCGGCGAATTTCTGTCCGGCATTGAAGCTATGGCGCGGGAGCTTGTGCAGACACACGCCGCAGCACTGGACGGGAAAAAGGATTTGTTCCGGGAGGAAAAGCCCTCTGTCGGCAAATGCCCCCGTTGCGGTTCCCCCGTCCATGAGGGGAAGAAAAACTATTATTGCAGCAACAAAGAATGTGCCTTTGTCATGTGGAAGAATGACCGCTTTTTCGAGGAACGCAAGACCGCTTTTTCCGCGAAGATTGCCGCCGCGCTCCTTAAATCCGGCAAAGTGAATGTGAAGAAGCTCTATTCCCCGAAAACAGGCAAGACCTATGACGGAACTATCGTTCTGGCTGACACTGGCGGGAAATACGTCAACTACCGTATCGAAGTGCAGAAGAACTAAAAACTTGAATAGCAAGCATAGGAAGCGGGTACCCACTTCCGTAAATCCCCGTTGCGACGCTGACGCGCCGGACGGGGATTTTGCTTGTTGGGAAGTTTCCCAAACCCTCTTTTGCGGAGGGCTTCACCCTCTAAAAATTTTCAAAAATATTTGGCAGAAATGCGGGCGTACCCGTAGTAGACCATGCAGCCCAAAAATGCAGCTTGTGACGCTGCCCCAAAGAAAGGAGGTTTTTCACTATGGCAAGTTTACGGGACACCGTAAAGGACTATCAAGACGAGCTTAGGGACGGTATCGCATGGGTGGCGTTCTGGAAACAGGGGCGTTCATGGAACGCGGAATATTTTCATCTTGATATGGACGATACGCTCTACCCGGAGGACAGGAGCCGGTTAGAGGAAATCAAAAGCACCGACCCCGCCGCCGTTATCCTAAACGGCTATTACTGCGGGCATTTAGGCGAGGACATGAGCCTTGACGAGCTGACCGCCGGAGTGCGCTACCACTACGAAAACAGCATGAACGACATTGACGGTTTTATCGGGGCGCATGACGACAGGCTTCCCCCGGAGGTTATCGAGGAAGCGAGGGCAGCCGCCCATGAAGCGGGGCTTCCCTTTTCCGAAAAGCCCTACCGGGACGGAGAGGATTTTAACCCCTATGTATTTGACGGGAGCATGAGCATTGAGGATTTTGAGCTTATGCACCGCATGATTGAAAAAGAAAGGAGCGAACAAATGGCAGAACCGATTTTAAGCGGCTATCTTTCCAATCTTGGGAAGTACACCGAGGGCAGACCCGCGGGCGAATGGGTGACGTTCCCCACGACTGCCGAACATCTGAAAGAAGTCTTTGACCGTATCGGGATTGACTTCAAGCATTACGAGGAATGGCATTTCACAGAATTTCAATCCCCTATCCCCGGCTTGGCGGAACATTTAAGCGAGTATTCCCACCCCGACGAGCTGAACTATTTAGGGAAGCTCTTGGAAATGCAGTTTGACGACGACCGGGAGAAATTCATTGCAGCCATTGAATACGGCGACCATGCCGACAGCTTACAGGACATTATCAACCTTGCACAGAACCTTGACTGCTACTGGATTTATCCGTCCGTCCACAATGAAGAAGAATACGGGCGTTATCTGGTTGATGAACTGGAAGAACCCGAACTGCCCGAAGAAGCGAAAAAGTATTTCATGTATGAGGAATACGGGCGCGACGCTTCCATTAACGACGACGGTATGTTTACCGAAAAGGGCTATATCTACAACAACCGCAACACCTTTACAGAATGGTACGACGGGCGCGACGTGCCGGAGGAATACCGGGTAACGCCGCAGCCCCCGCAGCCGGAAAGACCCGACCCGTCAAAGGTAGAAATGGACGCAGCCGCGCCGGGGCAGAGAACCGCGCAGACCGCAGAGCAGCCACAGGAGCCGCGCCCGGTTATCCCTATCGTGCTGACGAGCGAGAAGCCCGCCGAAAAGCTCAAAGAGATTACCGACCGTCTGGAACAGGGTATTGCGGAACTCTTTGACAGCGAGCGTTACCGGGAATATCTGAAAGTCATGTCAAAATTCCATAATTACAGCTTCCGAAACACCGTCCTTATCGCCATGCAGAAGCCGGACGCTTCCCTTGTGGCGGGCTTTTCCGCTTGGAAGAACAACTTTGAACGAAACGTGATGAAAGGGCAAAAGGGAATTAAAATCATTGCTCCGTCACCCTATAAAATCAAACAGGAAATGCAGAAAATCGACCCGCACACGCAGAAGCCCGTTATCGGCAAGGACGGGAAGCCCGTCACCGAGGAAAAGGAAGTCACCATACCCGCCTACAAGGTGGTATCCGTCTTTGACGTTTCCCAGACCGAGGGAAAGGAGCTGCCGGACATTGCGGTTGACGAGCTGACAGGCGACGTTGACCGCTACAAGGATTTTTTCGCAGCCCTTGAAAAGACTTCCCCCGTTCCTATCGCCTTTGAGAATATCGAGGGCGGCTCTCATGGCTACTACCACTTGGAGGACAAGCGCATTGCTATCAACGAGGGCATGAGCGAATTACAGACCTTAAAGACCGCTATTCACGAAATCGCCCATGCGAAGCTGCACGACATTGACCTCAACGCGCCAAAGGACGAGCAGCAGCCCCACGTTGACCGCCGCACCCGCGAAGTCGAAGCGGAAAGCGTCGCCTATACTGTCTGCCAACATTACGGGCTTGACACGTCGGACTACTCTTTCGGCTATGTCGCCGGGTGGAGCAGCGGGCGGGAGCTGTCCGAGCTGAAAAGCTCCCTTGAAACGATACGCAGCGCAGCCGCCGAGATTATCAATTCCATAGACGAGAACTTAGCGGAGCTGCAAAAGGCACAGGACAAGGAGCAGACCGCCGGACAGGAGCAGCCCACCAGAGAGGGACAGGAAGCCGCGCCGGAGAAGCCGGATCCGGAAGCAGCCGCACCGGGAAAATCCGGCGCACAGGAAAAAGCGGGCGCAGCCCCGAAAGAAGCCTTTACCCCGGAAACGATTTACAGAGTGCGCCGGAACCCTTACAGCGACAGCCGGGAAAACAGCTACCTCTTGCAAGCCTATGTGACACAGGAGAACGGGCGGGCGAAAATGGGCGACGTGCTTTATACGGGAACGCCGGAGAAATGCCGCGAGCTTATGGGGCAGCTCAAAAGCGGCGAGCTGACCGAGGGCGACGTGAAGCAGCTTTACGCAAAGGCACAGGAAACGGCGCAGACCGCCGGACAGGACAAAGACACCTTTTCCATTTACCAGATAAAAGGCGGGGACGAAACAAGGGATTTCCGCTTTGAGCCATACGACCGCCTGCAGGCGGCGGGAAATGTGGTTGACAGGGCGAACTATGAGCTTGTCTATTCCGCGCCCCTTGCGCCGGAAACTTCCCTTGAAGATATTTACACCCGTTTCAATATCGACCACCCCAAAGATTTTAAGGGACACAGCCTTTCCGTTTCCGACGTGGTAGTGCTTCATCAGGACGGACAGGACGCGGCGCATTTCGTTGACAGTGTAGGTTTTCGGGAAGTGCCGGAGTTTTTACAGGAGCAAAAGCAGCTTACCCCGGACGACTTGGAAACGGGCGAAACTGTCAAGACACCGAGGGGGACTTTCCATGTGACCGCCATGAGCCGGGAGCAGATAGAAGCCGCCGGATATGGCTTTCACCACCAGTCGGACGACGGAAAGTATCTGATTATGGGGAATGGGACGCGGGCGTTTGCCGTTGCCGCAGAACAGGCGCAGCGGGACAATCCCTTGAAAACCGCCGAGCAGACCACAGAGCAGAACGGGAACATGATTGACGGTATCATCAACAACACCCCCACCGTTGACGAACTGGAAGCAAAGGTAAAGGCGGGCGAGCAGATTTCCCTTGTTGACCTGGCTAACGCTGTCAAAGCCGACAAGGAGCGCGGCAAGGGAGCGAAGCCGGAAAAGAAACCCTCTATCCGGGCGCAGCTTAGAGCCGACAAGGAAAAGGCGCAGAAGAAAAACGCAAAGCAGAAGTCACAGGACTTGGAAAGGAGCTGACCCATGCCGGAACAGAGCAAATTTGAAAACATGGATTTGTTTGCTTCCCTTGAAGCGATTATGAAGCAGAACACAGGCTTTTACCAGAGCGACTTAGACATTGACAAAGAGATTATCGCAAAGGCGGCGGCAAGCCCCCACAGGGAGGACAAAACACTTTTGTGGTTCTGCCGCCCGTCCGGGACGCACTGTTTCCGGGAGCGCGACGTTTTCCTCAAAGACACCGCGCCCCACAACACATGGCGTTTCTACATGGAGCAGACAAGCGACCGCGTCCTTGCCTATGCAATCGAGCTGACGGGAAAGGAGCGCGGGAAAATTAAGGGCAATCTGTACGAACTGGACTACGCTAAACATTATGAGCGCGTCAAGGAAAAGGAACTGCCCGCCGATACGGTGAAGCTGATTTATGAGCGAGGGGAAAGGGAGATACCCGCCGGACGGTTCTTCAACGGCAACCCAGACCCGCAGCTTGGGAAGTTTGAACGCTTTGAAGCCCTACCCGACGACCCGGACGCGCTGCAATCACTCTTACAGGAAGAACGGCGCAGCCGGGAGCAGCTTCCACCGGGGGACTTCAAGGCGCATATCACAGCCTTGCGGGACGGGCTGATTGAAACGGAAGCGCGGCGCATTGTGCGGGAAATGAAGCGGCACTATGAGCCGAATAGCCCGAACAAGACCCATTTCATGGCAGAGCTTTCCCCGGCGTTCATGCGGCTTGCAGCCACAAAGGACACTGACCGCCTTTTCTCCATGCTGCCCTATAAGACTCTTTCCTTTTCCAAAATCGAGGGCAGACATGGGACGTATGCGCTGATTGACAAGGGGGAGAACCGGGACAGGGAGATAAGGAAGCCCCGCCCCTCTATCCGGGCGCAGCTTAAAGCAGACAAGGCAAAGACCGCCCCGAAAAAGGCGGCGGCAAAAACAAAAAATCACGATATGGAGGTATGAGCATGATTAGACTGACTGTTGAAGAAACAAACCTTTTGAGCATTTACAACGAGGGCGGCAAGCGGGCTTTGATTGAGAATGTCAACGCCGCGCTGCCCTACATGGACGCGGATATGCGGGAGCTTGCAAAGCGCACCCTTTCCAAAGTGGACGCGCTGACGGAAACGGAATATGCGGAGCTTGCCGTCTATGCCGCTGATGAAGCATGAGCGCGGTCAAGCGGCTCACGCCGCCGCAAAGCCGGAAAGTCAATGCCCTTGTAAAACGGGAGTGCTGCAACTGCGTAGACGGTAAATGCCTTTTGCTGGACGACGGGGACGAGTGCGTTTGTCCGCAGCTCATTTCCTATTCGCTGCTTTGCAAATGGTTTCGCGTTGCCGTACTTCCCGCCGACAAGCTCCTGTATGCAGAGCTGATGAACACCGAGGACAAAAGACGTTGTATCGAGTGCGGCGCGTCCTTTGCGTCCAGCTCAAACAGCGTCAAATACTGCCCGGAGTGCCGCAAGCGGATCACCCGCAGACAAGCCGCCGAGCGTATGCGAAAAATGCGCTCCCTGTTACGCGATAGGGGCGCAAAAAGCCTTGTATAGCGCGGCTCTGACAGCCGCTTTCCCATAGGGCAAGGGCTTTATACCTTTTCCCTCAAAAATGACGTTCTACTGCGTAACGCCTTTTCCTGCACCCATAGAAAACCGGGGCGCGGTGGCCACACTATCGGCTGCCGCGTCCCGGTTTTTTCTGTTTTATAAAACTTCAATATCCGCTATGTAATATGGCATTGCGCCGATAAGGGTATTGTCCTCTGTCTTTAAGACAAGCAAGTCGGTTTCTCTGATGTAGCGTCCATAGTCAATACGCTGCACATAGCCTACAAGGTTTTTCCCGTCCGTGAATGTAATTTTCACTTTGCTCCCTATGTCGATATAATATTCCATACCGTACATATCATTTTCTTTTGTTACTCTGATACACGCCGTAATATCAACGATTTTCATTTTACTCCCGTTCCTTTCCTTTCTCCTGTTCCGGCTCTCTTGGCTGCCGTAAAATGCTGTCAATGTTCCGCTTGATAACGTCGTACTCCTTAACCTGTTTTTTCAGCTTGCCATAGTCGGCGTATAGGGTTTCTTTTCGCTCTTGCAGTTTGGCGTACTCTATTTGCAGCGCGGCAATATCGGGAAGTTTGGAAATGCCCGCCCCCTTGATTGCCTTTACTGCCGCTTCATGCAGGATTATATCGCGCTCATGGGCTGCCCGGTAGCTGCCCCTGTCCTTTGCCTTGCGGTAAGCGTCGTAGGAGGGCTTTGTCTTTTGGTAGGTGGTAATGTTCTTGATTAGCACCGCCATATCGGAAAGCCTTGCTTCCACGTCCTTTAATGCTTCTGCCGCCTGTCCGCTTGCCGTTTGGACTTCTGCGATCTTGGCGGTCAAATCCCCGTACTGTTCAATCCCGTGTGTTGTGAGGAAGTTATACGTCTTTGCCGCCTGTTTCAGATTGTGGATTTTCGCCCATTGTTCATAGCCCCGGCTCTGCGCCGCTTTGATACTGTTTTCAATGTCAATGAGCAGAGACACGCCCCGATCTGCTTGCGGGGCTTTTGCAGCGCGGGTACGCTTGCCCTCTATCCGTTCCTTGATTGCGTCCTCGGTGTAGTCTGCGCCGATAGTCTTTAAGCGGGTAAACCGTTCCTGCCCTGGCACAAGGCAGGACACATATTTTCCGCGCTTTATCTCATAGCCCAACCCTTGCAGATGGGATAGCAATTCCTCGAAGCTATTTACTTGCGGGATAAGGGTATCAACGGCAATCTTCAATTTTGCCTTTGCAGATTTCTCCTTGTGGTACGCGGCATAATTTTTCCCCTTGCTGCCTTTCTCCGGCACGACCACCGATAAGCCGTTTTCCCGGCACAGCCTGTCGCTGATATTGCGTATGCCGTAATAGGTGCGCTTA
>ENA-ORUG01002605-ORUG01002605.1-human-gut-metagenome-genome-assembly--contig:-NODE-2605-length-12443-cov-2.406119_pt1 | contig 12443 bp, 7 predicted proteins | sample MGYA00242079_ERZ509207 | MGnify/ENA primary metagenome ERZ509207 (study PRJEB26280, sample SAMEA2338780) | human gut metagenome | biome: human gut; feature: human-associated habitat; material: faeces...
GCGTATGTCTGATTCATTGGATATAGAAGATCCGGTGGTTGCCGCTAATTTTCTAATAAGTAAATTGCCTGATAAGAACTATTATTATACTTCTGTAACGCCATATCCATTTGGACATATAGGACCGGAATATGTACAGTATTTATCCGGGACGTGTAGAGAAGTTACAGATTTTGCCGTATACCTATTTCGAGCTTTGGGTATTCCTTGTGCTATTGACTTTGTACCTGTGCGAAGTTATATAAATGCCGGGCATTTTTGGCTGACAACATGGAATAAAGACGGAGAGGAATATATGACAGACTTTCCGCAAAAATTAGTGCCGGTACGCGAGAATTGGTGGTATCGGTGGGATGACAGTTCCAAAGTGTACAGATATACTTTTAGTGCGAATAGGGAAATGTATGAACAGATGGCAAAGTACGGCGAAGAACTATACCCTTTTTGGCGTTTACCTAAATTTATTGACGTAACTCACGAATATGGTTATTATCTCAAAGAAGAGTTGGTTATTCCTTTAGAAAAACAGTATAAAGTGAAACGGAGCAGAAAAATAGCTTATTTATGCGTTAGCGATAGAGACCGTTGGACTCCTGTTGATTGGACTGAATATGATGCTGGTCATTTGGCATTCCGGTATGTGCGGAAAGGTACATTTATGAGAGCAGCTACTTATGAAAATGGCGTATTATGCTTTTTGACAGATCCCTTTTATATTGATAAGCAAAGCAATGAAATCTGCTATTATCCTGTCACTATAGAGAAGCAGGATGTAGTATTATATGCCAAGTGTGATATTGGGAGAGAAGATATATATAGAAATCGAATGTTAGGAGGAGTTTTTGAGGGAAGTAATCATCCTGATTTTTTGGAGAAAGATACCTTGTTTATTATACAAAGTAAACCTGAACGTCTGAGTACTACTGTAAAAAGTTGGTCTGATAAGGAGTACCGTTATCTTAGATATTTGGGTCCGGCTAAAGGGTCTTGTAATGTTTCGGAAGTCGCTTTTTATGAGAAGAATGACACAGTAGCCTTATCTGGGAAAATCATAGGAACTCCCGGCTGTTATCAACATGACGGGACGCATGAATATACAAATGTCTTTGACGGGAAAACATGGACCTCTTTCGATTATTTTAAACCTACCGGCGGATGGGCAGGACTTGATTTGGGTAGAAAGGTGCAGATAGACCGTATTGTATATACTCCGCGCAACAGGGATAATTATATTCGTCCTGGTGATATCTACGAGTTGTATTATTGTGATCGATATTATTTTATTGTGACAACGACTGGAAGTCTGCCGGAAAAATTAAGGCGACTGCCGATTCATTGGTTTTTCGGGATATTCCTGCAAACGCATTGTTACTTTTGAGAAATCATACACGTGGGCTGGATGAAAGAATTTTTATTTATGAAAACAAAACTCAGCTATGGAAATGAAAACTAATGTCAGGCTTGTTGGAGTATGGAGGGTAATTATTATTTCGGTTATTGTCTCTCTGATATATGCTTGTTCCTGTCCGGATAGGAAGATTTTGTCTCTTTCCGACATTACTCCTTCTGAACATACGCTATTGGCGATTACTCCCGACTTTAGTCTCAAGGTGTTGGGAGATACATTAAATAAAAGTTATCCGAAGTTGAGAACCGGAAAGGTATTTCCGATAACAGGTGTTTTGTGTGTAGATGGTAAGGCTTATCGTTTCATGGGGAGTGACTCTTTACGCATATTTTCCTTAGCTCCTCTTTCTAATGACAGTATCGGCTGGGAGGGAAAGTATTCTTTTTTGTTTCCGGGAAAAGGTTGGGAGCAAAAGGAATATGATGATTCTTTATGGGATGAAGGTAAAGGGGCTTTTGGACCTGTAAAAGGTAATTATCCGGCTCATACATTATGGGGAGCAGAGAATATATATGTTCGCAGACATATCAGAGTTGATGATAAAGACCTGTTGAAGGAACATAAAGTCTATGTCCGTTATATATGCGACGATCAAATAAAGCTTTTTTGTAATGGAAGATATCTGTTAAAAAGTGGATTTACAAATCAAACGAAATGTCAACGTTTGACAGATGAAGCTATTAATCAAATAGTTAATGGAGATAATGTTCTGGCCGCATACTGTCGGAATACGGGAGGTCCTGCCTTATTGGATTTTGGTTTGTACATAGAAAATAAAACATATACTGATGCGGAACCGGCAATATTGAAGCAGAAGGATGTGCAAGCCACTCGGACTCAATTTGTTTTTCAATGTGGAGATGTAGAACTTCAGATTGATTTTATCTCGTCTTCTTTATCAGAAAAGTGGGATATGACAGGCTGGCCTGTCGGCCTTCTTTCTTATCAGATTCGTACGGAAAGAGAAAAAGAGCATACGGTGAAAATACTGTTTGATGTGGATACGGAGTGGATGTTCGGTAAGAGAGAAGTCAATAGTTGGGTGGAGCAGGGGTGGCGTTTTACGAAGTCCGATAGTTTGTATTTGGCTATGAGGACGGATGAGACAAGGTTTTCATATGAAGACAATCATATCATTTTGTCACAAAAGTTGTGTTCGGGGAAGGAAGATAGAGGTGTGTTGCTTATTGGATATAAAGAAGGGCAGACTTTACAATATGGTGGGGAGAACTTACGCCCTTTTTGGAATAATGATGGAGCAAAAGAGGTAAAAGAACTAATGAAATCTGTAGGAAACAGGTGTCAGGAGCTTAGGCAGGAAAGTGAAAAACTGGATTATAAGTGGAATGACAAGGCTTTACAAGTAGGAGGTGAAACGCTTGCCGAGTATATACTTCCTGCTTACCGTAATTTTTTATCTTCCCATAGATTTGTATTGTCTCCGGATGATAAATTGTTTTGTTTCGGTGATACTTTAGGTAATGTAAGAGAAGCTTATAAAAGCTTTCCGGCATTGTTGTTTTTCAATCGTGTCGACTGGATGAAGAGTTTGTTGGACCCTGTATTTATATATTGTGAGGGGATATATTGGAACAAGAAACATCCGCCTTATGATATTGGTTTGTATCCGGTATCCGGTAAGCAGGTAAAATTGGAAAGTTGTGCTGTGGAAGCCGCTGCCAATATGTTGATAATGACAACTGCTATTGTGGAAGCGGAACAAGACTTCGGTTATGCTGATATGCATTGGAGCCAGTTGATTTTGTGGGCAGATTATTTGCAAAAGAGGATAAAGAAAGAGACTTTCCCTTTGGAGGGATTATTGGGTGAAAATGATGAATGTGTGAAATGTACGTTGGGACTGGAGGCTTATCGTAGGCTGATTCAACTAAAGGAAGCATATGAATAGAGTAAAGAAAGTTGTAGCAATATTCGAGAATCTGGCAGTCTTCCTATTCTGCACAGTGGTAATTTTGTTTTTGATGCAGTTATTCTGTTTTACTTCATTCAGGATACCTTCGGACTCAATGGAACCTGCATTGAAGGATGGCGACCGGATCTTGGTTAATAAGATGATAAAGGGTGCGCGGTTGTTCGATGTGTTTGCTGCGTTGAATAATGAAGATATTACTATTCATCGAATGCCCGGATGGGGAAATTTCAAGAGGAATGATATATTGGTTTTTAATTTCCCTTATCGAATGAATCGTTGGGATAGTATCCGGCTTGATGTGATGCAATATTATGTAAAGCGGTGTATTGCGCTTCCGGGAGATACTTTAGAGATTCGGGAAGGATTTTATAAAATACGGGGGTGTGACGAACGGTTGGGAAATTATAATGCTCAACAATCTCTTGCGAATCTGAAGTATCCGGAACAATATGGTATTGTGGTAGGTACATTTCCTTATGATAAGCAAATGGATTGGACTATCCGTGAGTTCGGACCTTTGCCGATTCCTCAAAAAGGTCAGACAGTAAAGATGAACCGTACGAATTGTCTTTTATACAGGCAATTGATAGGGTGGGAACAGAAGAAGAAATTACGTATAAAGGATGGACAGATAGTATTGGGTGACAGCGTGATTGCACAGTATCGCTTTAAAAAGAACTATTATTTTGTTTCCGGTGATAATATGGCTAACTCGCAGGATTCGAGATATTGGGGGATGCTGCCGGAAGAATACATTGTAGGTAAGGCTACCCGTATATGGTATTCGGAAGATAAGTTTACGGGGAAATCCCGTTGGAATAGGATGATGAAGAAAATCAAATAAAGAATGAAGCTAAAGTTGGAATTGATGCAAATGACAAAAAAGAATATGGCGGATGTGGTAACTTGTATAGGAGTTGCGGCAATTCTGAGCGTAATAGTTTTTACTATCCCGAATGAGATTCCTATCGGCGAAATGGCATATCAGAAACTATGGTTGGAACGTATGGCTGTTGTTTTTGTCGTTTGCAGTCTGTTGTCTCTTTGCCTGAACAGGAAACAATATCTGTCTTTTCCGGCGATAGTAACATGGGTATTGATTGCATTGGGAGGAATTGAAGCTGCCTGGGGGATGAGACAGATATACGGTCTGGCTGTTTCCAATCATTCCCTGTATGCGCTTACGGGGTCTTTCTATAATCCGGGACCTTATTCCGGATATTTGGCGATGATATTTCCGCTTTGTCTGCATGAGTGGTTAAACTTGAAAGAAAGAACGGAACGCACATGGGTAGAACAGGGAAAGTATTATATGGCATTAGGAGTTATGCTGTTGATTTTGTGTGTACTACCTGCCGGAATGAGCCGTTCGGCATGGATGGCTGCCGCAGTTTCGGGTATATGGGTATACGGAATACATGCTTCTTGGGCAACATGGTTGAAAGAGGCGGGGCAGAAATACAAGAAGACAATGATAACAGGTTTGGTGATTGGGGGATTAGTGTTGATAATGATAGGTTATGTCCTTTTTCAGCTGAAAGCAGCTTCTGCCAACGGACGTTTGTTAATGTGGAAAATCAGTTGTCTGGCTATTGCTGAAAGTCCGGTTGTTGGACATGGTGCAGATGGATTTGTTTCTGCTTATGGGAGGGCTCAGGAAGAATATTTTGCAAATGGAGAATATTCGGAGACGGAGGAATTGGTAGCAGGTAGTCCGGAATATGCTTTTAATGAATATCTGCAGGTGGCGGTGGAATATGGAATCCCTTTCTTATTTGTTGTTTTACTAGTTATTGCTTTTTGTTTTTGGAGAGGAATTACCGAAAAACAAATAGGTATTTGTGGTGGGGTGATTTCGGTTTTAGTGTTTGCCTTATCTTCCTATCCGATGCAGATTCCGGGATTTGCAATGACATTCTATTTCTTGTTAGCCGCTTGTGTCATAGGGCGTTCAAAGGTGGCGTTGCTATTCTTTATTTTGATGATAGCTTTGTTAGGAGCATATTACTGGAAGAATAATCAATATAAGGCTTGTAAAGAGTGGTATCGAAGTAAAATGCTTTATAATATTGGCGCTTATCAGGCAGCTAAAGAAGGGTATGAAAAGCTGTATCCGGATTTGAAGACTCGGGGAACTTTCCTTTTTGAATATGGACACTGTTTGCATAAATTGAAAGAATATGATAATTCTACAAGATTGATGCAAGAAGCAATGAAATATACTTGTGATCCGATGGTTCTTAATATTATCGGAAAAAACTATCAGGCAACAGGAGAATACGAAGAGGCGGAAGAGAGTTTGATACGGTCTACTCATCGACTTCCGGGACGGATTTATCCTTATTATCTTTTGGTGAAACTTTATGCGGAATCGGAATATCGGCAGCCTGAGAAGTTGAAATATGCGGCGGAGGTTGTATTAACGAAAGAACCGAAAGTGCAATCGACGGCAGTAAAAGAGATGCGGGCGGAAGTACAGAAATATTTGAAATGAACGCATAGGTTAGGGCGAAATGTAAATGTATACTGTTAAGAATAGTTATGATATTATGTATCTGAGAAAATTATTACTGATAAAAAAAATATAGATATTCCAATTATGTTACTTTTGTAGCTAAGTAGAACATAAAATAAAATGCTATGAAAACAAATATCCTTATGAGAAAATACAGTTATATATGGATGCTGCTATGTTGTTTAGCTTATGGTGGAATGACATCTTGCTCTGGCAAGAAAAGTGATGCAGACGAGCAGGATAAAGGTGTTTCTACCGTTCTTCCGGATTCAAAGAATGAAGTCACCGTTCAAATTCTAAAGAGGTGTGATTTTCATCACGAACTAGTCAGTAACGGCAAGGTAAGTGCCCGCGGGCAGGCTGATCTTCGTTTTGAAACGAATGAGGTTATTGCTCATGTCTATGTGAAAAACGGTGATCGTGTTCGTAAGGGGCAGAAGTTGGCCGAGCTGGATAAATTCCGTCTGGAACAGAAATTATCACAGGCGGAAGATGCTTTGTTGAAAGCGGAGCTTGAACTGAAAGATGTACTTATCGGGCAGGGATATACGCCGGATGATTTTAGCAAGGTGCCTGAAGAAACCATGAAACTTGCGAAAGTAAAGAGCGGCTATGAACAGTCGAAGTCCCAGTATGAACTTACGAAAAGAGAAACGGAGCATGCTACACTTGTTGCCCCCTTTGACGGGATAGTAGCTAATCTGTTTTCAAAACCTTATAATCTCGCTAATACGTCCGAGGCATTTTGTACTGTCATTGACACTCGTGGGATGGAAACTGATTTCACCGTGTTGGAGAACGAACTGGCTTTTATTAAAACCGGTGACAAAGTAATGATTACTCCTTATGCCGGCGGAGGTTCTTATGAAGGTAGTGTATCTGAAATCAATCCGCTGGTGGATGCGAACGGAATGGTAAAAGTAAAAGCTGCGGTAAACGGACAGGGGAAGTTGTTTAGCGGCATGAACGTAAGGGTAAGCGTCAAGCGGAGTTTAGGGGAGCAGTTGGTCATTCCTAAAACGGCTGTGGTGCTGCGTTCCGGTAAACAGGTTGTGTTTACCTTAAAAGAAGGCAAGGCAATGTGGAATTATGTACATACGGGATTGGAGAATGCTACGGAATATGTTGTCTCGGATAAATCTCAGGGTGGTGTTGAAGATGGCCTCTTGGAAGGAGATACGGTTATTGTCACCGGGAACTTGAATTTAGCGCATGAAACGGAGGTGACTATAAGCGGTGAATGATTGACTGCAAACGATAAATACAGAGAAAAGCATGATAAAATTTTTAATCCAGCGTCCTATTGCCGTGCTGATGGCTTTCACCGCCTGTTTTATAATCGGGCTGGTGACTTATTCTACACTTCCGATATCTCTGCTTCCGAATATCGCTATTCCGGAGATCACTATACAGGTGTCTGCTGCCAATACATCTGCCCGCGAACTGGAAAATACGATTGTGAAACCTTTGCGCAGCCAGTTGATACAGGTTTCTACATTGAAAGATATTCACAGTGAGTCTAGAGACGGCGCCGGTATTATCCGCTTGTCTTTTGATTTCGGTACTAATACGGACCTGGCCTTTATCGAGGTAAATGAAAAGATAGACGCTGCAATGAACTATCTCCCGAAGGAAACGGAACGTCCGAAAGTCATTAAGGCGAGCGCAACGGATATACCTGTTTTTTACCTGAATCTGACTTTGAAGAATGACAGTGCTTATAGCATTACGGGACAACAGTCCTTTCTGGATCTGTGTGAATTTGCGGAATCGGTCATTAAACGTAGGATAGAGCAGCTTGAAGAAGTGGCTATGGTAGATGTGACCGGATTGGTGGAACGTCAGGTGCAGATTGTGCCCGATGAGGATATGCTCTCCATGTTGGGAATTTCTATTGAGGATATAGAATCGACTCTGGTTGCCAATAATGTGGAACCGGGTAGTATGACGGTACGTGACGGATATTATGAATATAACATAAAGTTTTCCACCCTCCTGCGTACTGCGGAAGATGTAGAAAATATTTATCTGCGTAAAGGAGACAGGATTGTGCAGTTAAAGGATTTCTGCCGGGTGAATATCGTGCCCGTAAAAGAAAAAGGGGTATCTGTATCTAACGGGAAAAGGGCAGTGACGCTGGCTGTTATCAAGCAGGCGGATGAGAATATGGATAAGATGAAGAAATCTCTGGTAGAGACGATGGAGTACTTCCAACGGGTATATCCGGATATTGATTTCAGTATCAGCCGTAATCAGACGGAATTGCTGGACTACACAATTTCGAATCTGCAACAGAATCTGTCTTTAGGTTTTCTCTTTATCTGCCTGGTAGCGGTCTTGTTTCTGGGGGATGTAAAATCTCCGTTGGTTATCGGACTTAGCATGGTGGTTTCTATCGTAATCAGTTTCGTTTTCTTCTATCTGTGCAATATGTCCCTGAATATCATTTCACTCGCCGGATTGATTCTGGCATTGGGTATGATGATTGACAGTTCGATTATTGTAACTGAGAATATATCGCAATACCGGGAACGGGGATATTCGTTGCGCCGTGCCTGTATCACGGGAACAAGCGAAGTGGTGACTCCCATGTTGAGTTCCTCCTTAACGACCATTGCCGTGTTTGCACCGTTGATTTTTATGAGTGGTATTGCCGGAGCTATCTTTTACAATCAGGCTTTTTCAGTTACAGTGGGACTTATGGTTTCTTATTTTACGGGTATCATGTTGCTTCCCGTACTTTATCTGCTGGTCTACCGGACCGGTATCCATACCCGGAAATGGAAGTGGCTTTCCTTTAAATTCAATAACCCGATAAAAGATCATACATTAGACCGTTTTTATGATGCGGGGGTGGACTGGGTATTCAGTCATAAAACGTTCAGTGTTTTGTTCTGTGCTATTTCCATTCCGCTTTGTGTATTTTTCTTTTTCTTTATCGACAAGCAGCGCATGCCCGATATTGAGGAGAATGAATTGATTGCCAGGATTGAGTGGAATGAGAATATTCATGTGGATGAAAACAGGAGGCGTGTGGACGAACTTTTTAAAGAACTGGAAGAACCGGTAGCCGAGCACACGGCGTCCATTGGCAGGCAGGATTTCCTTCTGAACCGTGAAAGGGAGCTTTCTTCTTCCGAGGCTGAACTTTACTTCCGTACGGAGACGCCCGAAACTATTTCTCCTTTACAGCAAGAAATTTATCGCAGACTGAAAGAGCGTTATCCGCTTTCTGTCATTTCTTTCTCTCCGCCGGAGACTGTGTTTGAGAAACTCTTTGTCACAGGCGAACCGGATATCATAGCCGAGTTTTATACCCGTAATAAGGCAAAGGCACCGGAAGCGGAAACCATCCGGCGCGTGGAGAAGGACTTGGCACGGAAGACGGGAATCGCCCCTACGGGTATCGCTTTCGAGAATCAACTGAATCTAAGTATTAACAAAGAGAAACTGTTGCTTTACCGTGTTTCCTATAATGAGCTCTACCGTATCTTGAAAACTGCTTTTCGTGAGAATAGTGTGACAATGTTGCATTCTTACCAACAATATCTTCCGATCAGTGTTGCCGGCAGCGAAAAGACTGTGAATGAAATATTGCAGGAGACGTTGATACAGACTGAACCGGATAATAAAGGAAACATAGAATATATCCCTCTTCGGGAACTGGTTACGATAGCTCCTGCTGAGGATCTGAAAAGTATTACTTCGGGGCGTAATGGTGAATATGTCCCCTTTAATTTTTATGACGTGCAGAACGGGGACAAGTTGATGCGGGAAGTGAAGCAGGTAGCGGAGGAAACGAAAGAATGGGATACAGGCTTCTCCGGAAGTTTCTTTTCCAACAGGGAGATGTTGGACGAGCTGGTGGTAATCCTGTTTATTTCGTTGTTGCTGATGTACTTTATTCTTGCCTCGCAGTTTGAAAGTTTCCTGCAACCTTTGCTTGTTCTGGCGGAGATACCGATAGATGTGGCCTTTGCGTTATTACTGCTTTGGCTTTGCGGGCATACACTGAATCTGATGTCTGCTATCGGACTTATTGTCACCTGTGGTATTGTAATCAATGACTCTATCCTGAAACTGGACGCTATCAATGAACTGCGCAAAGCGGGTGTTCCGTTGTTGGAGGCTATCCATGAAGCAGGACGCAGGCGTTTGCGCCCGATTATCATGACTTCGCTGACTACTATCTTTGCAATGGTGCCGTTACTGTTTTCATCGGATATGGGTTCGGAATTACAGAAACCATTGTCTATCGCCATGATAGGGACAATGTCGGTCGGTACGGCAGTGAGTCTGTTCATCATACCATTGCTTTACTGGTTTATTTACAGAAAGAAAGAAGAAATAAGTAGCAAGTAATAACGAATAGTTCAAATATGAGAGTTATGAATGGATTATTAAATTTTACCACGGAGGAGACAAAGTTATTCTTTTCAGCAAAGAAAAGGATATGGGCATTTCTCTGTATTCTTGGTGTCCTCTGTGGTGAATCCCTGCTTCATGCACAGAAACGTCTGGTACTGGATTTGAACCGGACAATCGCTCTTGCCAATGACAGTTCATTGGAGTCATTCCGTACACAGAATATGTACTTGTCCGGTTATTGGGAGTACAGGACATATAAGGCAAACCGCCTGCCCAGTCTGACGCTGGATCTTACTCCGGCGCAATATAACCGGGATATTACGAAACGTTACGATTCGGGACAGGATTTGGATGTGTACCGTACGCAACAGTCTTATTATGCTTATGGAGGGTTAAGTGTCCGGCAGAATCTTGACCTGACCGGAGGTACATTTTATCTGGAATCGAATCTTGCCTATATGCGTAATTTCGGGGATAATAGTGCGACACAGCTGACCAGTGTCCCGATAAGGATTGGGTATTCGCAAAGTCTGGTGGGGTATAATCCATTCAAATGGGAACGGAAGATAGAGCCTTTGAAATATGAACGTGTGAAAAAGGAATTTCTTTATAATGTGGAGAAAGTTTCGGAAACGGCAACGAGTTATTTCTTCTCTCTGGCTATGGCACAAGCGGAATATAACCTGGCAAAAGAAAATCTGGCTTCTACGGATACGTTGTACCGCATCGGGCAACAACGGCACCGGATCGCAGCTATCTCGCAAGCCGACCTGTTGACTCTGAAGCTGGATCGGGTGAATGCGCAGAACACATTGCAGAATAAAGCAAGCGATTTGAAGCGGGCTATGTTCTCATTGGCTTCTTTTCTCAATCTGGATAAGAATACGCAGATCGAGCTGGAACTTCCTTCCCGTCCGGGAATGCTGGAGATTCCGATAGATGAGGCTTTGAGGTGGGGAAGGAGCAACAACCCGCAATTGTTGGAATTGAAACAGAATGTGCTGGAAGCGGAGCGTAATGTGGATAAGACTAAAAAGGAGTCGCGCTTTAATGCAAGTGTGAATGCCAGTATTGGTTTTAACCAGGTGGCGGACAATTTCGGGGATGTCTATCATAAGCCCATGCAGCAGGATTTGGTGGCGGTCAGTGTCTCTATTCCGTTGCTGGACTGGGGCGTCCGCAAAGGAAAGTATAATATGGCACGGAATAACCTGAATGTGGTGAAGATTTCGGCACGCCAGGACGAGATAAGTATTGAGGAGGAAGTGATAATGACAGTGAGTGATTTTAATATCCAGCAACAATTGATTGCCAGTGCGGAAGAAGCTTTGGATTTGTCCATACTCGCTTATAATGAGACAAAGCAGCGTTTTATCATCGGCAAAGCGGATATAAACAGCCTGACTCTTTCTCTGAACAGGCAGCAGCAGGCACAGCGTAACTTTATCTCTGCTTTGCAGAATTACTGGTTGAATTATTACAAGATACGACGGCTTACGTTGTTTGATTTTGCTACAAAACTTTCACTTTCGGACAGGTTCGATTTTAACGGAGGCAAGCTGATCAAATGATAATTGCGGCGTTTATTCTCGGTAGTATCTCCATTAAGTCTGTCATAAACAGAGATGCTGTCGCTTATATGACAGAGATTTCTATTTACATAAATAATGGTAATGCAATATATAAGTCTTGAAATAAAAAAGTCCTCGAAGGCTTCCGCTTTCACCCTGATTGTGGCTTTTGTCTGCGTGGCATTGGTCGGGCTGGCGCTTGTGCCGTTGCTTCCGGTCAAACTGAACCCCTCACGGACATTACCCGGCTTCACGGTGCGTTTCAGTATGCCCGGCACTTCGGCACGCGTGGTGGAAATGACAGCTACCAGCAAACTGGAGGCGATGCTTGCCCGCGTGAAAGGGATTCGGGGTATCTATTCTACTTCAGGAAACGGGTGGGGCAGTATCAGCGTGAATCTGGATAAACATGTGGATGTTGCAGTTGCACGTTTTGAAGCGTCCACCATCATTCGTCAGACATGGCCGGAACTGCCGGACGGGGTGAGCTATCCGTATATTCAGATGCAGAGTCCGGGGCAGAACAACCAGGGCCCTTTTATGGCATTTACGATTAATGCGCCTGCTATTCCCATTCTGATACAACAGTATGCGGAAGAACATATTAAGACACGTTTGGCACAACTTCCGGGAATTTATAAGATTAAT
>ENA-ORUG01002606-ORUG01002606.1-human-gut-metagenome-genome-assembly--contig:-NODE-2606-length-12439-cov-3.142442_pt1 | contig 12439 bp, 9 predicted proteins | sample MGYA00242079_ERZ509207 | MGnify/ENA primary metagenome ERZ509207 (study PRJEB26280, sample SAMEA2338780) | human gut metagenome | biome: human gut; feature: human-associated habitat; material: faeces...
GCCTGTAGCTAGCGTTCATCCTGAGCCAGGATCAAACTCTTCATTGTAAAAGTATTTTTTAATCGGCATGTGCCGGTTATAGCTCTGTTCAGGATGCCGTACAATTTATTGACTTCATTCTAAATACCTGTATCTATTACATATAGATAAACATAAATAACAGATTGTATTGACGGTTCTATCTTTTCTTGTACTACTTGTATTGTTTATCAATATTTCAAAGAACTTGTCGCTTCCGTTTCAAAAGCGGGTGCAAAGGTAAGAGGTTTATTTTTAACTACCAAACTTTTTCGGAAGTTTTTTTCAGTTTTTCTTTTTATCCGTTTCTCAGACTCTCTATGCGAAAGGGAAAGAATAAATAGAAAGAAGAACAAGCAAAACACCTTTTCTTTGCGAATCGGACTGCAAAGATAAGAACTTTTTTATTTATATTCCAAAACTTTTCGGAAGTTTTTTTGTTCTTGAGTCAAGCAGTCCTGCGCTTTGTCACTAAGTCATTTTCATCAAGGCTTTCTTCTCTCGGAAAGCGGGTGCAAAAGTACTCCCTTTCAGGATACAAAACAAATATATATCACTCTTTTTTCTGATTATTTTTTTATAATCTGACTAACTTGCTGATTGATAGGCTGGTTCAAGAACACCGCCATTTCTATACAAGAAGCTACGAAGGGAAGAATACAAAACTATACACATTATTATATTTAAACGAGGGAGGAAAGCACTAAACAAAGAAACAAGTAATGCAGGCAGATTTATTCGGTACTAAAAAAAAACAGGCCGGATATAAAAAGCGGGGAATTACCCATTCCGACATTTACCTGCCACCTACCCCTGAGGGGAATCATCCTTCCGGAAGGAGGAGAATAACGGATAATCGAAAAGACATGCTGTTCGTTCCACTACAGTGAACAGGACAGGACACTTCAGTGGAAAGAACCGGCCACCGGAGTGAAAAAGACCGGGCACCGGAGTGGAACAAAAGAGAGGATAGGGGAAAAGCACAAGGAGAAAGACGTAATATTAAAAAAACATGAACATAGCATATGGTATTAAAGGGAAGACTGCAGAAAAAGAAGCATATGGCAGGAGAAAAATATGGAGTAGAGAGAAGAAAGAACAGGAAAGGGGGCTATGAGAAATAACTCAATTATGAGGGAAAAAACAGAAAAACTATGAGAAATAACTCCGTTCCTTTTTATTTCTCATAAATTAATTAATTGAGAATAAATTAGTTATATAAAAAATATGAGAATATGAGATATGAAATTGAAAAATCTTTTCTGGTAGAAAACTAAGTTCAAGTTATAAATGCGACACCCCTAATTTTATAAATTGAATTCAGCAGCAAATAAAAGTGAAACAACTCATTTCCAGCGAGCCCCACTTAAGACTCATCAGCCCACGCCGTTTTGACAAGACAAGCCTTGTACAAAAAAGTAACGAAGGGACTGCCAAGCCCCGTGCCACAGCTAAACTTACAGTTAGTGACAGATACTGAAGACTTAGCTTCACATTTGCTAAGACTGATACTCCGGCAATACCCTTTAGAACGTTTAAAACATCTTCTTACAAAGCCTGGGTAAGCTTCTTTCAGTACTGCCGAAGGTACATGGAAATTCTCTCTTAACTTCCTCTTTTTTCAGATTTTATATTCTTCTATCTTCCGATACAACGTAGTAAGCCCAATTTTCAGCAGACGGGCAGCTTCCGTCTTATTGCCTTTCGTATACTCCAACACTCGTGCAATATGTCTTTTTTCCATAGCTGCCAATTCAAAATTCCCGGCATTATCATCCGAGCATTCGTAATGATTGTTCTGAATCTCCAAAGGAAGGTCACATACATCCAACCGTCCGCCTTCACAGACAATCAGGCTGCGCTCAATCACATTCCTCAATTCACGGATATTGCCCTTCCAAGGTTGTTGTTCCAAGGCTTCCAGAAAAGCGGGAGTCATTTCGTTGACGGCATACGAAAGGCACTCGGAGAAACTTTTGGCAAAGGCAGTAGCCAAGATCTTAATATCGCCGGCACGTTCGCGAAGTGAAGGAAGATGCACCTGAAACACGGAAAGACGATAAAACAAGTCTTCACGGAAATGTCCCCCCCTGATTTCTTCCTGCAAATTGCGGTTGGTGGCAGCGATGATACGCACGTTTACTCTTGTAGGTTTCGTGTCACCGATCTTTATATATTCGCCCGTTTCGAGGATACGCAATAGTTTGGCTTGCAGTTCAAAAGCCATTTCGCCTATTTCGTCCAGAAAGATAGTCCCATTGTTAGCTTCTTCAAAAAGCCCTTTCTTATCTTTCAATGCTCCGGTAAATGAACTGGCTCTGTGACCGAACATTTCACTCTCCAACAGTTCTTTGCTGAAAGAAGAACAGTTGACCGCTACGAAATTCTGTTTACTCCGTTTGCTGCTGTAATGTATGGCTTGCGCAAAGACTTCTTTTCCGGTTCCGGTTTCTCCGGTCAATAGTACCGGGACATCAGTCACCGAAACTTTCTGAGCCAGCAGTACGGCCTCTTTCAAAGCTTTCGATTCGCCCAAGATAGAATCAAACGAATACATCTGCCCCACCTTCTTTTCGAGTTTTTCGAGCCGGACATTCATTTTTGCTTTCTCTACGGCACGACTAATCAGCGGGATAATCTTGTTGTTATCATCGCCTTTGGTTATATAATCGAATGCACCGTTCTTGATAGCCTGTACCCCATCAGGAATATTGCCGTGGGCAGTAAGAAGAATCACTTCGACGTTAGGAGCTAACTTTTTAATGTTCAGCACCAAGTCTACCCCATTTCCATCAGGAAGAAAGACATCGCATAGCGCCACATCAGGCGATTGTGTCTCCAACTGTTTGAGAGCAGCCTTGCAGTCGCCGGCCTGACATACTTCATAGCCCTCCAGTCCCAGCATACGCGCCAACAGGCTACGAATCTGAACTTCATCGTCAATAACAAGAATTTTACTCATAATTTACCTATATTAAAAATAGAAGAATGAAAACAGGGTGCGCAAATATAAGTTTTTTCCGTGAATCCATGAACATTTCTTTCATACTGTTGTTATTTCCACAGGAAACTATTTACACCAAAAACAGAATATATGAAAGTTATTATCATCGGAGGTGTTGCAGGAGGAGCTACCACTGCCGCCCGAATCAGACGAGTAGACGAAGCCGCAGAAATTATCCTTCTGGAAAAAGGAAAGTATATATCTTATGCTAATTGCGGGCTGCCTTATTATATAGGAGGAGTGATTGAGGAACGAGAGAAATTATTCGTGCAGACTCCCGAAGCATTCTCCACACGATTTCGTGTTGACGTGCGTACGGAAAATGAAGTGATCTTCATCGACCGGAAAAGAAAAACCGTTACTGTCCGCCGCAGCAGCGAGGACACTTATCAGGAAAGTTACGACAAACTACTTATTTCCACCGGTGCCTCCCCCGTACGTCCTCCCCTGCCGGGAATCGACCTGAACGGAATCTTCACATTAAGAAATGTAGCGGACACGGACCGGATTAAAGAATATATCAATACCCATGCTCCCCGAAGAGCCGTTGTCATCGGAGCCGGATTTATCGGACTCGAAATGGCAGAAAACCTGCACGCACAAGGAGCAAAAGTTTCAATTGTAGAAATGGGAAATCAGGTAATGGCCCCCATTGATTTCTCCATGGCTTCGCTTGTTCACCAACATTTAATGGAAAAAGGAGTAAATCTGTATCTGGAACAAGCCGTAGCCTCTTTCGAAAGAGAAGGGAAAGGACTGAAAGTTATTTTCAAGAACGGACAGTCCGTTCCTGCCGATATTGTCATCCTATCTATCGGCGTGCGTCCGGAAACGAATCTGGCACGGGCTGCCGAACTGACAATCGGTGAAACCGGAGGCATCGCTGTGAATGACTATCTACAAACTTCCGATGAATCGATTTATGCGATCGGCGACGCTATCGAATTCCGCCACCCGATTACGGGCAAACCGTGGCTCAACTATCTGGCCGGACCTGCCAATCGACAGGGACGTATCGTAGCCGACAATATCCTAGGCGCCAAAATTCCTTATGAGGGATCGATCGGTACTTCAATCGCAAAAGTATTCGATCTGACGGTCGCTTCTACCGGTTTACCCGGCAAACGGTTGCGACAGGCAGAGATCGACTATATGTCTTCTACTATTCATCCTGCTTCGCACGCCGGTTATTATCCGAATGCCATGCCGATGAGTATCAAAATCACATTCGATAAAAAAACGGGAAGGTTGTACGGAGGACAGATTGTCGGTTATGACGGAGTAGACAAGCGGATTGACGAAATAGCGCTTGTGATAAAATATAAAGGTACAATCTACGACCTGATGAAAGTGGAACAGGCGTATGCTCCTCCGTTCTCGTCTGCCAAAGATCCGGTAGCTCTTGCAGGATACGTGGCGGAGGATATTATTTCCGGAAGAACACGACCTGCCTACTGGCGGGAATTGAGAGACATCGAAATGGAAAACAAATTCCTGCTGGATGTCCGCACACAGGATGAATTTTCATTGGGCACGCTGCCGGGAGCTGTGAATATTCCTTTGGACGAACTGAGGGACAGGATAGCCGAACTGCCGAAAGACAAGATGATTTATACATTCTGCGCCGTAGGATTGAGAGGGTATCTTGCTTACCGGATACTGACACAGCACGGATTTGAAAAAGTCCGTAATCTGTCGGGCGGACTAAAAACATATCGCGCTGCTACCGCTCCTATCATTATACACGAAGAAAATGATAATGAGACGGACGAGACAACAGTACGGCAAGAAGCAACGGTTCAGGCTAGCAAACCAGTTGCTCCTGTCGAAACAGCCAAGACTATCCGGGTAGACGCCTGCGGCCTACAATGTCCCGGCCCGATTTTAAAGATGAAGAAGACAATGGACATGCTCGCTTCGGGAGAACGCGTTGAAATCACTGCAACTGATCCGGGGTTCCCTCGTGACGCCGCCGCATGGTGCAATTCAACCGGTAACCAACTCGTTTCGAAAGAGTCTTCCGGAGGAAAATCTGTGATAGTTATTGAAAAGGGAGAACCAAAATCGTGCAACATTGTTACTTCTTGTGACAGCAAAGGAAAAACTTTCATCATGTTTAGTGATGATTTGGACAAAGCTTTAGCAACTTTTGTACTCGCAAATGGTGCAGCAGCTACCGGACAGAAGGTGACAATCTTCTTCACATTCTGGGGACTGAACGTTATCAAGAAGTTGCACAAGCCGAAAACCGAAAAAGATATCTTCGGAAAGATGTTCGGTATGATGCTGCCTTCCAGTTCCGGAAAGCTGAAACTCTCGAAGATGAGCATGGGCGGAATAGGGGGAAAAATGATGCGGTATATCATGAATAAGAAAGGAATAGATTCATTGGAATCCCTGCGTCAGCAAGCCTTAGAAAACGGAGTGGAATTTATTGCTTGTCAAATGTCAATGGACGTCATGGGAGTGAAACAAGAAGAACTCCTCGACGAAGTAACGGTAGGCGGCGTAGCAACGTATATGGAACGGGCGGATAACGCGAACGTGAATCTATTTATTTAAAAGATATGACTAATAAAATATATTCAAACAAAATATGAAAACAATATGTGCAATGCGCGAAGTGTTCAGAGCCATGTCGAGCTTTGAAACTGCATTTGAAAAAGTATACCGGATAACGTTGAATGAAGCGATGATATTATGCATCCTCAAAGACGCCACCGAGAGAATGACGGCAACTAACCTGTCGAAAAGTACAGATTTAAGTCCCTCACATACATCGAAAATGCTCCGGATACTGGAAGAAAAAGGATTGATTGTCAGGGAACTCGGCAACGAGGACCGCCGGCAAATGTACTTTCACCTGTCTTCAACAGGCAAACAACGGGTTAGCGAACTGGAAGTTGACAAGGTGGAAATGCCGGAACTGCTGAAACCTCTGTTTAAATAAACGGAATTTCAAGCAAGAATCTGTAAAGAATGAATGGTAAGCAAACTAGCTGTTGATGCGGCAAAGAGCTTACCTTTTTTATTGAATCCCGAAAAAGAAAGATGTTAATTTTCCGGCAAAATAATTTTTCACGCGAACCTTTTTATTTTTTTCTTGTTGTTTCTAGCAAAAGCCCCAAGGTACCAGGGCGATGATTTTATATAACCTAAACATTATAAAAGATATGAAGAAATTAATTCCTATTTTATTGGCGGTCTTTGCACTCGCTTCCTGCGAAAAAGACCCGGACATGGGTAAGCTGGATGACAACTATCTGGTATACACTAACCACGACGAGAAAGCTGACTTCAAAGTTCCTACATTCTATCTGGCAGACAAGATTCTGGTGATCTCCGATAGTAAAGAACCGGAATATCTCGAAGGAGAAGGCGCTGAACAAATTCTGGCAGCTTATACGGATAACATGATTGCCAGAGGTTATGCAGCAGCAACCAACAAAGAAAGCGCTGACTTGGGTATTCAGGTGAGCTACATCGCAAGTACTTATTATTTCACCAGTTATTCACAGCCTGAATGGTGGTGGGGTTATCCCGGTTACTGGGGGCCGAACTACTGGGGCGGAAACTGGGGTGGCGGCTGGTACTACCCGTACGCTGTGACTTACAGTTATAGTACCAACTCATTCCTGACAGAAATGGTGAACTTGAAAGCCGAACAAGGCGAAAGCAAAAAGCTGCCCATTGTATGGACTAGCTATCTGACCGGATTTGACACTGGATCCAAAGCTATCAACCGTACTCTTGCAGTAGAAGCTGTCAACCAGTCATTCGCTCAGTCACCTTATCTTACTAACAAATAAACAACTACAACTGTTATGAAAACAAGAAAAAATATATATTTCAAGGTAGTGGCCTTGGCGGTCATTGCTATCGCCTTCGCCATGCCGGCCAAGGCACAGCTATCAGACAACGGATATGCTAATATAGACTGGCAGTTCAATGCTCCGTTAAGCAATCATTTTGCCGACAAAGCAAGTGGTTGGGGAATGAACTTCGAAGGTGGTTACTTCGTGACTCCCAACATCGGTTTGGGACTTTTCCTGAACTATCACAGCAACCACGAATATGTAGGTCGCGAAACATTCAAAATGGCCGGTGGTGATGTCACTACCGATCAGCAACATACTATATTCCAGTTGCCTTTCGGTGCTGCCGCACGCTACCAATGGAATCGTGGCGGAGCCGTTCAACCCTACGTCAGTGCTAAATTAGGCGCTGAATATGCTAAAGTACGCTCTAACTTCAATATGCTCGAAGCAAGAGACAATAGCTGGGGATTCTACGCTTCTCCTGAAATCGGTATCAACGTATTCCCTTGGGTATACGGACCGGGTCTTCACTTTGCTTTATATTACAGCTATGGTACCAATAAGGCTGATGTACTGCATTACAGTGTAGACGGTTTGAGCAATTTCGGCTTCCGTCTGGGTCTGTCATTCTAAGCCCGGCAACAATCAGAATTACATTAATAATAAATAAGGAGTGCCCTTCTGCTATCATAAGCGGAAGGGCACTTTATTTTATACCTGTGTTCAGTGCGGAAGGATTACTTTTTCTTCATCGCATCATAAATCGCTTCCTGTATCCGCTCGCGTATGTGCAGCCTAATTAACTTGCGATTGGTAACATCCGGATAAATCCGGTTGCTAAGAAAGACATAAACCAGTTCGTTAACCGGGTCCACCCATGCGCACGTACCTGTAAATCCGGTATGGCCATAGACTTCTGCCGGAGCATCGGGAGCGCAGTTCCCTTTCTTCGAGTCTTCCCTATCCGGTTTATCAAATCCCAGTCCCCGCCGACTTATCTTTGAGACCGAAGTAGTGAACAACTGGCAAGTCTCTTTGCTCAAATAACGCCGGCCGTCTATTTCTCCCCCGTTCAATAACATCTGATATACACGGGCTACTTCGCGGGCAGTAGAGAATAATCCGGCATTGCCAGCCAATCCGCCGAAGAAAGCGGAAGCCTCATCATGCACGAATCCTTGCAGGGTATCTTTCCGCAAGAAGCGGTCGTTATTGGAAGGAATGACTTCCGACTTTGCCAGACGACGCAAAGGCAGGTAACCTGTACGCTCCAGTCCCAACGGTTCGTAAAACTCGCTTTGCAAGTATACTTCCATTGGCATTCCCGCAAGCTGTTCAACCAGCATTCCCAACAGGATAAATCCAATATCACTATATACATAACGTTTCTGCCCCAACGGCGCTTCCACAATTTTCTCTTCTATCACCTTGCGGAACGATCGGTTCAACCACAGATTATCACAGATTTGAATGGTATAATCCCCGGTTTTCGTTGGAGATACATATTCCTCCTTAAACTTGAAATTCGGATTTGCCCACGTATTTATTCCTATATTCACCGGATGCTGTGCATCTCTACGCGCACTGAACAAACGGCCTTTATAGCTATCCTTATCAATCACTTCCTGATAGAAAGGTAGCCAAGACGGCAGACCGGACTGATGATACAGGATCTCCTGAATCGTTATGTCCTTTTTATTGGTGCGCTGCAAAAACGGCAGATAATCCGAAATCTTATCTGTCAGGTTAAAGCGCCCCTTATCATAGAGTTTCATAACAGCAAGCAAGGTAGCCGTCGTTTTCGTAAGGGAGGCCAGGTCATAGATATCCGATGATTCGACGCGGGCACTTCCTTTTCCTGTATGTGTGCCGAAAGCTTTATCGACCATTACATGACCATTTTTCATAACTACTACCTGACAACCGGGATAGGCTCCTTGCCGGATACCGTCCAAAGCAACAGAATCAATCCGCTTCAACGACACAGATGAAAGGCCGTATTCTTCAGGTACAAAATGCAAAGGAGTTTTCGGAGTGATTGTCACCCCCGCACCTGTATGGAATAATCCGCCCAAACTCGCCGACAATCTTCCATCCGCAGTGGCTTTGGCAAATAAGACGTCCGCCACCTGACGCTGAATATCCGTATTGTGGCTATGCGCTAACACTACTGCCGAAGCATGGCTCACCGCGCGCTGAATCTGTAACATCATCTTGCCGGGGGTGAAGAAAAGATAGACAACCGGAGCATCGGGAGCAAACTTCGTAAAGAATGGCTGATAAGAAGCTAGGCGTTGTTCGCTGACAGCTACTACAACTCGTTTATAAATAGCTAATGAATCATATAATCGACGGTTTTCTTCTTCTGTCTGTTTCGGACGAAGGCGGAAACGAACCAGAGATGCATAACGTGTCATTTGCTTTGCTAATGCTTCCGTCTCACCCGGGTCGCCTACTTCGAGCAAAGCTATCTTCTGATCTTTGTCCGTATGTAGCGGCAGTACATGATCTTTATTATTCAGAACGGTAATTGCCGCCAGGTTCAGCCGGCGCACCAAGTCGCGCGCCTGCGGGCTGTTCACCCGCTGCTCCAGGCCGGACAATTGCACGTACTTCTTTTTGCTAAGTCCCAGCGCATATTTGTAGGTCAGTACCTTGCGGCATTTACTTTCTATATCTTCCCGGCTCAGTTCGCCTTTTTCAACAGCTGCAAGCACAGCCGGCACTTCCGCCTTCAGATTACGTGGAGCCAGTACCATGTCATTACCCGCCTGCAATGCCTGCAAGCTGACATTCCCATTGCCCGATACGCCCCTCATGGCAAGCGCATCAGTAAAAATCAATCCTTTAAAAGCCAGTTCATCCGTCAATAAGTCGTATACGACATTGCGAGACAAAGAAGACGGGAGCCCGCCGATCGGCTCAATGACCGGGACTTGCAGATGTCCCACCATCATACCACCTAGTCCGGCACGAATCGCTTCCTTAAAAGGATAGAGTTCGACACTGTCCAAACGTTCGCGCGTGAAGGGAAGTACGGGTAGAGCTTTATGCGAATCAACATCAGTATCTCCATGTCCGGGGAAGTGTTTGCACACAGACAATACTCCTCCTCCTTCCAGACCGGAAGCATAAGCGATTACCTTATCGGCAACTTGTATCGGATCTTCTCCGAAAGAACGGGTGTTGATTACCGGGTTCTTCGGGTTGATATTCACATCCGCCACCGGAGCAAAATTCACCTGCACACCTATCTGACGGCATTGTCGGGCTACTTCACGCCCGTATTCATAAATCAAGCGATTGTCACGAATGCATCCCAACACCATATTCCGTGGAAACACAGGTGTGCCGCGCAAACGCATCGCCAACCCCCATTCCCCGTCGAAAGTGATCATCACAGGAACTTTCGCCTGCCGTTGTGCCCGGTTGGTTAACTCAACCTGATTCTGCATCTTCCCACCGGAAAAGAGAAGCCCGCCGACTTTATAAGTATCAATAGCCTCACGCAATAACTCCAAATTTCGCTTGGTGTTTACCGGAGCAATGGTATAGATAAACAACTGGCCGACCTTTTCTTTAAAGGATAACTTATCCATCACCGAATCGACCCAATGCCGGCAATTCTTATCCTGCTGTGCTTTATATAAGAGCAAAGGTTCAACAGAAGCAGCATTCTGGGCCGGACTCGAAACGGATCCGGCTAAAATAAAAAATAAAACAACTAAGATAAAGGGAAATATTCTCATTTACGTTTCAAAGTCAAGTTGAGACGACCTACCCGAACTCCACTTTTTCCTGTGTGCATAACGGGTACCTCTTTTCCATCCACATTCTGATAATTCTCCGGTCCTTTCATAAAAGTGTGCGAGTGTCCGCCCAAAATTACATCGATATTCCGTGTTTTTGCAACCAACTCCCTATCCATTTGAATGCCTAGGTGAGACAGGCATACAACGAGGTCGCATCCCTTCTCTTTCAACAAGGCAGCTACCTTGTTCGACACTTCAATAGGATCTTCATAAACAACTCCGACGCATTTATTTGCCTGAATCAAACCTTCCGGTTTCGCTCCGAGTCCAAAGACACCGATTTTCAGCCCAAACCGTTTCAGAATAACGTATGGCTTTACCAAATCTTTCAGCACCGTAGCGTCCAGATTGTAATTGGAACAAACCACCGGAAATTTAGCCATTTTGAAGAGTAAAGCCATATTGTCCAGATCAAAATCGAATTCATGATTACCGATAGTCATGGCATCATATCCCATTTCGTTCATTAACTTGACTTCCACTTCGCCACGGAACATATTATAATAAGGCGTACCTTGTGAAATATCCCCGCAGTCGAACAGCAACACATTTTTATGCTCCTTGCGGAACTGGTCGAGGAAAGTGGCACGACGGACAAAACCGCCCTCGTCATAGTTACGGTCGCCTTTTTGATTTATAGGTTCGATGCGACTATGCACATCGCTTGTCTGCAAAATTATAATTTCTTTGGTATCCTGTGCATAAGTTGAAAAGCCGAAACACACTACAAGGCATACCCATAATGATAGCTGAAATCTCTTCATATCCTATATTTTTAGATTCTCCTTTTTACTTATTTTACGGTTATACGTCCGTCCAACTTCGACGTAATGATTTTGCCTTCCGCCGTTTGCTTCCGTACATAGTCCAAAAACAATCCGCGTAAAGTAGCATCTTCCGGGCATTCCCTTTTTTCAGCTTGCAGGAAAGCATCCATGCGTCCGTTTCCGTCTGCCAGATAGTCGATAGTAGCCACGGTATAAAGCTGGTCATCCACTACCGGTTTTCCACCGATCGTAGCATTCAGCAATTCTCCTTTTTTATTGATTTCCAAACGGATACCGCTTACACCTTCTCCATGTAAAGAAGCAATTGCTTTAAACAGACGTTTCATGTCCGTACCTTTCATCGTCAAGACGCACAATGAATTTTCAAAAGGAAGAATTTCAAAAACAGCACCTACCGTGATGTCTCCCTTAGGCAGGATATTACGTAATCCGCCCATATTGACCAGTCCCATATCCGCCGGTTTGCCCAACACTTGCGCGGCAGCTTCTTGCAGCACGCTTGCCACCAAATTAGAGAGCAAGCTTTCAGGGGTCCCCTTATCCATTTTCATTTCACTGGTACCGATGACTTCGTACATCATCGCGTCTACTTTATCCTTGTAGGGTTTTAATACGGTGGTCGCTTTTTTGTCAGGATTAGCATCCCAAGTAGAGTCAATCGTAATCATGTTGCCCTCCACCTTGGATATTTCATAGCGGGCGGTAGTTTCTTGTGCTGAACGACAGGAAGTAAACAGGAAGCATCCCGTCAAGCCTGCCACAGTCAGTAACTTTACATAAGTTCGTTTCATGCTCGTTGTTTTTTAGATATGCGACAAATATACAAAAAACATTTGGCTATCTGCCAAATAATTTGTTACTTTGCACCGCTTTCGCGCAATCGCTGTCAAGAGACGAGATACTTGGTATGTTGCGTTGTAACGATGAAACAATTTAATAATAACAACAATGGATTTAATTAAAATTGCAGAAGAAGCATTTGCTACCGGAAAACAGCAC
>ENA-ORUG01002620-ORUG01002620.1-human-gut-metagenome-genome-assembly--contig:-NODE-2620-length-12389-cov-6.260013_pt1 | contig 12389 bp, 15 predicted proteins | sample MGYA00242079_ERZ509207 | MGnify/ENA primary metagenome ERZ509207 (study PRJEB26280, sample SAMEA2338780) | human gut metagenome | biome: human gut; feature: human-associated habitat; material: faeces...
AGTTTGCGTTTTTAATGCACAAGCAACAGCCGCAAACTGCATATCGCAAAGATGCCGTTTTGACCGGCACTATTTTTGAAGATTGCGATAAGAAAATTTCATGTATCACACACTTGACAGCCATATGAATTTTATATATCAGATATACATGGAGTGCATAATTCTGCCGAAAGGGTTTCGTTTTACCTCAAAAATGAAACGAATCGCTAAGGAATGACTAAGAATTTGGTCAAAATGGACAGTTTGACTGCGCATTATTAAGCAAGATGCACAACATTCCCGGCCGAGGCGTGAAATAAGATATAACAAAAAGTAGAATATCGGCCAAAGGTCTTATCAAACCGCACCAATCGTGCTATGATACCAGACGCAAAAGGGCTGCGCTGAACGCGGAAAGAGGGTGTGTTTCCATAAAAACAAACGCACCTTTTTTAATTTTTAGCACAGCTGCTTTAATAAAAGAAACGAAAGGAGATAGAGTGAAAACGAACGATACCTTTACGCTTCAGGATAAGACTCTGCTCAGAAAGGAGGCAAAGAAATGAACGCATTGACTGCGGCCCTGAAAGAAGAGCTGAATGTGGAGATGATCTCCCTCGGCGGCCTGCAGGTGCCGGAATCCGTGGTGGTCAGCTGGGGCATCATGCTGTTTCTGGTCATCGTCTCCATCCTGCTCACCCGGAACCTCAAGGTGGACCACATCTCCAGGCGGCAGGCCATCCTTGAGCTGGTCGTCACCACGATCGACAACTTCTTCACGGGCCTGCTGGGCGAGCAGGGCAGACGGTATGTGCCTTACCTCATGACGGTGGCTCTCTACATCGCCTGTGCGAACCTCATCGGTGTATTCGGCATCAAGCCCCCCACGAAGGATCTGAATGTCACCGCTGCGCTGGCGCTCATGAGTATCTGCCTCATCGAGTATTCCGGCATCCATGCCCGGGGTGGCAAGGGCTTCCTCAAGAGCCTCGCCGCCCCCACCCCCATCATGACCCCCATGAACATCCTCGAGATCGCCATCCGCCCCACCAGCCTGTGTATGCGACTGTTCGGCAACGTGCTGGGCGCTTTCGTCATCATGGAGCTCATCAAGCTGGTGGTCCCGGTATTCGTGCCGGCCATCTTCAGCCTGTACTTTGATTTGTTCGATGGTCTCATCCAGACCTATGTCTTTGTCTTCCTCACCTCGCTGTTCATGAAAGAGAGTATTGGTGGAGAAGAGTAAATTGATCGATTAAAAGGAGAAATAATTATGAACGGACTCGTAGCTCTGGGCGCTGGTATCGCAGCGCTGACTGGTATCGGCGGCGGCATCGGCATCGGCATTGCCACCGGCAAGGCAACGGAGGCCATCAGCCGCCAGCCGGAAGCTTCCGGTAAGATCCAGACCAACCTGCTGCTGGGTGCAGCTCTGGCCGAAGGTACTGCAATTTTCGGCTTCGTCGTTGCTCTGCTCATCATCCTGTTCCTGGGTTGATAACGGAGGCATGACGAATGCTGACTCTGAATCTGAACCTTCTGTATACAGTCGTCAACATTCTGGTTCTGTTTTTGCTGCTGCGCAAGTTCCTGTACAAGCCTGTCATGAACATCATCGCACAGCGCCAGAAGCAGGTGGATGACGCACTGAACGCCGCCGAGACCTCCAAGCAGGAGGCCGCTGCGGCCCTGAACGACGCGCAGGCAAAGCTGCGCAATGTGGACACCGAGGCTGCTGCCCGCCGCACTGCCTACGAGCAGCAGGCCGAAAAGGACAAGCAGCAGCTGCTGGCTGACGCCCAGCAGCAGGCCGACGCCATCCTGGCCGAGGGCAAAGCTGCCGCCGAAGCCGAGCGCCAGCACAAGCTGCGCCAGGCTGACGCCCAGACCACTGCACTGGCCCGCGCCATGTGCGAGAAGCTGCTGGCCCGCAGCCTGAACGAGCAGGACGACGCCCGCCTGCTGGACGACCTGTTGGAGAAAGCGGGGGCTGAAAATGGCAAGTGAATTCAGCACCGAGTTCTTCTCGGCCAACCGCATCGTCAAAGCTGACCTCCGTGCCGCCCGCACCCCCCGCGAGGAGGATCTGGAGCGCATCAAGAAAGAGGTCGCGAAGCTGTACGACGCCACCGAGGTCATCCTGAACGTCACGGTGGACGACAGCCTCATCTCCGGCTATGTGCTGCAGATCGGCGACCGCGTCTTCGATAACTCCGGCCGCCACGCCATCGACCAGATGATGGCCGACAAGCCCTCTCTGGCCACCCTCAAGACCCGCATCGAGGACTACAAGCCCGCCGCCACCAGCGAAGAGGGCGGCGTGGTCATCTCCTCCGCCGACGGCATCGTGGAAGTGGAAGGCATGGACCGCGCCGTTTACGGCGAGATCGTCACCTTCGAGAATGGCGCCAAGGGCATGGTGGAGAGCGTTGAACCGGGCCGTCTGGGCATCATGCTCTTCGACGGCGCTGAGACCGTCGGCGTCGGCACCATGGTCACCCGCAGCGGCAAGCGCGCCGGCATCCCGGTGGGCGACGGCTTCCTTGGCCGCGTCATCGACCCGCTGGGCGAGCCCATCGACGGCAAAGGCCCCATCGAGGCTGTGGGCTACAACCCCATCGAGAAGCAGGCCCCCGGCATCCTCGAGCGCCAGAGCGTGGATACGCCGCTCCACACCGGCATCCTCGCCATCGACTCCATGTTCCCCATTGGCCGCGGTCAGCGTGAGCTGATCATCGGCGACCGCCAGACCGGCAAGACCTCGATCGCCACCGATGCCATCCTGAACCAGAAGGACACCGGCGTGCTCTGCATCTACGTCGCCATCGGCCAGAAGGCTTCTTCCATCGCCCGCGTGGCCGAAGACCTGAAGAAGCACGGCGCGATGGGCTATACCACCATCGTGGCGGCTACCGCTTCCGACAGCGCCCCGCTGCAGTACATCGCACCCTACGCCGGTACGGCACTGGCCGAGTATTTCATGGCGCAGGGCAAGAGCGTCCTCATCGTCTACGATGACCTCTCCAAGCACGCGGTGGCCTACCGTGCCATCTCTCTGCTGCTCCGCCGCTCTCCGGGCCGTGAGGCTTACCCCGGCGACGTCTTCTATCTGCACTCCCGTCTGCTGGAGCGCTCCTGCCGCATGAGCGACGCACTGGGCGGCGGCTCCATCACCGCACTGCCCATCGTTGAGACTCAGGCAGGCGACGTGTCCGCTTACATCCCCACCAACGTCATCTCCATCACCGACGGTCAGATCTTCCTCGAGAGCGCTCTGTTCAACGCCGGCAACCGCCCGGCTGTCAACGTGGGCCTGTCCGTCTCCCGTGTTGGCGGCGCAGCCCAGACCAAGGCCATGAAGAAGGCCAACGCCAACCTGCGTATCGAGCTGGCCCAGTACAAGGACATGGAGTCCTTCGCGCAGTTCAGCTCCGATCTGGACGCCGAGACCCGCCATCAGCTCGAGCACGGCAAGGCTCTGACCGAGATGCTCAAGCAGCCGCTCTATCAGCCCAAGACCGACGCCGAGCAGGTGGTCACCCTTGTGCTGGCTTCCCACGGGATGCTGGACGAAGTGCCTCTCGCTGAGCAGCGGGCGCGCACCGCTGCCTTTGTTCGCCAGTTCCATGCAGATGTGTCCGGCACGATGGATGCCATCACGGCCACCGGCAAGCTCACTCCCGAGCAGACCGACACCATCCTGAACGCATGGAAGGCCTACGAGGGAGGCGAGAGTCATGGCGTCCAGTAAGCTGCTGAAAGAGCGCATCGAGAGCATTCAGGATACCCGCAAGATCACGAACGCGATGTATCTGATCTCTTCCTCCAAGCTGCGCAAGGCACGCAAGAACTACCAGAACGTCCTGCCCTACTTCACCCGCATGAGAGACACCATCTCCCGTGTCGTCCCCCATCTGCCTGACGAGCCGGTGCATCCGTTCTTCCACGAGCGGCAGAGAGAGGACGGCGAGCTCCGCCGCGCCTATCTGGTGCTGACGGCAGACAAGGGCATGGCAGGCTCTTTCAACCAGAACGTGCTGAAACTCCTGCTGGAAAAGGCTGACAGGAACGACCGTTTCTATGTCATCGGTCAGGTGGGCTACCGCGCCCTCCGCAAAGACCCCCGCCTGGTGCAGGAGTTCCAGTACGGCGCGACGGCCCCGTCGCTGCAGCGCGCCCGTGACATCACGGTGGACGCCATCGACGACTTCAAGTCGGGCAAACTGGATGAGATCTATCTTATCTACACCAAGATTCAGAACGCGCTCACCAGTGAGCCGGTCATGGTGCGTCTGCTGCCGCTGGACCGCGAGCATCTGCAGCCCGCCCCCAAGGGTCTGGGCGACCCCCGCGGCGAAGTCGAGCTGGTGCCGGACGCATGGACCGTGTTCGAGCAGACCGCTCCTATCTATATGCACGGCATGATCTTCGGTGCCATGACCGAGAGCTTCTGCGCTGAGCAGAGCGCCCGTATGACCGCCATGGATTCGGCCACCAAGAGCGCCAACGATATGATACGCGACTTGCAGCTGGAATATAACCGCACCCGCCAGGGCTCCATCACTCAGGAGATCACCGAGATCATCGGCGGCGCGTCTGCGGTGAAATCACAAGAATAACTTTTCCGCATAGCCTCCCCTCGCCAGGGGAGGTGGCACGACGCCAGTCGTGACGGAGAGGTTGACACATCTAATAAACGAGGCAAATCTATGATACAGGGAAAAATTATTCGCGTGGCCGGCCCTGTGGTGGACGTGCAGTTCACCGCAGGCCGACTGCCTGCCCTGCAGGAAGCGCTGACCGTGACCGCAGAAGGCACTGAGCGCACGATGGAGGTGGCGCAGCACGTCAACGAATCGACGGTGCGCTGCATCATGCTCTCGGCCAGCGAAGGTCTGGGCAAGGGTATGGAAGTCACCGCCACCGGCCACGGCCTGACTGCCCCGGTGGGCGAGGCCACGCTGGGCCGTATGTTCGACCCGCTGGGCCGTCCCATCGACGGCAAGGGCTCTGTGGACGATGTGCCGCACTGGCCCATCCACCGCAAGGCCCCCAGCTTTGCAGAGCAGAAGCCCGCTACTGAGATTTTGGAAACGGGCATCAAGGTCATCGACCTGCTGGCCCCCTACGCCAAGGGCGGCAAGATCGGTCTGTTCGGCGGCGCAGGCGTCGGCAAGACCGTCCTGATCCAGGAACTTATCCACAACGTGGCCACCGAGCACGGCGGCTACTCCATCTTCACCGGTGTCGGCGAGCGCTCCCGTGAGGGCTGCGACCTCTGGGGCGAGATGAACGCCTCCGGCGTCCTGAACAAGACCGCGCTGGTCTTCGGCCAGATGAACGAGCCCCCAGGAGCCCGTATGCGGGTGGCGGAGACCGGCCTGACCATGGCCGAGTATTTCCGCGAGGAGACCCACAAGGACGTGCTGCTTTTCATCGACAACATCTTCCGTTTCGTGCAGGCCGGCTCTGAGGTCTCTGCTCTGATGGGCCGTATGCCCTCGGCTGTCGGCTATCAGCCCACGCTGGCCAACGAGCTGGGCGCTCTGCAGGAGCGTATCACCTCCACCCGCGACGGATCCATCACCTCGGTGCAGGCCGTCTACGTCCCCGCTGACGACCTGACTGACCCCGCCCCCGCTACCACCTTCGCTCATCTGGACGCTACCACCGTCCTGAGCCGTAAAATCGTCGAGCAGGGCATCTATCCCGCTGTGGACCCGCTGGCTTCCACCTCCCGCATTCTGGAAGCCGACATCGTGGGCGAAGAGCACTACCGCGTGGCCCGCAAGGTGCAGGCAACGCTGCAGCGCTATCAGGAACTGCAGGACATTATCGCCATTCTGGGCATGGACGAGCTGGGCGAGGAAGACAAGCTCACCGTCACCCGTGCGCGTAAACTGCAGAAGTTCCTGTCCCAGCCTTTCTCGGTGGCTGAGAACTTCACCGGCCTGCCCGGCAAATATGTGCCGCTGGCCGAGACGGTCAAGGGCTTTGCTGCCATCGTGGACGGCAAGTGCGACGACCTGCCCGAGTGGGCCTTCTTCAACGTAGGCACCCTCGACGACGCCCGCAAGAAGGCAGCGGACAAGCTGGCGGAGGAAAAAGGCGGTGAGGCCTGATGAACAGCTTCATCCTCAACATCACGGCTTCCAGCGGTGAGTTCTATCAGGGCAGCTGCGAGAGCATGGTGCTGCCCGTGAAGGACGGCGTCTACGGTGTTCAGGCCGGCCACAGCCCGGTGCTGGTGGCTATCCACATGGGGATGCTCAAGTTCACTGTGGACGGCGAGACCCGCGAGATTCTGGTCGGCGACGGCATCGCTGAAGTGACGCCCACCTTCGTGCTTCTGCTGGTGGACAGCGCCGAGCGCCCCGAGGACATCGACAAGAACCGTGCCGAGGCTGCCCGCATCCGCGCCGAAGAGCGCCTGCAGCATAAGCAGAGCATGCACGAGTATTACCAGACCAAGATCGCTCTGGACCGCGCTATGCAGCGTCTGCAGACTGCCGCGAAGTATAAGCGTTAAAACTTCCCTCCTAAACGATATTTCTCCATTTTTCTCCATAAACAAAGGGCCTGCCTGTCCATTTTACGGATGGGCGGGTTCTTTTTTTGCGTCCCTCTCTTGACAGCGGTGCAACAAAGTGATATGATTTTGGTATCAAAAAGAAACGCTTCCGACCCCATAAGGAGGGAACTGTTATGGAAGAGAAAATTTTGAACGCCCGCAAAAACGGCATGGCGGTACTGCTGCTCACCCTGCTGGGCTATGCGGCATCCATTGCCCTGTTCGTTTGCAGCGTCCTGCTGCTGGAGGAAGACCGGCTGCTGCCGGGCATCCCGTTGCTGATCCTGTCCATTGCCTATTGGATCGCAGGCATTTTTCTGTTCTGCGGCCTGAAGGTACTCAAGCCCCAGGAGGCGCTGGTACTTACCCTCTTTGGCGATTATGTGGGCACCCTGAAGGGCCAGGGCTTTTACTGGGTAAACCCCTTCTGCGCCGCCGTCAACCCTGCCGCAGGCACCCGGCTGAGCCAGAGCGGGGACGTGACCAGCAAGGAGAGCGGCGCAGCCGCCCTGCTGAGCGTCAGCGGCCAGAACAGCCAGCTCGCCTCAAGCAGCGTAAGCAAAAAGATCTCCCTGAAGATGATGACCCTGAACAACTCCCGGCAGAAGATCAACGACTGTCTGGGCAACCCGGTGGAGATCGGCATCGCCGTGATCTGGCGGGTCACCGACACTGCCAAGGCGGTGTTCAATGTGGACAACTACAAGGAGTACCTCTCCCTCCAGTGTGACAGCGCCCTGCGGAACGTGGTGCGGGTGTACCCCTACGATGTGGCCCCCAACGTGGACACCACCGGAGACGGCGTGGCCGACGAGGGCAGCCTGCGGGGCTCCTCGGAGGTGGTGGCGGCCCGCATCCGGGACGAGATCCAGAAAAACGTGGCTGAGGCAGGCATCGAGGTGGTGGAGGCCCGGATCACCTATCTGGCCTATGCGCCGGAGATCGCTGCAGTGATGCTCCAGCGCCAGCAGGCCAGCGCCATCATCGACGCCCGCAAGATGATCGTGGACGGCGCCGTGGGCATGGTGGAGATGGCACTGGACCGGCTGAGCGAAAACAAAGTGGTGGAGTTGGATGACGAACGTAAAGCGGCCATGGTCTCCAACCTGCTGGTGGTGCTCTGCGGCAACCGGGACGCACAGCCCATCGTGAACAGCGGCAGCCTGTACTGATGGCAGAGCCCAAAAAGCAGATCCCCCTGCGCCTGAACGCAAAGCTCTACGAGGCCCTTGCCGCATGGGCTGAGGACGATTTCCGCTCGGTGAACGGGCAGATCGAGTATCTCCTCACCGAGTGTGTGCGTCAGCGCAAAAAGAACGGCCGGTACGTCTCCGATCAGATCGACCTGCCGCCGGAGCTGGATATTGAATGACCCTGCTCCCCTCCGGGGGCAGGCCTTGCAAAAACGCCGATGGTATATCGGCAGGGAGGATGACTATGACAGTAGGTATGGTACCCGGGGCAAGCATCGCAGGCATGGTGTTTTCGCTTGTCGTTTCCTTCGCACTTCCCATAGGCCTCTTCGTTTACGCAAAGAAGAAGCTGGGCGCGAAGACTGCACCGTTCTTTATCGGGTGCGGCGTTTTCTTCGTGATGGTGCTGATGCTGGAAGCTGCTATCCATCGCATCGTGTTCCAGCTGGCCGGAGAAGCGCTGACCGGAAGCGTGATCCTATACGCAGTCTATGGCGGCCTGATGGCAGCTCTTTTTGAAGAGACCGGTCGTTACATCGCCATGAGGTTTCTGGTGAAGCCGCTGGATTTTCCGAATGCCTTTATGTATGGTGCCGGACACGGCGGCGTGGAGGCAATGCTTCTGTGCGGCGTGGCATCTATCAGCAACGTCGCAAGTGCCGTGATGATAAATTCCGGCACCATGTCTGCACAGCTGGCGACTCTTGACGCAAAGAAGGCGGCAGACACGGCAGCGGCTCTTTCGGCGCTGTGGACGACACCGAGCTTGACGTTTTTTGCAGGCGGCGTAGAGCGGATCATTGCGGTGGTGCTCCATCTGAGCCTGTCGATTCTGGTGTTCCAGTCCATCCGCAAAAAGGCCCCCATGGAGCTGGTGCGGGCCTACATGTTCCACTTTGTCATCGACTCGCTGTCCGTTCTGCTCAGTGCAGTGGCATCTGTCTGGGTGGTGGAGCTTGTCACCGCACTCGTGACCGGCGGGGCTGTCCTAATGGCAAAGTATGCCTGTATGGAAGAGTGAACGCGCGGAAATATTCTTGATATATAGTATATAAAAGTCCCCTCTTCGTCATTGGAGCAAGAACCGTGACGAAGAGGGGACTTTCGCTTTCTGTTATTTTTTCTCGTGGTCGGCCCAGCCGCTGGACTGGATGACTTCGCCGTCCGGGGTACACCAGAGGGCTTCCACGCCGTCGAGGGACTCGATGAGCTTCTGGCCATCCTCAAGGGACATACAGAACAGGCCGGTGGTGAGGCAGTCGGCTGCGCCGGAGTCGGGGGAGAGGACGCTCACGCTGTCGAAATAACGGGCGGGCCAGAGGGTATCCGGGTCGATGAGATGGTGGTAGCGCACGCCGTCCACGACGTAGTAGCGCTGGTAGTTGCCGCTGGTGACGAGAGCCATGTCGCTCATGTTGACACCGGAGACGTAGGAAGAGCTGGCGGTGTAGACGTCCGAGGCGTTCCACGGGTCCTCCACGCCGCCCGACCACTGGGAGCCGTCGGGCTTTGTGCCGATGGCGCGGAGGTTGCCGCCCACGCTGATGAGGGCGCTTTTCAGGCCCCGGGCCTCAGCGGCCTGTGCCACCATCTCCACGGCGTAACCCTTGCCCACGCTGCCCACATCGAGGGACATATCCGGGTCGGAGAGATAGACGGTCCTGGCGTTTTCGTCGATGACGAGGTTGGAGATGTCGCAGTGCCGGGCGGCGGCATCCAGCGCCTCCTGTTCGGGCAGCTTGTTGTCCGCCTCGTTCGTGTTGGCTTCGGCGGCCTCGCGGTAGTCGTGCCAGATGCGGAGGACGCTGCCCATGGCGATGTTCAGCTTGCCGTTTGTGGTGTCGTACATCTGCCGGGCCAGTTCCAGCATCCCGAGGATCTTATCATCCACATGAACGGGTGCGACGCCGGCGTTGTCGTTGATGGTCTTGACATTCACCACGCCGTCGTAGTCGTTGTAAATGTCGTAGAGACGGTGGTATTCCAGCAAGTCGGCGTGGAGGGCGTCCATCTGACGGGAGAACTCCTCCTCGCTGTCGCAGTAGGCGATGACCTGCGTGACAGTGTCGAAGGCATCATAGAAGATGGTGCTGTACCGCTGGGCGTCGGCGCTCACGCCCGAAGAGGCGGGCTTCTGGGCCGAGCCGCAGGCGGTGAGGACGCCGAGGCAGAGCGCCCCGGTCAGCAGTGCGGAAACGAAACGCTTGATGCTCATGCCTGCTCCTTTGCCGCAACGGTGAAGGCGGCATGCTCTTCCGACAGGTGGGCCAGCAGGTCGCCGAAGACCCAGTTCTTGTTGGACGGGGTGACCACGGCCTTGAGGGGGATGTTCACCTGTGCCTGCTTCATGAGGTCCAGCAGGGTGTCGAGGTCTTTCTCCTTGAAGTTCGCCAGAACCAGTGCGGGAGGGTAAGCGCCCGATTCCAGCACGAGGGTGCGGGAGGCTTTCACCTCCACCTCGCCCAGCAGCTGGGCGACGGTCTTGCCCGCGTCGGCAGGGGAGACGGGCAGCAGCTTCATGCCGAAGGCGGGAGCCATCCCCTCGAGGATGCCCCGGTCGGCGGCGGACAGGTTCCAGCTCAGCGCCAGCGGAACGCCGGCGTTCTGGTTGCGTGCGATATGTGCTTTCATAGCGTGAACCTCTTTCTTTCAGAGTGAAGTTTTTTGTAAATACACTATAGTATAGCACAGATAACAGGAAAAGAAAACGACTGCCGACCCTTTTTGCAAAGCGGGCAGCAGTCGAACAAGAAAGACGCTATTGTATTTTGTCAAAAGTTATGATATTCTGAAACTGTCGTCAGAAATGGCGGCAGGCACTGTCTGCAAATGCAGGTGGTCACGCTCCTCCGGCCAAGCGCCAGTGGAGACGAAAATCTTTTTGCTTCCCCTGACGCGAGAGCGAAAGGGGGGATGTTCCATGACGTTTGAACAGGTCGTATTGTTGCTCACGCTTCTCGGCGGGGCAATCTACATCACCTTTGAAATCAGCTGGACCATTTTTAACAACAAAAAGAAATGACCGCCTCTGCCTCCGAAAGCAAGCGGTCATTCTTTTTGACTTAATGCCGGAAGAGCGCTGACCATTTGCTGGACAGTGCCTTCTTTATTTGTAGTATAATCGTTTCAGCGTGAATTGTCAACGCTGAAAGCGTAACTTAGTTCATCTTCTTGCCGAAGAACTCCACTTCCTTACGGATGAAGCTCATCAGCTCATCGAACTGGTCGGGGGTCAGGCTCTGTGCGCCGTCGCACTTGGCCTTGGCAGGGTCGTTGTGGACTTCGATCATCAGGCCGTCGGCACCGGCGGCGACAGCGGCCTTGGCCAGCTGAGGCACCATCCATGCGTGGCCGCAGGCGTGGCTGGGGTCTACGATGACGGGCAGGTGGGTCATCTTATGAAGCATGACCACGCCGGCGAGGTCGAGGGTGTTGCGCATACTGGTCTCAAAGGTGCGGATGCCGCGCTCGCAGAGAATGACGTTCTCGTTGCCCTCGGCCATGATGTACTCAGCGCTCATGACGAACTCCTCGAGGGTGTTGGCGAGGCCGCGCTTGAGCAGGACAGGTTTTTTCTGACGGCCTACAGCCTTGAGCAGTTCGAAGTTCTGCATATTGCGGGCACCCACCTGGATGAGGTCTACGTTCTCGAAGAGGGGCAGATGTTCGGTGTTCATGATCTCGGTGACGATGGGAGAGCCGGTGGCACGGCGGGCCAGCTTGAGCAGGTCGAGACCCTCGCTGCGCATCCCCTGGAAGGAGTAGGGGGAAGTGCGGGGCTTGAACGCACCGCCGCGCAGCAGGGAAGCGCCGGCTGCCTTGACGCGCTGGGCGCAATAGGTGATCTGTTCCTCGCTCTCGATGCTGCACGGGCCGGCGATGACGGCAAAGCTGCCGCCGCCGATCTTCACGCCTTCTACGTCGATGACGCTGTCGTCCGGGTGGAACTTGCGGTTGGCCTTCTTGTAAGGCTCCGACACGCGGCGGCAGGTCTCGACCACCGGGTTTGCCAGCACCCAGCTCTCTGCGATGGCCTTGGTGTCGCCGATGAGGCCGAGGATGTGGGTGTCGCTGCCCTTGGAGTCGTTGATCTGCAGGCCCATGCCCTCCAGCTCGCGGCAGAACTCATGCACCTGTACGTCGGGGGCATTCTGTTTTAATACAATGATCATAGCGCTTTCTCCTTACCAGTTTCCCAAAGCGGCAGGGAGAACGGCTCCCTTGCTGCAAATCAGTATCGTGAACTTCAGTTTCGTGAAGTATCTTGAGCATGGGCATAGCATACCACTTCAGTTTTGTGAAGTCAAGGCTTTTTTGAAATTTTTCCGCAAACGTGGTAGAATAGGAACACGATAGGAGTGATAGAGCTATGGGAAAAGAAACAAAGACCAATGCCATGCGCATTCTGGAGCGGGCCAAGGTGCCCTATACCGCCCATGAATACGCCCACGAGGAGGGCGTGGCGGTGGACGGCGTGACGGTAGCCGCCAGCATGGGGGAAGACCCCGCCTGCGTGTATAAAACACTGGTGACCCAGGGGGCCAGCAGAAATTATTTCGTCTTCGTCATCCCGGTGGCAGCGGAGCTGGATCTGAAAGCCGCCGCCCGCAGCGTGGGCGAAAAGAGCGTGGCCATGATCCATGTAG
>ENA-ORUG01002622-ORUG01002622.1-human-gut-metagenome-genome-assembly--contig:-NODE-2622-length-12377-cov-2.566629_pt1 | contig 12377 bp, 6 predicted proteins | sample MGYA00242079_ERZ509207 | MGnify/ENA primary metagenome ERZ509207 (study PRJEB26280, sample SAMEA2338780) | human gut metagenome | biome: human gut; feature: human-associated habitat; material: faeces...
TTTACCGGAAACCTGCCGGTTTTGGGCGAATCCATATACACAAAGTCCCAAAACGGCAATTAACGATAGTAGAATTTTTCTTACCATAAGCGTTAATTTTAATAAAATTTTAAAATAAAAAACAATCGCCCCGGATTCCGGATAATAAACTGCTGGATATAGGATAATTACAGCGTTCCGGAACGCATTTTCCGAGAAATGCCTAATAGTTTGGTATTAAGCGTGTAAGATATACAGACGACACCTCCGCGCGTCCGGGTTGTGTTACCAGATAGTTACCGGACAAGAAGGGTTAAACCGTGCCGTATAAGCTATTTGGTCCAATTGATATACCGTTTGGCAGTAACTTTATCATTACCTTTATCGCGGTTTGTTTATTGTTTAAAAAAGGTTAGGAAGGGAATGAGAAACACGTTCAAAGTACTGTTTTACATCAAGAAGAATGCGCCTTTACGCAATGGAAACACGCCGATCATGGGACGCATTACGATCAACGGACAGCGAACGCAGCTGTCCACGCAACTATCCGTGAATCCGAATCTCTGGGATGTGAGTATGGGACGGGCGGCAGGGCGCAGCGCGGTTGCCTCACATGTCAACGAACAACTCTCGCAGATTCGTTTCCACATCGAAAGATGTTACAACACGCTGTTTTACGAGCATGCCCTGGTCACTCCGAAAATGGTCAAGGAGATGTATTTCGGCAACGACCAGCGCAACGAAACGCTGTTGGCCTTCTTCAGGCATCACAACGAGGAGTTCAGCCGGATGGTGGGCATCAGCCGCAGCAAAACGACCTACTATAAATATAGGTGTGTTTACAAGCATCTCGAAAACTACGTCAACGACAAATTCAACCGCAAGGATTTGCTGTTCAAAGAACTCGACAAAGAGTTCCTGACGGGGTTTCACCACTACATCGCACAGGAGTGCGGACACAAGAAAAACACGACGTGGATCTACATGATCGCGTTCAAGCACATCCTCATGCTGGCCCGAAGCCGGGGGCACATGGCCAAGGACCTCTTCGCGAATTACAAACTGCGCAGCGAATTCGTCGCGCGAAACTACCTGTCCATGACCGAAATCCGCAAGCTGATCCGTCTGGACCTCGACGACATGACCTTACAGTTGGTACGCGATGCATTTTTGTTCAGTTGCTTCACGGGACTCTCCTACATCGACCTCTGCACGCTGACCCCGCAGCATATCCAGCAGGACGGCAAACAGCTGTGGATCAGCACCACCCGCCGCAAAACAGGATCTGCGGTCAACGTGCGCATCTTCGCGATACCGTACACCATTCTGCTGAAATACAAACCGATGCAGCGGAATGCGCGGATATTCCGCCTGCCGAGCAACGGCTGGTGCAACATCTGCCTCGAGCGCATCATGTCTCTGGCGGGCATTCCCCGGCACATCACGTTCCATTCGGCCCGGCACACCTTCGCCACGACGATCACGCTTTCGCAGGGAATGGCGATCGAAACGATCAGCAAGCTGCTGGGACATAAGAACATACGGACTACGCAGATTTATGCGACCATCACCCACTCGAAACTCGACGGTGACATGGAGCGGCTCTCGAAACGCCTCGATACGCTGTACCGCGATACCGACCTGGAAAAAGTCCGGGAGCGCCTTTGAGGACCGATTCACATATACGCAGAAGTTCACGCAGCTAACACATTCGCTCAAAACACCCGAAAACACCCGAAAAGGGGATTACAATTTGTAATCCCCTTGAGATGATATTTTCAAAATCGTAACCGTTATCGACCAATCTTCTACACATATGTTATACTGGTGAATTATTTTAATAATTTATTTGTAAACGAGTTAGCAATTTCATACCTTTGCTTGTGAACTTTTTATTTTAAAAAAAAAACTATTAGATTAACGCTTATGGTAAGAAAAATTCTACTATCGTTAATTGCTTTATTGGGGGGGGGAATATTACTCTCGCTGGCCCAGAGTAAGCAAATTTCCGGAACAGTCACCGGTCCCGACGGGAAACCGGTCGCCGGAGCAACGGTTATGGTCGACGGCTCGCATGTCGGCACGACCTCAAACGGAGACGGTAGCTTCACCATCACGGCTCCCGGAAACGGATCGCTGGTCGTATCCTTCATCGGCTATGAAACCCAGAAGGTGGCCATCGGAGGCAAGACCCGAATCAACATCTCGCTCAAAGAAGACACACAGGCCATCGACGACGTGATCGTAGTGGCCTTCGGTACAGCCAAGAAAGACGCCTTCACCGGAGCGGCGAAGGTGATCAAATCCGACGATCTGATAAAAACGCAGTCTTCGAACGTCGGGGATGCCCTCGTCGGCAAAATCGCCGGCGTGCAGTTCTCCTCCGCCTCGGGCCGTCCGGGTTCCGGTCAGAAGATTTACGTGCGCGGCTACGGTTCGATGAATGCCAAAAACGACCCGCTCTGGGTTGTAGACGGCGTGCCCTACGAAGGCGACATCAACAACATCAACGCTGCCGACATCGAGTCGATCAGCGTCCTCAAGGACGCCGCGTCGAACGCCCTGTACGGCTCCCGCGGCGCGAACGGCGTAATCATGGTCACGACCAAGCGTGCGAAGGCCGGCGAGGCCACCGTGACTTTCGACGGCAAGTGGGGCATCAACACCCGTGCGTTGCAGACCTACGACATCGTGGAGGATGCGGGCGAATACTACGAGATGCACTACAAGTCGCTGTACAACTATTACACGCTCGACCAGAAGTACACTCCCCTGGCCGCCAACATCGCCGCCAACAAGCTGCTGACGTCGAACGATCCCGGCGGTCTGGGTTACAACGTCTTCACCGTGCCCGACGGCCAGAACCTCATCGGCGAAAACGGCCGTCTCAATCCGCGTGCGAAGCAGGGCCGCCTGGTAACCGACGCCAAGGGCCAGCAGTTCTACCTGCAACCCGACAACTGGCTCGACGAAATCTACAAATCGTCGTCGTTCCGTCAGGAGTACAACGTCAGCGTTTCCGGCGCGACGGACCGCGCCAATTTCTTCGCATCGCTCGGCTATCTGGACAACACGGGTATCGTCGACGGTTCGAGCAACGAGCGCTACACCGCCCGTCTGCGCGCGGACTACCAGGCCAAAAAGTGGCTGAAAGTCGGCGGTAACATGTCCTACACCCATTTCGTCTGGAACAACGGCAACAAAACCAACGACGACGGCGACGGTCAGGGCGAAGGCAACGCCGACGGCGGAAACGCATTCGCCACGGCGATCCGCATGGCGCCGATCTATCCGGTCTACATGCGCGACGGCAACGGCAACATTATGATCGACGAGTACGGATTCAAGATGTACGATACCGGCGACGGCCGCAACGGCGGCGCACTGCGCACCAACGGCGGCAAGAGCAACGACCTGCAGGACATTCAGCTCAACAAATACATCAACGAGGGCAATGCCTTCATGGCCAACGGTTTTGCCGATTTCTCCCTGTACAAGGGCCTGAAACTGACCCTCAACGGAAGCGTGTCGCTCGACGAAACCCGCGGTACGCAGGTGTCGAACCCCTACTACGGACAGTTCGCCGAATCGGGCGGCGCCGTTTTCAAGAGCCACAGTCGGGAGATCGCCTACAACATGCAGCAGTTCCTGACCTACACCAACACCTTCGCCGACGTCCACAACCTCGACCTGCTCTTCGGCCATGAAATGTACAACCGCAAATCCTACGGTCTGTACGGCTCGAAGACCATGATGTTCTCGCCGGACAACACCGAACTCAGCGGCGCCGTCGTCGACTCGTCGCGGTCGGGTTCGTCGGTTCTGGAGTACAACAACGAGGGCTACTTCTTCCGCGGACAGTACGACTACGACAACCGCATCTATTTCTCGGGATCGTACCGCCGCGACGCATCGTCGCGCTTCCACCCCGACCACCGCTGGGGCAACTTCTGGTCGCTCGGCGCAGCCTGGATCATCAACCGCGAGAGCTGGTTCAACGCTTCGTGGGTCAACATGCTGAAGGTCAAAGCATCGTACGGTTCGCAGGGTAACGACAACCTCGGATCGAAAGCGGAATCCTACTACCGCTATACCGACTACCGCGAGATCCTGAGCAGCGGCGACGGCGTTACGAGCGTACTCTACCAGAAAGGCAACCCCGACATCACCTGGGAGACCAACGCCAACCTCAATGTCGGCGTAGAGTTCGGCCTCTGGGACAACCGTCTGTCGGGTAGCATCGATGTCTTCAACCGCAAGACCACCGACATGCTGTTCGAGCTGGCGACTCCGATCGAGTCGGGTTACACGACCATTTTCACCAACATCGGCGACATGGTCAACCGCGGTCTCGAAATCGAACTGAACGCAGACCTGATCCGGACCAAAAACCTCGTGTGGGACTTCTCGCTCAACATGACCCACTACAAGAACAAGGTGACCCACCTGCCGGAGCAGTTCAAAAACAACACGACGGCCGACGGCAAACACGTGGGCCGCTGGCAGGACACCAAATTCCTCACCGAAGGGGAATCCGTCTTCTCGTTCTACGTTCCGACCTACGCGGGAGTAGACCCCGAGACCGGAAAATCGCTGTGGTACACCTACAAGACCGATGATGCCGGCAACAAGGAGCGCATCAAGACCTCCGATTACTCGGTGGCCTCGCAGGAGGGCCGCGAAATGCACGGAGACGCCCTGCCGGACGTTTACGGCGGTTTCGGCACGTCGCTACGCTTCTACGGCGTCGATTTCTCGATCGGCTTCACCTACCAGCTCGGCGGACAGGTTCTCGACCAGGGCTACAGGTTCTACATGAACTCCCCGGCAGGAACGTCGACCGGAAACAACTACCACCACGACCTGCTCAATTCGTGGACTCCCGAGAACTCCGGTTCGAACATTCCGCGTTTTGCTTACAACGACTCGAATCAGGCAGCCGTCTCGGACCGTTTCCTCACCAGCGCATCGTACCTGAACATCCAGAACATCACGCTCGGATATACGCTGCCCAAGCGTATCACGCGCAAGTTCCTCGTCGAGAATCTGCGTATCTACCTCGCCTGCGACAATGTATGGTACTGGTCCAAGCGTCAGGGTCTCGACCCGCGTCAGTCCATCAACGGAATCACGAACCCGTACTACTACGCCCCGATTCGCACCTTCTCGGGCGGTGTAACCGTAACGTTCTAATTTGTTAAACGACGAATATTATGAAAATGAACAACATACTGAAAACAACGGCGCTGCTTCTCGGTTCATCCGTGCTTCTTTCGGGCTGTATCAAGGAGACCTTCCCCGAAAGCGGATACGCCACCAGCGATCAGACTGCCGAATCTCCGTTCGCAAAGGAGGGTCTTATCACTGCGATGCCGACGGTGCTCATCACCAACTATATAGACCTCGGCGAGCACATCGACTTCGGCTACCCGGGCATCTTCGGCGCCACCGACCGCATGGTCGGCGAGGTGTTCCCCGTCAGCGGCAACCTGCCGGGCGGCAACCAGTACTACGACCGCTGGCAGGCATGGCTCTATCCGGGCAACTCGACCGGATTGGCAGCGAACGGCACGATGTCCCCGTTCTTCTACACCAACTATTACAAGTTCATCTTCACGGCCAATGAGGCCATCGACATCGCAAACCAGAGCGAAGGCGCAGAGGAGATGATGGGCATTGCCAAGACTTTCCGCGCGCTCTGCTACCTCGACCTGGCCCGTCTCTACGACGCGCTGCCGGCCAAGGCTCCCGAACGTCCCGCCTACGAGACCGAGCTGGAAGCCGTCAAGGGGCTGACCGTTCCCATCGTCCGGGAAGATACGAGCATGGAGGAACTGGAGAACAACCCGCGCGTATCGCGTGAGGAGATGTTCAAGTTCATCTTCGAGGACCTCAACACCGCCGAGACCCTGCTGGCCAACTATACGCCGGCAACGAAAAACCTGCCCTCGCTGGCCGTGATCTACGGACTCAAGGCCCGCGCCTACCTCTGGCTGGGCGGATTCACCGAATCGTATGCGGAAGTTCCGACCGGCGACGCCGCTTACCGTCTGGCCGCCGAATACGCCCGCAAGGCCATCGACGCTTCGGGCTGCACGATTATGACCGAAAGCCAGTGGCTCGACCCGAAGACCGGGTTCAACACGGTCAATTCGTCGTGGATGTGGGCCATGATCCAGACCACCGACACCGTGCTCAACAACCTGCTGTCGTGGTCGGCCCACATGGCGACCGAGGCTATCTGGGGTTACGGCTACGGAGCGCAGCCGGGTATCTCGGTATTCAGCTACAACCGCATTTCGTCGGGCGACTTCCGCAAAAAGAGCTTTGTCGGAGCCGACCGCTCGTTCGACGCCATCGCACCCTATACGACCCTGACCGAGGAGGAGTTCGCAACGATAGCCCCCTACGCATCGTTTAAGTTCCACGCGGCCAACGGCGAAAAACGAAACTATTCCACGGGTAACGTGACGAGCATCCCGATGATGCGTGTCGAGGAGATGTACCTGATCGAGGCCGAGGCTACGGCGCACTACGACGCCACCACCGGCAAGTCGCTGTTGCAGTCGTTCATGGCCAACCGCGATCCGGCCTATACGGTTCCGGCGGCCAACGACCTGATCGACGAGATCATTTTCCAGAAGCGGATCGAGTTCTGGGGCGAGGGCGTCATCTTCTACGACCTGAAGCGTCTGAACATCGGCATGCACAACGGCGACACCGGCACGAACGCTCCCCCGATGGCCCAGCTTTCCACGGACGGACGCGCCCCCTGGTGGAACTGCGTGTTCCCGCTGAACGCCGTACAGCAGAATAAGGCGCTTGCGGGCAAGAACAACCCCAACCCGACCCAAACGGTCAAGTCTGTTAAATAAAAAACATCGCTATTTATGAAAAGTATAAAAATATTCTTTCTGGCGACTGTCGCCATCGTCGCGGGGCTGTTCACGGCCTGCAGCGACGATGACTTCAAAGCAGGTCCCGAGGTCGACGGCGCACAGGTCTACTTCCCCGAGAATGTGACCACCCAGCATAGCATCAGCGACGACGTCTCCTCCATCGCCATCCCGGTAAAACGCATCGCCAAGGACGAGGCGCTGACCGTAGCGGTTCTCGCCAGCGACGAGTCGGGTCTGTTCACCATTCCGTCGTCGGTATCGTTCGCAGCCGGCAAGGAGACTTCCGAACTGCTGATCACCTTCGACCGCACCAAACTCGAAGACGGCAAGGAATACCCCCTTTCGTTCCTGATCAACGACGAGGACAACACGACGCCCTACGGCAACCGCAGCCTCGATATTACGGTTATGCCCTGGCCGTGGGTGAAAATGGGAACCGGCAAATTCCGCGAAGGCTGGTTGAGCGATGTATTCACCGGCAATATGTTCGAAATCGATGTCACGGTACACAGCCATAAGTCGAAAGAAGGTATCTACATGGTTGAAGAGATGCTCGGCTGGCCTTATATGACCGAATTCTTCGGAGCTACGCAAGAGGAGCTTTCGGAGCAGTTCAGCTACACTCCGTCCAATATCGTCATCGATTGCAGCAATGCGACTCAAGTGACGATTGAAGAACAATGGTCGGGTATTACCGAAAACAGTAACGGTTACGGAAACTTTATGATCGCCTCGGCGGAACCCGGCACATTGGTCAACGGCGTCATCACCTTCCCGAAGGACGGATTGACCGCAAAACTCGTCGGATTGGATCGCGAATTTCCCGCTAACAGTCAAGGTACGTTCCGCATCATGCTGCCGGGCGCCGAAATAGTCGACTATACGCTCTCCGCCGTATACGACGGCATGAAGGTCAGCGCCGACGGAGAGACGGCGAGCGCCGTCATCGACTTCACCTACGGCGCCGACGTTACGAACATCCGCTATGTTCTCGTCGAAAATGAATTGACCGAGGCCGAAACCGCTACGCTTGTCGCAGCGATCGCCGACGGATCAGCCGAGAACATCAACGAGTTGCAGGACTTCACCGTAGGCGGCGAGAAAGTCTCCGCCGAAGCCGTACTGCCTGGACCCGGAACCTATACCGTAGTCGCCCTGCCCCTTGACAAAGCGCAAAAACCGGTTTCCGGCGAAGCTTCCGCAGCATCGTTCTACTTCCCGGGCATAGGAGGGACCTCGGTTTCCAACGACATCGCCGGCTCGCTCTATAAAGTCAGCGCCTATCCCGATGCCGCAGCATATGTATCGGAGTATCCCGATTACTCATCGGCCGTGTACGAGATCACCGGCACGGAGATGAAGAAGATCAAAACCTACTTCAACAAAACTTCCATAATCGACAATATCGAGATTCAAACCGGAGGCCTGACCCTGCAGGATGTAGTCGATAAATACGGTAAAGAACTCAATGCCGATGCGATGGAAGAACTCGCAACGACCGGAAAATATTGGGACATAATGATCAATCTGACACCGGGCGCATCCTATACGCTGGTTGTCGAAGCAACGAACAACTACGGCAAGAAAAAACTGATCGTGTGCGAACCGTTCGTGACGGACATACCGCCCTATACCGGAGAGTTGATCATCGGGAAATACGGCATGTCCTACGCGGCCAGCGCTGAAGACACGTTCGAAAATGTATTCGAGGTAATACCTACCGTCGGAAGCAACACCGAATTTTTCGTGAAGGATTTCGCCGTAGAGGACGGCACCCAATGGTACGCAACCTATGACTCGGCCAAGTCGACGCTCACGATGAGCGGCGTGCAGCTCGGCCGGGAGGACAACGGCAACCTGCTCGGCAAATTCACGGAGGCGCTCACCCCGGACAAGTCCCGCGGTTACGGTATCTTCTCGTTCGCAACCGAAGAGAGCGAAGGCAGCGATCCGATCGTATTGACGATCGATCCGGCGTCGAAACAAGTTTCAGCGCTGACGACCGACGTCGAGGTTCCCGTTGCTGATTTCACCGTCAACAAGATCGTCGGAGCCTTGGCAGCATACTATGCCGACGGAACGACCATCACGAAGCAGAGCGGAACGACATCCGCAGCATCCGCAGCCAAAGTTCAGGGCGTCCGCACGAAGATCCCGTTCAGCAGCGTCCGTGTTCCGGCCCATATCGGGAAGTCGCTCGACAGCCGTGGTCTCCAGATGAACGCCACATTCGTCAGGAACAGCGACAACACGAACCACGGCGTCCGCACGTTGAGCGTGAAGACGGCGAAATGCGAGCCGCTGCCGAAACAGATCGGCCGCCGCGCCGATTTCAAAATCCGCGAAAACCTCCCGGTTTTGAAATAACCGACGCATATTGTTCCACACGACCCGACACAGTCCGAGCGACCGTGTCGGGTTCTGTGGTCCAATGAAACGAAACACCGGTCACGACATGCACTAATATTAGGATTATAAGATTATGACAAGGACAACAACTTTATGGAGCCTGCTGCTCCTGTCTGCGGCGCTCGCCCTGGGGTCGTGCACCAAGGATGCGACGGAGCAGGCGACGGGTCCCGAACCGGAAGCGAAAGCGGCCTCCAAACTCGTATTCTCGTCGGAGAACGCCGTCAGGGGCGAACTGCTGGTCTGCTTCGGCGAAGAGGCCGTAGCGGGCATCGAATCGTCGGTCATGCAGGTTACGCGTTCGGGCGGCGTCGCCACCCGTTCGGGCATCGCTGATTTCGACGCCGTGCTCGGCAGCATCGGGGTAAAGGCGTTACAGCGCCTGTTCCCGGTAGACGAACGGAACGAGGAGCGCACGCGCGCCGCCGGCCTGCACCGCTGGTACGTCGTGGAGTTCGACGACGACGCCGATCTCGACAAGGCGGCCCTCGACATGGCCCGGATCGCCGAAGTGAGCAAGGTGGAATTCAACCAGCAGCTGATGCACGTGCACGAAGGCCGGGTCATCCCGCTGGCCGAAACCGGCGCTGCGCCGCAGACCCGTGCGGCCGTCGGGTTCAACGATCCCCACCTGGGCAAACAATGGCACTACATCAATGACGGCGATCAAACATTAGTTCCTAACTCCAAGCAAGGCGCTGACGTTAATTGTGCCGAAGCCTGGAAAAAATGTACGGGTGACCCATCAATCATCGTTGCCGTAATGGACGAAGGTGTAATGTGGGCACATCCCGACTTGCAAGCCAATATGTGGATAAACGAGGACGAAATCTATAAATCGGACAAAGACAACGACGGCAACGGATACAAGGGCGATGTCTACGGATACAATTTTGCACAGCAGACTCCTACCATAGACTGGTCGTCCGAGGGTGATACAGGACATGGCACTCACGTAGCCGGTACCATTGCAGCCGTAAACAACAACGGCGAAGGCGTATGCGGTATTGCCGGAGGTTCCGGCAATGGTGACGGTGTAAAGATCATGTCTATCCAAATCTTCTCAGGAAACTATGGCACCAGCCCATATAGCGAAGCGCAAGGCATCAAATATGCCGCCGACAACGGGGCGGTTATCCTGCAATGCAGTTGGGGTTACAACTCCGCACTGGCTGATGTCGCCACTTCGATGCGTGGTTTTGCCACCGATGAAGAATGGGCACAAAATTGCCCGCTGGAAAAGGAAGCTATGGATTACTTTATTCACAATGCGGGTTCGCCGAATGGCACCATAGAAGGCGGCTTGATAATCTTTGCATCCGGCAACGAATATGCTGCAGCAGCAGGATATCCCGGTGCTTATGGAGATTTTATCAGTGTGGCAGCCATGGATGCAAGTTTCATGCCTTCTTCCTACACCAACTATGGTCGGGGAGTAGACATCACAGCACCGGGCGGCGACTCCGACTACCATAAAAGCGTACAAGGTAGCGTTTACTCCACTATGCCTCCCCTGCTGAGCGACGGTGTAGGATACGGATACATGGACGGAACTTCCATGGCCTGTCCGCACGTTTCAGGTGTAGCAGCCTTAGGATTGTCGTATGCTGCCAAACTGCACAAGCACTTCACTGCCAAACAATTCAAAGAGTTAATCCTGCAATCTACGCGAGACCTTTCTCCTTATATGTCGGGCAGTAAGCTCTACTATAAATATTATGCACTGGCAGGGGAATCCACACCGGTTTTAATGGAGATGAACAAATACTATCAGGGACAAATGGGTAGCGGACTTATTGATGCCAACAAACTGCTCACGCTGGTCGAAGGAAACGGCGTAAAACAGGAACTCCCCAACATCTATCTTGCAACCGGAGAAAAAAACAGACAGACCTTGGAACCGGCACGTTTTTTTGACGGAGGTGAGAGCATGACTTTCACAGTAGAGTCGGCCAACCCAGAAATTGCGACAGCTGCCATCGAAGGAAACAAGATAATTATAACCGGTACTGCCATCGGCAGCACCTCTTATACGGTAACAGCTTCCAACGGCGAAAAACAAACCGCTGACATCACTGTGCGACGTAAAGCCAATGACAACGGCTGGCTGTAATATAAAAAAACAGAAATATGAAACGCTTGTACAACCTCTATTGCTTATGCCTTTTCTGCACACTGTATCCCTGGAAGATACAAGCGCAGGAAGGTATTTCCCGTCGTGCTTTAGAAGAGTTGGCAGAACCGGAGTCCTTACAGCAATCAGCCTTGTTCTTCAATATCACAGAAGCGCAATTTCCGAAGATACCTGAAGAGCATGAACCGGTCACTGTGGAATACGGCTACGTCAACCGAAGTGATAAGCCGCTTACCATAAATAAAGTGACAGCTTCCTGCGGTTGTATTGCTGTAAATTATGACAAGCTGCCTATTCCTGCCGGCGGAAAAGGTACAATCAAAGTTTCTTTCAAGCCCAAAGGTTATTCCGGACCTATCTACCGTCAGGTACTCGTCTATACGTCCCTGTCGGCCGATCGTCCCACCGTAAGGCTCACCTTGACCGGCGAAGTGATTGCCTCCACCGATGCATGGCGCGGCTATCCGCACAAGTTAGGAGCGCTGCGCACCCGGCAGAGAACTGTCTCTTTCGGCGTAACAGACCGTTCGGCAAAGTTAGCGGAAGTTATAGCTTGCGGCAACAGCGGTAAAGTTCCCTTATCTTTGTCGGCAGCAGGTCTGCCTCCCTACCTGACGTTCCGTACCAGTCATCCGGTAATTGAAGCAGGCAAAGAAGCGGATTTGATATTTCTGTTTGACGGTTCCAAACTCCCGGTAGAAGAAAAAGGCACAATAACCCTGCCCGTAGTACTGACTGGATTGGAAGGCGCTCCGGAACAACGGACCATTACACTGGTCATTAAGTTAGATTAATATTTATACAAATAATTCGATAAAATGAAAAATATACTTGTTTACTTGATGCTTGCGGCTACATTCCTGTTGTCAGCTTGCGATAAAGACGAAAAGATGTTAGAACCATCGTATCTTCCCGTCACCTATGCCAACATTGCAGGTACTTGGCAACTTGCGGAA
>ENA-ORUG01002631-ORUG01002631.1-human-gut-metagenome-genome-assembly--contig:-NODE-2631-length-12321-cov-1.907957_pt1 | contig 12321 bp, 7 predicted proteins | sample MGYA00242079_ERZ509207 | MGnify/ENA primary metagenome ERZ509207 (study PRJEB26280, sample SAMEA2338780) | human gut metagenome | biome: human gut; feature: human-associated habitat; material: faeces...
AGCACCCGGGCATGGAAAATCTGGCAGACCTGCGGGCCTATCTGCGGGGCCTGTTTTCAGAGGAGCTGGTGGATGCGCTGCTGGCCTCCGGCGGAGCCCATCCCCTGTATCAGGATGTGGACGGGGCCCTGTATGTTCTGCCTACCAGCCGGGAGCGGGACGAGTCCAAGGGTCAGGCGGACATCCAGATCAAGCCGTACGGCCAGGCGGGATACTCTGTCATAGTAGAGGTGGATCTGCTGGCAGACGGCGGCTCTACCGCGACAGGGGTGGAGTCCTATGCATTCCCCTATGAATTTCTGGAAGACCGCTGGGTCTTCACCGATTTCCACTTGATCTATTGAGCAGAGCTGGATGGGTTGCAGCTCAAAATCAGAACCATATTGCTGTATACGGCCCTCAGACTGCGGTTTGAGGGCATTTTTCACAAAAAAATCCGCTGGATTTCAGGTCAGGCGTCCTGTAAAGAGGCAATCTGCCCAAATGAATGAAAAGTGGGAGCCAAAAAACAGGAACTTTGTGGAAAACGCGAAAACGTAGCTGTCTGCACGCAAAATTACCTAATATTTTCTTGAAAAATTTCCGTGCTATGTTAAAATATACGTACCGTATACAAATACAACTGCAAAGGAGCGGAGAAACATGGAAGACCTTTTCTGGATCGGATTTGTCGGGGCGGCTATCGCACTGCTCTTCGCGTGGCTGCAGCGCAGCCGCGTGATGTCCTTCTCGGAGGGGAACGAGAAGATGCGGAAGATCGCCGCCTCCATCCGTGAGGGCGCAAACGCCTATCTGAAGCACCAGTACACCACAGTGTTCAAGGTGTTTCTGGTGGTGTTCATCCTCCTGCTGATTATTGCTTTCGGTTCCGGCGGGAAGATGCTCTCGCAGTTCACTCCCTTCGCGTTCCTCACCGGCGGCATCTGGTCCATGCTGGCGGGCTTCATCGGCATGAAGATCGCCACAAACTCCAATGCCCGGACGGCCCAGGCGGCCTCCGAGAGCCTGAACAAGGGCCTGCGGGTGGCGTTCTCCTCCGGTTCCGTCATGGGCTTCACCGTGGTGGGCCTGGGCATGCTGGACATCACGATCTGGTTTTTCCTGCTGCGCTATGCCTTCGGCATCAATGATCCGGTGTCCCTGGGCAATATCATGGTGATGAACGGCATGGGCGCCTCCTTCATGGCTCTGTTCGCCCGTGTGGGCGGCGGCATCTACACCAAGGCCGCCGACGTGGGCGCCGACCTGGTGGGCAAGGTGGAAGCGGGCATCCCCGAGGATGACCCCCGTAACCCCGCCACCATCGCCGACAACGTGGGCGACAACGTGGGCGACGTGGCCGGCATGGGCGCCGACCTTTACGAGAGCTACTGCGGTTCGATCCTCGCCACGGCGGCGCTGGGCGCCGCGGCCTTCTCCTCGGCCGGTTCCGAGGCGTTGCAGATCAAGGCCGTGATGGCCCCGATGCTGATCGCCGCGGTGGGCATCCTGCTCTCGATCCTCGGCATCTTCCTCGTGCGCACGAAGGAGGGGGCCACGATGCGCGAACTGCTCCGTTCGCTGGGCGTGGGCGTCAATTTCAGCTCGCTGCTGATCGCCGCCGCCACGTTCGGCATCCTCTGCCTGCTGGGCGTCGAGAACTGGGTCGGACTCTCGTTCTCAGTCATCACGGGCCTCGTGGCGGGCATTGTCATCGGGCAGGCCACGGAATACTTCACCTCCCATTCTTATAAACCGACACAGAAGATCGCCGGGAGCGCCCAGACAGGCCCTGCGACGGTCATCATCGCCGGCATCGGCTCGGGAATGATCTCCACGGCCATCCCCGTCGTGACGATCGGCGTGGCGATCATCCTTGCCTACCTCTGCGCCATCGGCTTCGACATCGAGAACATGATGGCTCCGCAGAACATGTCGATGGGTCTCTACGGCATCGGCATTGCGGCCGTGGGCATGCTCTCGACGCTGGGCATCACGCTGGCCACGGACGCCTACGGCCCTATCGCCGACAATGCGGGCGGCAATGCCGAGATGAGCGGCCTCGGCCCCGAGGTCCGCAAACGCACCGACGCGCTCGACGCGCTGGGCAACACCACGGCCGCCACGGGCAAGGGCTTCGCCATCGGATCGGCGGCCCTGACGGCCCTCGCGCTGCTGGCCTCCTATATCGAGGAGATCCGCATCGGTCTGATCCACAACGGGGTGACGATGCTCGAAATGTCCGACGGGACGATGCGCTTCGTGCAGGACGCCTCGATTCTCGATTTCATGGAATATTACCGCGTGTCGCTGATGAACCCCACGGTGCTGATCGGCGTCTTCATCGGCGCGATGATGTCGTTCCTCTTCTGCGGGCTGACGATGAACGCCGTGGGCCGCGCCGCGCAGAGCATGGTCGAGGAGGTGCGCCGCCAGTTCCGCGAGATCAAGGGCATCCTCACGGGCGAGGGAACGCCCGACTACGCGCGCTGCGTCGCCATTTCGACCCGCGGTGCGCAGCGTGAGATGCTGTTTCCGAGCCTGCTGGCCATCGCCGCTCCGGTCGTTGTCGGACTGGTATTCGGGGTGGCGGGCGTAATGGGCCTTCTGGTCGGCGGATTGAGTTCCGGTTTCGTGCTGGCGGTCTTCATGGCCAATGCCGGGGGCGCCTGGGACAACGCCAAGAAGATGGTCGAGGAGGGGCACTTCGGCGGCAAGGGTTCCGACTGCCACCGGGCCACGGTCGTGGGCGATACGGTCGGCGATCCCTTCAAGGATACGTCGGGTCCGTCGCTCAACATTCTCATCAAACTGATGTCGATGGTCGCGATCGTGATGGCGGGGCTTACGGTCGCCTTCCATTTATTCTGATTTTATAGGGCATCTTCGCACTTGCGCTCGCAGGGCACGAATGGGACGTATTCCGATACTACCCATCCGTGCCCCGCTTCGTTTAAGCACAAATCTGCGTCTCCAAAATCGAATAAAGTCTTTTGTCCTTTTATTTTTTCGACGTTCCGCTTTCGAGGATCGAGACGATGGAGTAGAGCGTGAAACAGATGGCGCCGAATCCCGACAGCACACGCGCCGGGACGAAGAATTTGGCCTGGAATGCGGCCTCCTCGTAGAGAAACGCCGCGAGGAACAGGCATGCCAGCGCCGTCAGCACGGGGATGATCGGAATGCGGTTGGCCAGCGGGAAGTCGGCGTGCCAGATTTTCGCCAGCAGAATCACCTTGCTCGAAATGCTCCAGCAGATCAGCGCCAGACCGATCAGCACGAATCCCACGAAGTTGATCGGATGATCCCAATAGGCGAAAATCAGGATCAGCCCCAGCACGAATGCCAGCGAACCCATCGTCAGCACGAGTCCCGTCCATTTGCCTTTCTCGGCCATCGTGTAGCTGCCGCGGGCCTGGCGGGCTATGCTGGCGACCAGCGCGATGAGCGACGTGCAGACGCAGGCGATTCCGAACATCACGCTCCCGGCGACGATGTGTGCCGGAAGCGTTCCGCGCACATAGAGCAGGATGCACCAGACCCAGGCGATGGCGGCGATTGCCGAGACGATGAAGATCAGCAGCGACGACTCGGCGCGGGTGAATCCGGCCGGGTTGACCGAGAAGGAGTCGTCGGCGGAGTTTTTGGGAATCAGGCTGAAGCGTGTCGACGAGGTCGCCGCCGTGGCCACGCAGGCCGTGATGAGTCCCAGTCCGCAGACGACGTGTCCGGTGACCAGCGCGCCGGGCCAGTGCGAGGCGATGATGAATGCGCCGCTGATGAGCGTCAGCATGGCGAACGTGTAGCCGATCGCCGGGAAGAGGTACTTCGCCGCCGCCGTGTAGGTCCCGATGATCTGGCGGATGATCGTTGCGGCGGTGCAGTAGAGCGCGATGCAGATGGACCCGAGGTAGAAGACGACGGGACCTGCCGTCAGACGAGCCGCGTCGGTTCCGGCCGCGAAAATATAGGCTCCGTAAGCGAAGCAGAAGGCGGCCATTGCGAGCGGAATGGTGCGGAAAAGGATGCTTATACCGTGATTCATAGGCTTGATTGTTTTCCGAACACCCTGCAAATCCCGCACCAACAAAATTTTTCGTATCTTTGGGGGCGTAACGATCCTTTTACCAGTCGGAAGGTTTTACGGAGTTGCGCGCGATTTTGTGTTGCGCCCCATTCGACTTTTTAGTATCTTTGTCCCTATGAAAAACATCGTTTTTGACCTTGGCGGAGTTCTTTTCGCCCGTGATAAAAGCAAGTGCACCCCCGAACTGCTCGAATTTTTCAGTTTTCTCCGCGCCCCGCGCATGCCGCTCTTCTGGGAGGAGTACGACCGCGGCACGTCGACGCTCGAAGAGGTGACCGCCACCATCAGCGGGATGACCGGCCGTCCCGTGGAGACTGTGCCGCCGCCCTTCGGCTGGCCGTCGACCTGCAGGAACCCGTGAAGCCGACCGAACGGCTCGTCGGCGACCTGAAAGCGGCGGGCTACCGGCTCTACGTGCTTTCGAACATGTCGCGCGAGTTCATCGACTTCCTGCGCCGCTTCCCCGTCTACGGGCTTTTCGACGGCGAGGTGGTCTCCTGCGAGGAGCACACCGTGAAACCCGAGCCGCGCATCTACGAGATTCTGCTCGAACGCTATGGCCTGACCCCCTCCGAGACGCTTTTCATCGATGACCGGGAGATGAACATCGAGGCGGCCGCCGCTCTGGGCATTCACGGCTTCGTCTTCGATCACCGCGATCCCGACGCGGCGTGCGACGCCCTGCGCCGGCGGTTGTTGCAATCGGACTGCATATAAACAAAAGGAAGAGACCGGCGCAAACCGGTCTCTTCCTTTTTGAGCCTCTTCCGGGAGATCAGTTGAAGGTGTAGCGGATGCTGAACATCGCCGACCAGGTCGAAATCGTGCCGGCGTACTTCGACCATGTGGGTTTGTTGAACGTGTAGGCGCCGTTCTCGTATTTCAGGATGTTGGTCGTACTGATCCGTTTGACGTTGCCCCAGTCGCGGTTGAGCATGTTGGCGATGTTGTTGACATCGAGTCCCAGCGAAATCGTGTTGCGCCGGCCTTTGACGTTGACGTAGAAGTCCTGCGAGAAGCGGAAGTTCAGCATGTGCTGCCAGGGCATCACGGCGCCGCCGCGCTTCGAGTATTCGCCGGTGTGCTTCGAGAGATAGTCGTCGTTCTGGATGAATTTCCAGTACTCCTCCCTGTTCTCGTCCGACGTGAACGGCATGCCGTCGAGTTCCTCGCGGGTCGGAATGTAGATCAGGTTCACCGCGCCGCGGTCGTTCGTCACGGGGTTCTGGTACTTGCCGCTCTGCACGTACATCGTGTAGGAGTAGCGCGAATAGGAGTACGAACCGATATATCCCTGGCGGAACGCCTCGTAGTAAAGCCCGAAGTTCGACGCGCCGCTCTTGTGCGCGAGGCGGTAGCCGACGTTGAGCAGGATGCGGTGGGGCGACACGTAGGATGCGTAACCCAGTTCGGGCACGTTCGAACCGTTCTTGTTGAACGTGTTGGTGCTGAATGCCGAGGTCACCTGGTCGCCGATGCCGTCGATCACGTTCTTGGCGCTCGAATAGGTGTAGGCCGCCGTCAGCGAGAGACCGAAGCCCCAGGTTTTCGACACCTGCGCCGAGACCGAAGCGTAGTAGCCGTCCACGTCGTCGGTGTTGTTGATCAGGTAGGGATTGACGGTCTCGCCGTCCTTATTCCTGATATTGCCGCTTTCCCAATAGGTGCGCGCCTCGGGTTCGCCCGGGAGCCGGATGCCGCCCTCTTTCTCGACCATGCCGAGTTTGGTGACGGTCACCGAGTTGAAGTCCTTGTTGTAGATCCCCTCGATATTGAGGTTGACGTCGCCCGGAAGTTTCAGGTCCAGCGCCAGCGAGCTTTTCCACGTCGAAGGCATTTTGAGGTTCTTGTCCAGAATGGTCGGCTGCGTGTTGGCCGCCAGGTCATGTCCCTTGTAGGTTCCCTTGTACACGTCTTCCAGCATGTCTTTGACATTGGTGTGGAATTTGGGCATGTTGTCGCCCTTTTCGTTTCTGTAAAGCGTGAGTCCGTTCTGGATGGTGTTGCTGTTTCCGGCCACCGATACGAGCCATACGAACGGCAGGCGGCCGTTGAACACGCCCGTACCTCCGCGGAGGATATACTTGCGCTCGCCGGTCATGTCCCAGTTGAAGCCCACGCGGGGGGCCACCGACAGACGCGCCTTGGGCATATCCGAGGTCTTGTAGCCGCCGTGGTCGGCGAAGATCTCCGTAAAGTCCTTATTTTCGTTGCCCGAGATCGACGGATAGACCGGAACCTCGAAACGCACTCCGACCGTCGCCTTGAAACGATCGCTTACGTTGATCTCGTCCTGCAGGTAGACCGAGTACTGCATGTGGGAGAACTGGGGGAACGCCTGCGACAATGCGTCGTTGTTGCCGTGTGCGATGCGGAACGCCAGCGGGGCCTTGTCGTTCTTGAAGTCGTCCCAGCTTTCGTAGACGTAGTATCCCGCGCCGCCCTGCAAGTAGCCGTTCGTGGTCAGGTTGTGCTCGAACTGCAAACCGGCCACCAGCCGGTGCTTGCCCAGCGTGTAGCCGATCTCGTCGGTTAGGATGTGCGTCGACACTTCGCGCAGGTTGCCTTCGGTGAAGGGATCGAGTCCGAACGAGGCGTACAGGGCGCTCGCGCCGTTCTCGGCAGGCTCCAGAATGTCCACCGTCGGGAAGATGCCGCCGTCGTAGCTGCGCGGCTCGTACTGGTGCGAATAGGTGTAGCGCAGCGTGTTCGTCAGGCGGCTGTCCATGAAGCGGGAGTTGAGTTCGGCGGCCACCGACGTGAAGTTCTGCTCCTGATAGTAGCGCGAATTCCCGAAATACATGGCGTAGACCGAGGTGCGGCCGTAAACGTCCTTGTCGTACACTTTGCCGGCGTTGAGCGGCGAAATGGACGACGACGGGGCCGACGAATACTTGTTCTGCGTCCGGCTGAACCGCACGTTCAGCGCGTGGTTGCGGTTGATGTTCCAGTCCACGCGTGCCATGAGCTTGTAGCCGGGCGTCTTCACCGAATAGTTCTGGTAGGCACCGGGGTTGTAGCCGTAGTTGTCGATCAGGAACCGGCTCATCTCGTCGAGTTTCGCGGTCGTCGGGCGGTTGTATTGCAGGGCTTTGCCGAAATCCTGGCTTTCGCTCGTGCGGGCCAGCCGGGAGTTGCCCGGCGTGGTGTTCCACTCGCGCTCGAAGTTGGCGAACACGAAGAGCTTGTTCCTGACGATCGGGGCGCCGACGCTGAATCCGAGCGTGTTGTTCCGCATCTCGCTCAGCGACAGTTTGCCGCCGTCGTACTTGTCGCCCTGGAGCTGGTCGCTCTTGGAGTAGAGGTAGGCCGAGACCTTCAGGTCGTTGGTTCCCGACTTGGTGACGGCGTTGATCGCTCCGCCCGTGAATCCGCTCTGGCGCACGTCGAAGGGGGTTATCGACACCGACACCTGCTCCAGCGCGTCGAGCGAAATGGGCGAACCGCCTGCGGGCAGGTTGCCGCCGATGCCGAACATGTTGTTGAACGCCGCGCCGTCGACCGTCACGTACGACTGGCGGTAGTTGCCGCCGCCGATGGCCAGTCCCGAGGTGGTCGACGAGGCCTGCGGCGTGAGGCGCATGATGTCGTTCATGCTGCGGTTGACCGTAGGCATCAGTTCGATCTGCTCGTTGGAGATGCTGGTGACCGCCCCTGCGCGGTTGACGTTCATCGAACTGTTCTTGCCGTCGGCCGTGATGACCACGGCTTCGAGCTGCTGGCTGTCCTTGAGGAAAGCGTCGCGCTTGAGGGTCTGGCCCAGCGACAGCATCAGTCCCGGGAATTCGACGCTCTGGCAGCCCACGAACGAGAAGGTCACCGTGTAGGGACCTCCCGTGCGCAGTCCTTGCAGGTTGTAGCCGCCGTTCTTGTCGCTCACGGCGCCGTACTGCGTGCCTGAAGGGGTGTGCACGGCGATGACCGTGGCGCCGGCGAGCGGCTGTCCGTCGGCGTCGGTCACCGTGCCGTTCATTCCCGAAGTCGTCACCTGCGCATCGGCTGCGCAAAATGCGAAGACCGAGAGCATGAGAAGGAAAAATTTCTTCATAAACGTTGGTTTTTGTGAATAAGGGATTTTTTTGGGTTTCGTTGTAGATGGATCGTTTGTTTCCTTTTTCGCGGCGTTTCGGTTTCCGGATTCGGCCGTTTTGAGAAAACGGCGAGAGACATTCCCGTTGCAGGAACATCCCTCGTCAGTCGTATGTGTGTCCTGAAAGAGCTTTTCGCCAATCGTGGGAACTCATTTCCGGGGTGTCTGTGCAGACGATTTCGGCCATTCTTTCCATGGCGCAAATATATATCAAATATTTGTGAGCCGCAATAGAATAGCGCAAATTTTCAGTCGACGATATTTCAACATTCCGGCCTCCCGGTCCGGAAGCCTGCGGCACGTTCCTTGCGCGGGGCCGGGGTATGCTTTCGGTGCGTGAAAAATACTGGCGTTATTCGCTTTTCGTGCTTATCGCGGGGCTGGGTCTCACGATCTTCGCCGAGCTGACGCCGTTTCTGGGCGGCTTGCTGGGGGCCGTGACGATCTACGTGCTGCTGCGGCGTCAGATGTGGTTCTTGAGCGAACGGCGGCGGTGGCGGCGGAGCCTTGCGGCGTCGCTGCTGCTCGGCGAGGCGATCTTCTTCTTCCTCGTTCCGATCAGCCTGATCGTCTGGATGGTCGTCGACAAAATCCAGGGCGTGGCCCTTGATCCGCAGTCGGTCATCACGCCCGTCCGGCACGTCGCCGGACTCATCCAGCAGAAAACCGGCTACGACCTCTGGTCCGAGAGCAACCTGCAATCGGTGCTGGGCTACCTTCCCAGGGCGGGGCAGTGGCTCGTGGGCGGCATCGTGAATTTCGCCGTCAACCTCGTCGTGCTGCTCTTCGTGCTCTATTTCATGCTGATCGGGGGCCTGCGCATGGAGACCTACTGCCGCGAAATCCTGCCGTTCGACCGCTGCGCGGCGCGCAGCGTGATGCGCGAAATCCACATGATCGTGCGCTCGAACGCCATCGTCATTCCGCTGCTGGCCGTCTCGCAGGGCGTGGTGGCCTATGTCGGTTACCTGGCCTTCGGCGTTCCCGAGCCGCTTTTCTGGGGCGTGCTGACCTGCTTCGCCACGATTCTGCCCATCGTCGGCACGGCCCTCGTGTGGCTGCCGCTGGCGGCCTACATGAGCCTCGACGGCAACTGGGGGCAGGGCGTCGGGCTGGTGATGTACGGCACGCTGGTCGTCACGCAGGTGGACAACCTCGTGCGGATGGTCATGCAGAAGAAGATGGCCGACGTGCACCCGCTCATCACCATTTTCGGGGTCTTCATCGGTCTGTCGCTCTTCGGCTTTATGGGCGTCATCTTCGGGCCGCTGATGCTGGCGATCTTCATTCTGTGTGTCAACATGTTCAAAAGGGAATACCTCGACAGGAAACGGACGGCAAAAAATAGTTCTGCCCATACCGAATCACTCGACAGGCAATGACACCCTTTACCTCGTTTAATTAGTTCTCTCTCCCGGAAATGCGCGAAGTATCGGTATCGGATTCTACCCGCCGGGCACGAAACTCTTTTTCATTTTTGAACTTATACTGCACCGAGGCCACAAACATGGGGCGTTGTCCCCAAAAGAAAGACTCTTCGAAAAAATAGGGGTTATAAACGCTCCGCCAAGAGTTGCGCGTATCAAAAATATTGTTCACCTGCGCGCTAAGAGTCATCGCCCCTTTCAATAACTGCTGGGTTATACCCGCATTGATGTAATAGGCTCCGGCATACTGCGTGTATTCGTACCGGTTGCGGGTATGACCGTAAGCACTCAGCATCAGCGAAGTTCCTTCCCGAAGGGTAAACGTATTGATCAGGTTTCCTGTAAGTCGGTGATTACTCTTGCGGTACTGGTCAATGTGATACCAAGCGAGTGTTCCGACCAGATTAGCGTTGAAACTCCACCAAGGTGTCACCTGTACCGGAACTGCCGCTGACACGTACCACATGCTACTGCTGTTCTGGTTTTCCGGCGTACGGATCAGACTCATCGGGTCATCGGGGTCCACACGCGGAGTTGACACCCATACATCGTTCATCAAATAAGCCCCGGCCGTAACCGTATATTTTTGCCGGATCACCCAATTGAGCGAGAATTCATGCGAAAAACTCGGCTTGAGTTTGGGATTTCCCACCGCAACCTCTGTCTCGCTAATCGGTCGGCGCAAAGGGATCAACAACCAGAAACTCGGACGACGTATCTTACGGGCATAGTTGAAAATCAACTGGTGGGAGTCTCCCAACGGCAGAATCAGATCCGCTTGCGGGAAAGCTAAAATAGTTCTGCCGCTCGATATTGTTGACACCTGTAGCAGCAGGCATGGCATATGTGTGTTCGACCCGTAGTCCGACACCCACACTGATCTTGCTGCCGAACGTATAAGTGTACCTGCCATAAGCCGCCGAGATATGCTCGTCATAGACCATGTCGTAAGTCTGGTCGGGACGCACCACCCAAATATCCCCGACAAGGTCCTCGTACTTCATCCAACTGTCTACCTGACTGAATATGTATTTGAATCCGGTTTTCACCCGAGCATTGTCGCCGGCCCGGATATCGAAATCTCCTGTCACCGAGTAGAGGTCGTTCTGCGATTCGTTGTTGCTACGGTACGTATATGCATCCCCCGGAATGATATGATCCACCTCGACATATCCTCCGGTATGCGGATGGGTGCGGACATAGTCAAACAGCAACTTGAAAGTGGAGCCTACCGTGTCGAACCGGGCGATGTAGTTGGCCGACAAATTCCAGTTCTTATGCTTGTTTAGGTAGTTATAGTCACTTTCGATGGTTCCCTGCAACGCCCCGTTATAGAACACCGTGTCGACAACACTGCTGCGTTCCTTCTCGGGAAAATACCCCGCTAAATTAGCCTCCACCCCTATGCTGTGCCGCGGACTGATATCATAAATAGTTCCCACACGCAGGGTAGGGCTGTCTTTCAGGCTGGACTGCCGCCAGTTAGATTCGAAACTGTATCCATTTTTGTTAATCCGCCGGGCAATACCGTACCCGTAGTATTTGTTCCGATTTTCGGTTATATCGGTATACAGGCTGAATTTGGCAAGACGGTAGTTAATGCTGAGTGAAGGCTGGATGTATTGTTGGGGATTGTCGTTCAACCGGGTACCGTAACGCATCCTTAGCGAACCTTCAAGACCGTCATCACGCTGTTTACGCAGGGTGAGCTTGATAATTCCGCCTTGGGCGCTGGCTTCGTGTTCGACACCTCCGACGGGGATTACCTCGATACGCACGATATCTTCGGCACGGATCGAATAAAGATACTTGATCAGTTCTTCGCCCGATTCCCGAACGATCCGTTCATTCACATAGACCTGGACATTCTCTTTGCCATTGAGCGAAATTCCTCTTTCCTCATCGATCCAAACCGTGGGCGAAAGATCGAGCATCTCCTTTGCCGTTTGCCCGGCCGCGACAGGCGAATTACCTACGTTGACCACAAACCGGTCCGCCTCACGTTTCACCATTTGGGCACGTACCACCACCGCATCCAGATCCGTCGAAACAGGAGCCATAACAAGATTCCCCATATCTTGGGAAGACACCAAGGTAATCTGCTTGGACAAAGGACTGTAACCCAGAAATGATGTCTGAAATAAATAGTCGCCTGCAGGAACTTTCAAGATAAAACATCCCTGTTCGTCGGAGATTCCGCCATAGACCTTCAACGTATCGGAAGCCGACTTCAACAATACAGTCGCATAATCGACAGCCCCCCCGTCTGGGTTGGTAATTCGGCCCGAAAGGGTCACAGGCCCGTTCTGGGCCTGTGACGAAAGGCTACTCCCGAACATCAAAAAAAAGAAAAAAGCAGTCAGTTTTATTTTCATGCGTTACACTTTATCAATCGGACACCTGAAGCAACCCAATAATTACACAGGCATCACTAAAATCAGGTCGGTGGTTTTTCAAACGTGCCTGATGCCCCCACATCCCCCTTGAATATACAGGTATACAGGCATAGCTTACCACCAGGTACTTCAAGTGCTATACTGTATTACCTTTTGTGCTATAAAAATAAAAACTTCTGTCTAAAGAATCAAGGGTGGTTGACCATAACAATTCAAAGCTTTTACTCGAAACGCACCCTGAAATTCGCTTGCAAATGTATTAGAAGGCAACCGCACCAAGTGAGACCGCATTGATGCGATCCGGTATTTTGCCCGGAACAGCGAAGCACCCTCCGAATACCT
>ENA-ORUG01002634-ORUG01002634.1-human-gut-metagenome-genome-assembly--contig:-NODE-2634-length-12311-cov-2.165878_pt1 | contig 12311 bp, 20 predicted proteins | sample MGYA00242079_ERZ509207 | MGnify/ENA primary metagenome ERZ509207 (study PRJEB26280, sample SAMEA2338780) | human gut metagenome | biome: human gut; feature: human-associated habitat; material: faeces...
GCCGTTCCGCGCCATCTGGAGCATGGCCGTCATGGGATTATTCATCGGAGGCATCATTCTTTTTCCCTGCCTTTCCACCAGAAGCGGGCTTTTTCAGCCGTTCTATCTCGTCCTTCAAATTGTTGATGGTGTCCTTCATGTCCATAAATTCATCCAGCGGTGCGAAAGCAGGGGCCGGATTCTCCGTCTGTTGTTCTTTTGCCTGCTGTTGACCGTGGAACTCAAACACATCAGCAGCTCCGGTATTGGTATTAAAGCGTTTCATATAGACCACATTATGAGCGAGGTCGGGGAAAAACATAGGGGCTCCCATGAAGTCAACCGGAACCCCCAGCGCTTCTTCTCTGGAGGCCACAGGACGGCAGAAAAAAGCGGGCTGTGTGTTTACATTCCCTTGCGCCTGAATGGTCTGTGATGGTTGCTGAGTAGGTTGCTGGGGCTGATATACTTGTGGAGCCGGAGCAAACGGGGTAACAGGATTGTAGGCCCCATAAGCCGGGTATGTGTAATTAGGAAACGCCATACTGACGCGCCTCCCTCCCCGCCTCCAATGCGGTTACGTAATCCTCTAGGCCCTCGTCATCTCCCTGTGCCATGTACCACATCGCTGTTTCAGCGGCACAATCACGGGACATGCCAGCGGCTACCATCCTCTCGATTAGAGTCATATCCAACACGTCCTTGTCCATAAAATAAGGAGTCCGTGAGGAGGGCGGCGACGTGTACCAACCCTGTATCCTCACGTCCTCCTATTGATATTGTCGCATAAAAAAACTTCCGCCGGGGGACATTCCAGCGGAAGTTTGGGGGCGTTATGTACCTTTTTGGAGGAATCCAAGCTTGTTTGCCGTGAACTCCTCCTTTTCAAAGATGAAGGGCAGGTGCCGGTGGAGCGTTTTCCGGTCTATCCCGCAGCAATCGGCCGTGTCAACCTGCGCTTTCCGTTCCAGCAGATAGAGCTCCGCAATCTGCGTGTCGTCTCTCCCCAGATTGGCCTCGTGGATGGAGCGCTTCATTTCTGAGGTAGTCAACTCCTCTAATCTTCCAGGAAATCGAATCAGCGCTTTTGACACGTCCTGCACCTCATTCTTCCGGCGGCTCTGTGGGCAGCTTCTTCATGGCCTCCACCAGCTTTGCCGCCATCCCATTCCCACCCAACTCCTTGTAGGCATTGTACATGTCCAGCACGTTCTCCATCCCATAAATCGGGATATAACGTTGTTCGGAGTAGTGGTTGTACTCGGCAATGATTTCGCGCCTTAGCAGGGCCTGTACCCCATTCATAAGGGCATCGCTCTTCTGGTTGTCAGATTTGATGCGCTTCCGCTCTCGGGCGGCGACGGCCTCGATAATCGCCACCAAGACCACAGCCGCGCCGGAAATCAGTGGGCCAACCCACTCCATGGGCATCAGCCCTCCTTAGTCATCTGCTTATAAACCTGATTGATACCAGTGGCCGCAAGGCCGCTCACAATGCCAACAGCGGCGGCTGTTAGGTAATCACTGGCCGGGAACTCAGGCATGATGAACATGCCGAGGATGCCAAGCACCGCGCCAAACGCACCGCAAATGATGGGAATCCACTTATTGTCCAGTCCGGTAGCTTTGACCACCTGCCCGACGAGGAAGCAGATCACAGTGATGACTGCTACTCCGGTAATACCCAAAGAAGAAATGTCCATGATATGTACCTCCATCAAATCAGATTCAGCCGATCCAACACGACGGCCAGCTCCTGCCGGGTCATATTGTCGCGGGGCCGGGTGCCGTCCAGTACGCCCTTGTCCTTGGCCTTCTGCCACGCCTCAGCGGCCCAAACGTCCGGGGTATCCTCCGCGCTGTCCGCTCCCGTTTCGCCCTGCCAGGCCACGCCCAGCCAGTCACAGATTCCCTTTGCGGTGGCCTCGGCCAGTTTGTCCCGGTACTTGCTATCCTTGAGATACTCCGTGTCCATCTTGTTGGTATGGAAGCCGTACTCAATGAGCGCGGCGGGGGCGTCCGTCTTGGCGAGCACGGTATACATCTCGTGCTTGATCGGTTCGCTCCGCAGGGCCACCCCGGCAACATGGAAGGCGTTGACCAGTTTGGAGGCCAGCACATTGCGCTGCGCCGTCATAGGCCCTGCGCTGGTGTAGATCTCCAGACCGGACGCGCTCGACCATCCGCCCTCACCGGCCGCGTTGGTGTGGATGCTCACAAAGCAGTCCGGCTGCGCCTGATTGCTGGTCTCGGCTCGCTCCGTCAGGCTGGGGTAATTGTCCGCGGTCTTGGTGAGCACCACGCCCACCCCCTGGACCTCCAGCAGCGCCTTGACGCGCTGGGCCATATCCCAGGTAAACTCCCACTCCTTGTATGTACCGTCCGGGGATCCGTTGACGTTGCCCGGCCCGTGTCCGGGGTCGAGGCATACAGTATGCTTGCTCATAGGCTTGTCCTCCTCTTCCGGCGGCGTCTCAGCGCCGTCCTGCTTGAGATATACACAAATCCAGTTGTGCACCTTGCGGCTGGCGGTGATGCGCTCCCCGCCGAAATCGCACTGGCTGGAGCCGCCCCCATCCAGCATAACGGCGGAGGCCCAGCCCAGCCCGGCCAACTCGTCCCGCAGAGTTTCCGGCGTGGCTGCGTCTCCGGTCCCATCGCCAGAGCAGTAGAGGGCCAGACTGCCACCACGCAGGCCGATAGCACTGCGCCCCCGCTTGCCTCCCTGGGCCGAGCCATAGGAGGGCTTATCCACTGGCTCGCCGGAGGAAATAAGGGCAGTCACCGCGATAAAGTTGGCCGCTCCCTCGTACTCGGAGGTCATGTGGATGTCGGGGCCCTTATCCCAGGCGTAGCCCATCGCTCTCCAGGGCGTGCCGGAGCGCATTACCCCGCCCACCTTAAGCAGCGGGCAGGGGGTGCCGTCTGGGTTCCACATGCCGCCATTGAGCACGTAATGAGCCTTTGTTTCAGCCTTGACCTGAGAGAGCGTCTTGCGGCAGTTGGTGACTCTCAGCTCAATCCGCTCCACGGACGAGAGCGGGATGTATGTAATGAGCTTACTCATGGTCGCTGGGCTTCTCGCCGTTGATGGGGCCGGGGTCGGCGGCGTGCTCCATCAGCTCAACCATGCCCTGATAGTCCTTTGCATTCCACAGGGCGGCCAGGGCCTTAACGTTAGCCTGACGCTTTCTGATCCAGGCGTTAAACGCGTCATTCTCCTCGGCCAGATCTGCACCAGCGCCCAGGGCATCCCAGTCAGGCCGGAAAGCTACAGGCAGATTTTCCGCGCCGATGTCCACCGCCTTACTGTGTCGAATGTTGTTCTGCACCATGCTTCCGCCTACGCCAAGATCTACATCGTTAGCGTTGGCGATCGCGTAGCAGGCGGGGGTGAGCTCATTCCAGTTGATGTTTTTCATAATAAGCTTCCTTTCTTTTATCCGGCGGTTTCGCCGTTGATTACTGTCTCACTTCCGGGGCCAGTAGCCCGGCCAGCTCCTGGTACTCCTCCGGGGTGAGCCGGTCGGCAGCGAGATAGACATCCATCTTGTCCTGGAGGCCGTCGGTTCGGTTCTTCTGGATGAGCAGCTTGCAAAGGTTGTATACGGTTGTCATTGTGTCTCCTTTCTCAGATGGTGGTAGTCAGCTCCAGCATACACAGCCGCGCCTCGTGCTCGGACAGCATGTCCAGAGTGATGTCCTCTGCGAGGGGCGGCTGGGGTTCCGGCTCCGGCTCTGGAGGCCGCTCAGTAGGCGTGATACCCACCAGCCTGCCCTCCTCAATCTGGAGGTCACACCAGCCATAGGTCGCCCACACCGCGTCATGGAGGTGGGCGGGCACCTCTATGTAGCCATCCAGCCAGCAGGCGCGCCGCCCGCTCTGGCTCTGGATCGGGTGCTGGCCGGTCTCCAGCGGGTCAATTTGGATGATGGTCATGCTTCACACTCCTCAGAAAATGGCCGTATAATAATAGGTTCTTCCTTTTTGGTTCGCCTGTTTTGCCTCGCTGTCGTTATACCAGGAGAGCGTATTCCCAGACAAAGAAAAAATTTTCGTTCCCTGTGCAGTTCCTCCTATATTTCCAACCCATGTAAAGCCATAATTATCCCCTCCGGCGTAATCCGAAAATTCTTGTACACAAACGACCATTTTTGGCGGCTGCGGGAAGGTCAAACTATTGGGATTGTCCCGTCCGTACGCCCCCGTACCCACATAGCTCCCCAAAATAACCCTCGCCCCCGCGTGCTCGTCCACGTACTGCTTGTTGGCGGCGTCGTTTGGACTTCCCGGCAATGACAAGTTTTTGATCTGGCCGTTATGGAAAATAAGCGACTTCTGATCATTGGAGTTCTGACCGAAAATGATCGTATCTGCGAGAACTCTAAGTCCCCACGTGGAATCAAATACAACCTGTGCTCCGTTTTCACTCCCAATATATAAGGCACTCCCACTAGAACTATCTACCCCTAATATAAGGTTGCCAGTTACTACGCCGCCAGCAGGAATGGAGCACTTTGCATACCAGCCAGAGCGGTGTTAAACTCCTCTTCGGTTCCGGTATATCCTTTCTCTTTTGCCGCCTGATAGGCGGACTTTCCAGGTGCACCATCCTTGCCGTCTGCCCCTGGAGCTCCGTCTTTGCCGGGCAGTCCCACCCCGGCAACTTTTTTGCCGTTTACAACGATAGCCATGTGCTACACCTCCACCCATTGCCACATGCCGGGACTGTCGGGCGGCCACGTACAGGGAATCATGTCCCCACCCTCGGCAACCTTGTAGACCTTGCCGTTGTAGCTGTAGTGCTTGCCCGCGTGGCAGTCCATGCCGTACACCCACGGGATGGGGTCGTCCGCTGTGCCAGCGTGCTCGCGGTCAATAGGCCGGTAGATGGCGAGCATGCCGTCGTCGTGCGGGGGCATCTCCTCTTGAGGAGTTACCGCCTGCACCACCCGGTAGAGCTGGCCGCCGTCGTTGAGGATACGGCCCGCAGGCAGTTCCTCGCCGTCTGCCAGTACCACCGCCCAGGTGGGAAACAGATCGGGCATGTCCAGGGCGTAGGTGTCGGGGATAGCCGTGCTGGTGGCCGCATAGGCCCTCATAGCGGCGGCGTATTGCGGAGTTAGTTCAGGCTCCGGCGGTCTATTGTCCGGGGCGGCCTGTCCTGTTTCGGGGTTGTAGCGCCACCCCTGCTCTACATCGTCCTGTACCTCTACACAGCGTCGTGCAAATGCCTCGCTATACCACTTCTCCGGCGGGAGTGCATATTCCGGGATGATTTCTCGGATAGTGTTATCCTCGTTCAGATAGACCGTTTTCATTAAAAATCACCCCCTACCGTAAATCGCCACATATCCATTCCCACCTTGTCCGCCAGTTCCAGATCTCTTTTGGTTAGAAGTGTAATTGCATCCGCCGCCAGCACCGCCTCCGCCGCCGCCTTTGCTGCCATTTCCACCATCAGTTCCATTTGCAGACTGGCTGGCCCCGTCTCCTCCATACCCTCCCCCGGTACTCCCTCCACTTGCTCCTCTTTCCTTGTTTGGAATATTTTCTCCATTGGCACCACCGCCACCACCACCGGCCATATATATCCCAATGATATCTACATACCGGCCATTTTCTCCTGGCTGGGTATAATTCCCTCCAGACCCAGGTACATCATAAGAAGCACCAACAGAATTACCTGGCAGGCCAAAATTCTCACCTTTTGCACCTTCTCCGCCCAGTGCTACAAGCCCGAAAGCACTGGTACTGTCTCCATTGAGCCCGTTGTTTCGTGAAACGATTTCGTTTCCACCGTTTGGGCTCACTGCCATCCCTCCGTTCCCTCCTGCGCCAATAATAATACTCTTATTTTTGATTTTATCTGTATCCAAAAAGTGAGCAACAATCACCTCTCCTCCTCCTCCGCCGCCGCCGCCATTGCCTCTGCCGCTTTGCTGGCCGGTTTTACCCATTCCACCAACGCCACCGCCTCCGCCAGCGCCAACCACAACCACAAAAACATCTGTATATTTGCGGTCGAACGTATGGGTGTAGCTCCCTGGTGATGTGTATTCCTTTATCAGACTATATCCGATTGAGCCAAGCGCCTGTTCAACACTCGTGTCCACATACTGCTTGTTGGCGGCATCTGCGGAATCAGAAGGAGCGGCCAGATTGGCTATCTTGTGCCCGGTCATATCCGTGTTTGCTTTAAGTGCAACACCGCTCTCAGAGGTCTGTAGCACCTGCGTCGTGTTGTTGACCAGATTGATGCCGGAAGTGCCGACTGTGATCGCTGCCGCTCCCTCAGCCAGGGGGGCCTCAATCCGGATATTCCCGTTTGGCATCATCTTGATTTGAGCGGCAGAGCCCCCGTGCTTGATGGCCTTGTCCGCCGGGATGGTGATATCTCCCTGCATCGTCCCGCCAGTCAAAGGCAGATACTCGCCTCCGCCCTTTTGGGCCAGCTCGTCGATCGCCTCTTGCACATTGGTGGCCTCCAGGCCGCTGCCCGTGTTGCTGTAGCCCACCTGTTCGGCGGAGAGGTCGCCGCCCTCTCCGTCTTCGGTTACTTCGATGGTGTACGGCCCTTCGCCCAGGCTCTCCCCCATCTGCATCGTGCCGCCGCCGGAAACAGTGACGGCGTCGTTAATTTTCCCAATGGCGGCATCAATTTGTTGTCCTGTGTATGCACCGTTGTACCCTTCGGTTGTCGCCATATTATCACTCCCTCATGCAGAGATACGGTTTCCCGTCAGCGCAGATATACATCGAACTGCCCAGTGGGATGTAATAGTAATTATCGTTCCAGCTACCATCCTTTCCCTGCGCAAATAGGGATATGCGGTAGTCTCCATCCCCGTGAACAAGATAATCGTCGTAGACCTCAAAACTACGTTCTGTGTTGGCCGGGGTCGCGGAGAAGGAGGCCACAAGAGCCCCTTTCCCCACGCCGTAGTTCTCCCCGTTTTTTGTGGCCCGGCACTCAAACGACTGATATGGGATGTCCGACTGGAATTTTACAATGATATGATCAAATCCAGCTTCATCTGATACCTTGTTACCGGAGACAGAAAAGGTTAGCCCTGGCGCGGCCATTAGGCCACACTCCAGATGCCCGCCTCAGTCTTAACGAACACCTTGACAATCTTGACGTTGTCGCCGCTGCTTGCAGTCTCAAGGTCAGTCCCGGTAATGGTGACCTCGATGGGCGTAGACGCAGGATAGTCTCCATCAGCCCCGCTGGTGTTGATAGAGCCACCGTCGGTTGGGATGAGCACACCGGCATCCTGAGTGCTGGAGTTTGCTGGCACTACGCACACTTTGTATTCAGCAAAAGCCACATCCACGGTGAAGGAGATTTTAGACTTGTTATAACCTTCCACCTTAGAGATTTTGCTTTTGTCCGGGCCGGTAACTGTTACTACAGGTACAGTGGTGTTGAGGGTAATATCGTCGGACACGGCGGCACTTTCGTTGCCCACATCGTCCCTGACTTTGATATGTACGGTTTTTAGCCCGTCACCGGAAGTCAAATTAACACTCTTTGTAGTGGAAAAGGTTTCCCAACTGGCCGACGCTTCCTCCGCTACACCGTCAATGCCCCAAATCTTCATTTGGTAGCCGGTGGTAACATCATCCGAAACTCCGATCGTTAGCTTAACCGCTGTGCTGGTAGCATATAGGGCACCGTCATTGATGCTTAGTGTTAGGCCAGACGGCGCAGTTGTGTCGAGTGTAAGATTAAAATAACTCGCCATGTTTACTTCTCCTTTTCTGTTTCAAGTTCCAGGTAGAAATATCCGCCCGGTCTGGTATAAATCGTTTCGTCTCCAACGGAGGCTGACTTTACACCTAATGTCCCAGCAAATAGCTCAGTCACCGGGATATCTCCAATGTTGAGCATATCGTCACCCCCGAATCAGGTATAGGGTTCTTGGATCTTTTTGTGGAAGTTCATCATATTCCGCCCGGTCCAAAACTTTGATGATGTTGACCTCCTGGGAAGATACATTACCAGTTCCTCCCCCTCCGCCAGCAGGCAGCGGGATATCCGACGCCTCATACTGTCCACTGTCTGGGTTCCAAATATCCCAAAATCCATCCAGGCCGGGCCTCGGGGGATGCTGGTTTAGGTCTGTAATGCGCTCCTCCATCTGCTCAAATTCGGATGGTAGAGGAGGTGGGAAAGCGTCTACGGCGTTAATGGAGTCATGGACCGTTGCGTAGAATATATTACTGTGCCGCACCTGTTCCCCGAGGGTACCCCTGACCTGCATTAAATACTGGCCGTCATCAGCCAGCATGGAGGCCGTCAGCAAGGCGGAGTACACTTGCCCGACGCGCTGGAGCTGGATAATATTCTTCTGTCCGTCCTTCTCCACATCCACCTTTAAGTCCCACTCGTCTGTAAGGTCGGTGGAAATTTCAAGGGCTACAACCTCATTGTCGCCCTCAAACCCGAGGCAAAATTTAGGCGGGGTGCAGATGTACCAATCCGTCATGATGAGCATTATGTTTCGCCCCCGTTCATCAACCGTTCTGTCACTTTGCCGTCCTCCAGCTTGTACCGGGGGATGCCGTCCTCGGTGTAGATGGGCCGCGGGAAGTAGTGACCTTGAGCGTGGTGGTATTTGTCTCCGTAACCTCGGTCAATCTCCGTGCCCCAATCCCCGCTCACAAAGGCGGAGGAATTGACGGCGGTGATGCGGTTATGTCTATCGGTTTGGACATAAACAATATAGTTTAGGTCAGGTGTCATTTCGGCCATAATGTACTCCCTTATAGTTCCGCGGAATTATAATATAGGGTTTGTGCGTTGATTTGGAGTTGACCTTGCGTCGGGTCAATACGCATTGTCGGGCGGCAATCCACTGCTTTAGCTGGTCGTTTATCGGCCGCACTGTAAAGTTGAAAATACCTCTGGCATTTCGCTAGCTCCTCGGCATAATCCGGCGTCTCGAAGAGCTGCCAGTTGCCTTCCTCGTTTTGGTAGGCTAGAGTTTGGCCGGAGCCAAGTTCTAGCTTGCCTGCAATCAAATTCTTTTCAGTATCCGTTAAGATTGAAAATTGAACGTTTCCACCGGCCAAACCAAGCACTGCAATAGTAATGCCGTTTCCCTGATAAGCATTGATACCTATATTTTCGCTAGTCGCCACAGGGATTGTAACAGTACCGCTAAACAATCCATCCGTTGCTAATATCGAGGCGGTGACAACTTCACCCTGATCAACATTTTGCGTGATCTGGAATAGATCACCTACATTGTTGAGTGTCAGATAATCATGGGCAAGCGTAATTACAGATCCAGGTTTGCCGCATTTCCAGCAATCAAAAATAGACCCATATGACGTACTATAGCTCGTCTTCCCCCTCTGGTTAACGGGAAACGACCCGCCGCCCTGCTGGGAGCCTCCGCCCACGAAGTACCAGTTATCCAGCAGGTTCCGGCGGGTGCTGGAGCCCAACAAGGCATCGATCTCCTCACCGCTGTATTTGCTGGTGTAGTACCCGGCCGGTTCTTCTGCGGCTTCTCTGGCTAATAATTTCCGCTCAAGTTCTGCTACACGCTCCTCTAGAGTCAGTTCCATTTTCTCACCTCAGGCAATTAGCCGACGGCCAAGCCGATCCAGCAACATTTTCCCATTTTTGTCTTTCATCTGACCTGATGGTATCTTTTTAGGCACACCATAATACAGGATAATTCCACCCGGTCCTCCGGTTCCTCCAGCACCGCCAGCGCCGCCCTTTCCCGGAGTCCCATTGGAAAGAGACGTGGAAATATTGCACCCAGCGCTGGGCCATGAATTTTTGTTGAGTCTTACGATGTAGCTTCCGCCTCCGGAACCTCCGCCGCCTCCGCCTCCATGTCCTCCATCCCCGCCGTCTCCAATGTTTCCCTTTGCCGCTGGTGGCGGTGGAGTAGCGCCGTTCCCTCCTGGGCCGGGCGTTATAGAGAGCGAGCCGTTAAATGTTTTTTCTTCTTCAAAATTAAGCCCAGTATCCACATTAGCACGCGCGGAGCCCGATCCGCCTGGGCCACCATTTGCACCTACCGCAGCGCCACCCCCCAGTCCTCCGTAGCTATTCCCGTCTACTGATACCGCATAAACCGAACTATTATCAAAATAGCCGCGTTTTGATGCACTCCGGTCATTCCCTTTTGCACCTGGGATAAAATCGTCAATGTGGTCACCTTCGATTATCTCCCAAGACGCTTCTCCAGTTCCACCGCTTCCCCGGCCTCCTGCCCGTCCGGGAATGCCGTTCTTTGCATACACTACTCCGGATATCTGCTCGGTGTATCCAGATTCAATCGGTGCTCCGGAAGTGGATGTATGCTCACCGAATGTGGTTGCCGTGCCTTCCGCATCTGACCCACCACCAGTCCCGGATTGGAAGGAAAAGACCTGACCCGGCGTTACGTCCAGATTGACCTCATAGATGTCACCGCCGAGGCCGCCTTCTCCACCTTCGCCACCGTCCCCTCCAGAGCCCGGTGACATATTTCCAGAATCATAATAGAGGGAACTCCCGGAGAACCGTTTTCCGGAGCTCCCATTTTCGCCAGATTTGCCTGGCTTCCCGCCCCGGCCGCCGCCGATCAGTACGGCTCTGACATTGGTCACGCCATCCGGGACGGTCCATTGTCCGTTACCTGTCAGTATCTCAACCTGGTCCAACAGGACCGTCTCCTCATATTGAGGCGGCTTGTAACCTACTACACCAGATTCAGCAGCCCGCAGGATTCCGCTCATTGCCAAGTCTACAGAGGCCAGAAACACCTCCGCCGTGCCCCCATATGGGTGAGCTGTACGCACCACGTCCCCAGGCTGTTCTCCGCTCCAAACTGCATCCTGCTGGATGGTTTCCTGGTGGGCATAATATTCCGCCAAGCGTTCTGCTACGCCTACTGAGTTGACCAGAGACACCAGATATGCCTCTTTGACTGTAACATCGTCACCCTCGCCATTTGCCGCCACTGGCTGGGTGATGTCCCGCATGTGGTGGAGGTAGGGGGTTCCGGTGAGGGTGCCTGTACCGGCGGATACTTTAGCGTAATTGCAGTTACTCTCCAGGATGGTAAACCCATTAGCTTGCAGATTATGAACCGGCTCGTCAAACCGTACAATATCGCCCTGGTTCAATGCGCCAGTGAATAGTTCCTTGCTCTCTGTTCCAAGTTCCCATCGGTGCTCCGTTACAATGACACGGGATACTGGCGTTCCATAGTTCACGGAGCCGTCAACAAAGCACTTATCCTGGCCTCTGACCCATCCTACACCACTATACAGTGACGTAATGCGCAGCACACCGTTGGCGAGGGTGCGAAGAGAGGCGCCGATGGCAAAGAGCACTTGCGCTAAGTTGTCTCGCGCCGTGGCAATGGGCAGCCATCCGTATAACTTGTGGCCCTGGAAAATGGTTTTGATTTCTACTGTTACTCCGGTACTTGATACGATGTCAGACACCACTTCCGCCACCGTATGGCCGGTGTAGAGCCCGCCATAGTGAGTCTTGCCCATAAGGAGGCCCATTGCGGATATTGCGCTGAAACGGTAGGTATACCTACCTATGCGCGCCACTTCTTGCACATAAAACGTACCAATCAGTTTACCTTTGTGTTCGTATACCATTTTGTCGTTGCGCACGTATTGGGTCAGGCTGGTGTCCTCACTGTCCACTTCAAACTCCAGAGTATTGGCCGCAAGGGAATCCGACAGAGCAGAGGTCTCCAGCAGGCAGTCGCCAGTAGTGAGGCGGTAAGCCGCACCCAGGTCGTCCGAAAACTCCTTGCCTGCATATGTAATGCGGTTTCTCACGTGCTCACCTCATTCCGGGATTCGTTGCGGCTTCTTTGCCATAAACTGGATGCTTAAATTTCCCCACCAGTTTTCTGTGTCTGTCATAGTAATCAGAGCGTCATCGGCATTCTGGATATATGCTTGGAAGGAAATTGTGCTTTGCCCGTAGGGCATGACCACTTTGTGGCTGTTTACCGGGGCGGTTAGCACCTCATACATGGCATCGTAGTCCGCGGAACCGGGTTCCAGACCTGTGAGTACCAGCGTGTAGTGATAGTACGTACCAATCAAATCCCGCTCGTATTCGCCGCTCATGAGTTCACCGGCGTTCTGACCATCTTTGATGAGGGCGGAGCGGCTCAGGCTCTCTACACCTACACCGGGGTAGCCAACACCATCGATAGTAAAAATACTGTCCACCCATTATCCTCCTCTGGTTAGCGACGTACCCTGTCGGTTCGCTTCTTCGTCGATTCTAGGCTTGAGGAACCGTGCCGCTTCTTTTGGCTTGACCTCGATGTCAACCTTTAAGCGCTGC
>ENA-ORUG01002638-ORUG01002638.1-human-gut-metagenome-genome-assembly--contig:-NODE-2638-length-12303-cov-19.924804_pt1 | contig 12303 bp, 8 predicted proteins | sample MGYA00242079_ERZ509207 | MGnify/ENA primary metagenome ERZ509207 (study PRJEB26280, sample SAMEA2338780) | human gut metagenome | biome: human gut; feature: human-associated habitat; material: faeces...
CCGGGACGCCAAGCGTCTGGCGGCGGCCCACGCCCTGTTCAACCTGTCCGGGGCGGCGGTGTGCTGGCTGCTGCTGCCCCAGTTCACCGCGCTGGTGCGGCTGGTCTCGCCCCACGGGCCGGAGAGCGCCGTGCTGGCCCGGCAGATCGCCAACGCCCACACCCTGTTCAATCTGGGCTGCACGGTGCTGTGGCTGCCCCTGACCCCTTGCATGGTGCGCATCGTGTGCATTCTTCTGCCGGAAAAGCACGCCCCCTGAGTTGAAATGAATGCCTTAAAATGGTATAATGACAATGTATCGAACAAATTTTGTGACGCTTTTGTTGCACAAATGATAAACGGACCCTTCTGTGGGCCTGCAGCGGTGTGCGGCTGCCAGGGTACAGAGCAAACCAAGAGGACGTGTTTACTATGAAGGATATCATCAACGGGTTGATCGAGCGGTTCCGCAGGCAGCATGTACAGGCCCGGCGCTATGTGGCCATGATGCTGGTGCTGGCCCTGCTCACCACCCTGTTCGTCAACTGGCAGCTCCATGGGGTGGGCATCTCCATGACTGCCGACTACCACTGCGGCTACGAGGAGCACCAGCACACGGCGGCCTGCTACGAAAAAGTGCTCACCTGCGGTTACGAGGAGGGCGAGCCGGAAACGCCCGTCACCTCTTCGGACAGCAGCGCCGATCCGGTGTCCGCCTACAGCGCGGAAGAGCCGGAAGAGCTGGAAGAGCCGGTGCAGACCGAGCCGGAGACCATCTGGGTGCCCCATGAGCACACCGATGCCTGCTACGAGGAGCACCGGGTGCTGACCTGCTATCAGGAAGAGCACGAGCACACCGACGACTGCTTTGACGAGTACGGTGCACTCATCTGCGGCGAGTTCGAGCATATCCACGACGACAGCTGCTACACCACCGAGTATGAGCTGGTGTGCGGCCTGGACGAAGGCGAACTGGTGGAGGAGCCCAACCCCGCCTATCAGGAAATGCCTGCCAGCCGCCCCGTGGTGGACCTGCCCACTGAGCCGGCCGAGACCACCCCGGACGAGCCGGTGCTGCATCACCACACCGACGCCTGCTACACCGAGGAGCTGGTGTGCACCATCCCGGAGCACCACCACACCGTGGAGTGCCTGGCCGATACCCAGGCCGACGTGGAGACTGCCGAGGAATGGCAGGCCGCGGCCAACGTGGCCCTGAACGGCAACTGGGCCGAGGACCTGCTCACCGTGGCAAAGTCCCAGCTGGACTACCAGCAGAGCGACAAGAACTTCAAGCTGGATGTGGAGGACCAGCAGGTGCTGCGCGGCTACTCCCGCTATGGTGCCTGGTACGGCAACCCCTACGGCGCCTGGGACGTGATGTTCCTGTCCTACTGCCTGCACTTTGCGGGTGTGCCCCAGACGGTGGTGCCCCAGCGTGCGGGCGTGATGGCCCTGCACAGTGACCTGCGCGGCTCCCAGTGGCTCACCGACGCCGACGGCTCCACCGCAAGGCCCGGCGATATCGTCATCTACAACACCCTCACCACCGAGCAGGTGGCCGTGGACGAGAGCTCCTATGGCATCGCCCTGCTGGACCTGGACGAGGACCCCGACACCGCCGCCCAGCTCACGGCTTCCGAGCCGCAGGTGGACACCCGCACCGTGACCACCGAGACGGTGGGCGTCGTGTCCGCCGTGGACCCCGACGCCGGGACCCTGACCGTGATCTCCGGCAACGTGGACGGCAAGGTGGCCGAGGTGCCCGCTGCCATGTCCGACGTGACCAGTGTCATCTCGGTGACCGGCGCCTATGCCGCCGAGACCACCGCTGTGGCCCCGGAGGACCCGGCAGGCTCCCAGGAGGAGCTGGACGGCAGCTATGCGCTGCTGGAAGATGAGGATGGCTTTGGGGCCACCGTGGACTGGGTGGGTGACGCCGACCCCTACGGCATCGCCCTGCTGGCTGCCGGGGACGACCATGATCTGAACACCTGGATCACGGATGTCAATTATGAAAAGACGACCGACGGAAAAACATGGACGTCTATCGGCGCGGGCAGCGTGACCGTGGACAGCGGCACCCGCGTCCGCGTGAACCTGAAGTATACCGTGAATGCCGGTGTGCTGACGCCCACCCACAATACCCTGACCTACCAGCTGCCCAAAGGCCTGCCCATGCCGGATGTGACGACGGGCAACATCGTGGATGAGTCCGACAAGGACAAGGCCGGCAATGCAAAGGTCGTGGGCAGCTTCACCGTTGACACCGACGGCAAAGTGACCCTGACCTTTACGGACGAAAAGTTCATCGGTACCGACGACAAGGGCGGCCTGCCATTCACCGGTACCTTCAAGGCCGCCGTTACGGCGAGCGCCGACAACTTTGAGGACGAGAAGGAGATCAAATTCAAGGACGACTGCATCCTGACCATCAAGAAGAAAACGGCAGATATAAAGATCAGCAAAGGGAGCTCCGACAGAGATAGTGCCTTTGATAATCATCCGGAAAATGGCACCTTCATAAACCATTATATGGTGACGGTGGGGACCACCAGCGGTACCAAAGAGCAGGTGTTCCTTACGGACACCCTGAACACGAATAGGAATGGCGAAAACCGTAGCGACTACCTGAAGGGCGGCCAATACCTGGAAAGCTCCTTTGAACTTTACAAGGTGGATGCTTCTGGTGCAAAAACGAAGATCATGCCGGTCCCTGTGTATCAATGGACAACGGATAGCCACGGCTACCCCCAGGTGATCCTTGGCCCGCTGGATCCATTGGAGATCGGAGAAAAGTACATCTGGTACTACGACGTTCAGCGGAACTATGCGGACTTTGACAAGATGCCCAACGGCGTCGCTATCATCAACAACACGGCGAAAGCCGAGGCAGGGCGCAATGTAAAAGATGCGGCTGACGCATGGTACACATGTAAAACCTCTCGCATTGAGAAGAAAGGCGAGTACGACCCCAAAACAGGCCGCATCCAGTGGACGATCACTGTAAAGGTACCCCATTCTTTCCTGGGGTCCTATCTCCTGCAGGGCTGCAAGATCACAGATGACTTGCCAGACGGTGTGAAAATCGTAGGGGATGTAAAGGTAGGCAACGATACGATATCGGCAGAGGAATTCCAGAAAAACGGCTATACCATCCCGGCGGGTTATGATGGAACAGAGCTGAAGATCACCTTTGAGACCACCACCCCCATCGGCGGCGGCTCGGTGACCAACAAGGCACAGATCCTGACCAAGAGCAACCATACCTTTGAGGCCTCGGACACTGTGAACATCGGGAAGGGCGATTGGAGCCTGAGCAAATCCATTGCCACCAGGGGCGAGACGCCCACCTGGAACCTCTCGGCCACCAACAAGGCCGGTGAAGCGGAGTTTACCCTGTGGGATGTGCTGGCCGACGCTGAGAACGACCAAGGCGAGACAAAAGAGGACACCCACTATGCCATTGCAAAAGAGCTGGATGACGCCATCAAGGCCAATCTGACCCTGACCATGCACGACAACACGAAGTTGACCTATGCGCAGGCTGACGCGGCGGGCAACACCATCGAGATGACCTACTACGCCGACAGAGACGGCACAACACAGGTAAACGCAGGTAACTCGTCCACCCGTGTGCGCAGCTTCAGCATCCATGTGAAAGCCGGGGACGACCAGAACCCCGTGCGCAGCATCTCGGTGACCGGCATCCCCACCCACGAGGAGCGCGACGACGTGCCCACCGGTGAGGTGTGGACCTATAAGAACACCATCCATATCCAAGGCGTGAGCGGCGAGGCCTCGGACACCGATACCTACCGCAGCTACAAGCAGTTTGAAAAGGGCGTGGCCGCAAAGAGCAGCGGCGACGAGACCGGTTATCTGACCGGCAGCAACAGCTTCGAGCTGAGCGACCTCAGCGGCAACAACCTCCACTACCAGCTGGTGCTGCAGACTTCCGCCGACGATAGGGACGAGATCACGGTTACCGACACCCTGCCGGAAAACGTCGGCTTCAAGGTGGATAATGTCAAGATCGCGCTGGATGAGGGCGATTTTGTAAAGATCAAGGATAAAAAAGTAGACTGGGCGACGGCAGAGTATGACAAAACTACCCGGAAGCTCACCATTAAAATCAGCAACTACAACCAGTCGGAGCAGGAGGAACACCGCATCCGCATCCAGTACAAAGTGAGCGTGAGCGACGATCCCCGCTGGAAGAACCCCTCGGTGGGCAAGCTGACCTACACCAACACCGCCACCTGGGGCGAGCTGACCGAGACCACCACCACCACCATCACCCGCGATGTGGAACAGGTGAAAAAGACCGGCTGGCAGGACCCCGGCAACGACCGGAAGCTGCACTATCAGGTGGTCATCAACCCGGCCGGCGAGGATCTGTCGGCCGGGCAGACCAGAGCGGAGAAGATCGAGCTGTGGGATAACATCAGCACCACCAATGGTGCCATCGCCACCGGCGATGTCAACTCGGTCAAGTTGTATTTTTACGATTACGACGAAACAGTCGGCGTGACCACCGGCAAAGAGGTGCCGCGCAACATGTACCGCATCCTGGAAGCGGACAAGGGCGGCTGGCTCCATATGGAGATCCCCAATATGGCGGCCCTGATCCTTGTGTATGACTGCAATGTGAAGGATGGCAGTGCTGCCGCCAGCTACCAGGTGAGCAACACCGTGACCCTGAGCAACGGCAGCAAATCCAGCGACAGCGGCATCACCTACCAGGTCAAGGCGGATGCAACGGCCACCACCGCACAGTTCGTGCTGCGCAAGAAGGACAGCTACTCCGGCGTGTCGCTGAAGGGCGCGGAGTTCACCATTTCCCAGTACGATACGGTAAGCGGGCGGTTCGTCCCGTGGACCGGCAACGGCACCCTGACCACGGACGAAAACGGTCAGGCCAGTCTGGCTGTGCTGGATAGTGAGACTGCAAGCTGCCTGAAACCGGACGTGCTGTATAAGCTCGTGGAGACCAAAGCACCCACGGACTATCAGCTGGATGCCACCCCGCACTACCTGCTGTTCCGCAAGAACGCCAGCGCGGAGAACGAGCAGAAGGCCTTTGCAAATGCCACAGGCGTGGCTGAAGGCACCACCATCTTGACCGTGAATGACGAGACGGTGGACCTGAACCGCAATGTGCAGGTGGGCAGCGACGCCGGCACCACCACTGCTGAGTACAGCAACGTGTACAGCAAGCTGACCGTCAGCAAGCTCTGGCTGGACCAGGATACCAAACAGCCGGTGGAACCGGCGGTGGACAGCATCCACATCAAGGTCTGGCAGTACACCGACAATGACAAGGACGAAACGTTTTTTGCCGAAGCCGACCTGACCGCAGACAACAACTGGACTAAGACCTGGTCCGGCGAGGAACTGCCCCTGACGGACAAGAACGGCAATGCATACCACTACCTGGTGGAGGAAGTGACCACCGGCAACTGGAACGTGTACATTGACAACAACGGCGTGCAGACCGGCAATATCACGGTGCAGAACTATGTCTACACCGGCTACGAGCTGCCGTCCACCGGCGGCATGGGCACGGCACCCTTCGGGGTGCTGGGCGGCGCACTGGCCGCTGCAGCAGCCCTGCTGCTGGTCCGCAAACGGAAACAGAACGAGGAGGAGTGAGCAGCCATGAAACAAAACAAAAACAACCGGTTTGCCGCTCTTCTGCTGGCGCTGTGCATGGCCGTGTGCTGTGCACTGCCCGCGCTGGCAGCCCCCGCGGCCAGCGCCAACATTGACCTGAGCCGCACCGGCAGCATGGACGTGACCCTGTACGACCACCAGAACGACGTCCCCCTGCGGGGCGGCGCACTCACCGTGTACAAGGTGGCGGACGTGGCCCGCACCAACGGCGACCTGCACTTTGTGTACACCGCCGACTTTACGGGCTGCGGCATCGCGCTGGGCGACCTGACGGACAGCACACTGGCTTCCAGGCTGGAAGCCAAGCTGCCCGCCCGCGCCGCCGGCACCACCCATAAGATCAGCGAGCAGGGCATCGTCTCCTTTGACGCGCTGCCGCTGGGCCTGTACCTCGTGGTGCAGACCGAGAACTCCAAGGGCTACGAGGCCATCAATTCCTTCCTGGTGTCGCTGCCCATGGCGGACGAAAGCGGTTGGCTCTACACCGTAGACGCCACCCCCAAGGTGGGCGCGCCCACGCAGGAGGTGACCCCGCCCGAACCGGAAACTCCCAACAAGCCTTCGGAACCGGACAAACCGTCCGAGCCGGAGAAGCCCTCGGAACCGGACAAGCCCACCCAGCCCAGCACCCCGGATGAGCCGGACAACCCGGACATGCCGGTCAATCCCAACGACCCCAACCGCCCGGTGTCGCCCGGTACGCCGGATAACCCGGTGAACCCCGGCAACCCGGACAACCCCGTGGCCCCCGGCAACCCGGGCAACCCGGTGGCTCCGGGCCGCCCGGACGGCAATGCACTGCCCCAGAGCGGCCAGCTGAACTGGCCCATCCCGTTCATGGCCTGCAGCGGCGTGCTGCTGTTTGCCGTCGGCTGGGTGCTGGACCGGAAGGAGACGCTGGCATGAACACAAAGCAGAAGATCGGCCGCGCCTGCATGATCGTGGGCATCCTGCTCATTCTGGGCGCACTGGCCCTGCTGGGCTATAACCAGTGGGACGCCAACCGCGCCGACAAGGCCTCCCAGGACGCCTTGGGCAAACTGGAAGAGACCCTGACCGAGACCATTGAGGACAAGACGAAGGACGAAGAGCCGGTGGTCCAGCCGGAGTTGGACCCGGAGCAGGAGATGACCGTCACCGACATCGACGGCTGGGGCTACATTGGCTACCTGTCCATCCCGTCCATCGGGCTGGAACTGCCCGTGATGAGCGAGTGGAGCTACGCCGGCCTCAAGGTGGCCCCGGGCCGTTACAGCGGCTCCACCTACGCTGACAACATGGTGGTCTGCGCCCACAACTACGCCAAGCATTTCAGCCCCATCAAGTGGCTGGCCCTGGGCAGCGAGGTGTACTTTACCGACATGGACGGCCAGCGCTGGAGCTATGAGGTGTCCAACGTGGAGACCATCCAGCCCACCGACATCGACAAGATGATCACGGCCAGCGACGAGGACGCCTGGGACCTGACCCTGTTCACCTGCACCACCGGCGGCCGCGCCCGCTGCGCCGTGCGCTGCACCCGCACCGGTTACCCGGTCTTGGAGACCAGCGCGGCAGGGCGGATCACGGAGTAAGCAGGACGATTTGGAATTGCCTCCGCTTTGCTCTGGCAATATCAGCGGAAAATTATTTTTAAAGATATGCAATCCCGGAAAATCCGCAGATTTTCCGGGATTGTTTTTTCACGGATGGGCGTTAAGGAAAGTGGCCTGTTCTCTGGAAGGCAAACGATTTAGAATGCCCTCCGCTTTGCTCTGGGCATAAATAGCAGAAAAATTATTTTAGATTTGGCAAATCCGGCAGGGCTGCGGCCCCGCCGGATTTGCTTTTTCACGGGAGAGGGCGTTCCGGGAAGTGGCATCGGCTGCTGTTGGCCTGCGGCCAAAGCGCAGAAGGAGAACTCGCGTTTTGCGGAAAGGAATCCCGTAACGTCCCTCCCGGTGCGATGTCATTCCGGTATCAGATGCCACTCCCCGCCATGACCCCTCTGGTGAAAAGGCAACTCCGGAAAATCCGCAGATTTTCCGGAGTTGCAATAAAAAATAATATTTCCTCTAATTATGGCGCAGCGCACGCGGAGCCATTTTAAATCGTCCTGTTCCGGTTTCCCGCAAGCGTACAGGGAACTGTCGCGCCAGCGTCCACAAAAAAGCACCCGCCATGCGGATGCACAGCGGGTGCTTTGAAGGGCTCTGCGGGGGTGCTCAGTGGGTGGTGCCCATGTCCACAGCCAGGTCGGCGTCGTTCTTCACAACGGCCTCCACGGCCTTCTCCAGGCCGCGGGCGATCTGGTGCAGGTCCATGCTGGGGGTGCCCAGGGGCTTGTTGACCACCTGCTCCATGGCGTAAGGCACATGGATGAAGCCGCCCCGGATGTTGGGGTACTTCCTGTCGATGAGGTACAGCAGGGTGTACATCAGGTAGTTGCACACATAGGAGCCTGCAGTGTAGGACAGGGCGGAGGGGATGCCTGCGTCCTTGATGTTCTGCACCATGGCCTTCACGGGCAGGGAAGTGAAGTAGGCGGTCTCGCCGTCCTCCTGGATGGTCACGTCGATGGGCTGATAACCGGCGTTGTCGGCGATGCGGCCGTCCATCAGGTTGATGGCCACCTTTTCCGGGGTGATGGCGGAGCGGCCGCCGGCCTGCCCGATGCAGATGACCACATCGGGCTGGTTTGCCTGAATGGCAGCTTCCAGCACCTCACCGGCACGGATGAACTCGGTGGGCACTTCCTGCTTGACGATCTCGGCACCGGCGATGGTGTCGGGCAACAGCTTTACCGCCTCAAAAGCGGGGTTGACGGTCTCGCCGCCAAAGGGGTCGAAACCAGTGAGCAGAATCTTCATAGTAAAAAGCCTCGATTCTCAGATATAAATGGACGGCTCCAGAACGGTGAGCTGTCCGTGATCCATGATCATGCGGTTGTCCACATAGATGCAGGGAGCGTGGGTGACCAGATCGTAATGGCCGGAAGCATCCTGCACACCGCCCAGCGCGATGTTGCGCCCGAACCCGATGTGGAAGGTGCCATAGGTGGATTCGTCCTCGATGTAGCAGTTGCCTGCACAGCGAGAGTGGGTGTTGAGCCCGATGCCGAACTCCGCCGCCACCACCATGTTCTCCGGGTCGTGGAAGCGGGCCAGAAACTGCTTGAGCCGCCTGCCGCTGGCATTGTCCTCGATCTCCACGATGCGGCCGCCGCGCAGCTCCACCCGCACGGGGCTGTCCACAATGCCGATATAGCCCATGGAGCCGTCCAGGATCAGGGTGCCGTTGGTGTCGCTCTCCACCGGTGCCACATACACTTCCACGCTGGCAGAGGAAAGGCCCTTGCCGTCGTGGCAGCAGCCGTTGAAGAAGCCGGGCACACGCCCCTCGATGTTGAAATCCAGGTTCGTGCCAAGCTCCGTGGTCACATGGATGTGGCTGGCGTTCTGGTAGCAGGCCATGATGATGCTGGCCATGATCCTGCTTTTGGGCAGGCTCATGTTCAGGAAGTCGTAGCTCAGCAGTGACTGCCCGTTGCTGGTGCTCAGCGGCAGCGACAAAAACCGGTTGCGGCGGGCAATGACCCGCTTGACGGCCCGTGTGGTGATGAGGGAATACTCGGCAGCACCGATCACGGCGTTGTAGGGGTCAAAGGCGTCCTCGCGGTCGTCGAAATACTGGCCCACCTGCTCGTGCAGGTCGTCCAGCATCAAAACATCCGCCACGCTGCCCACCGCCTGTGCGGCTTTCTGCATGGCTGCCACCTCGACAGCATACTTCTGGCTGGATACGATCAGGATGCGTTCGCCTGCACGGAGCCGGACCCAGTCGCGAATAATGATATCGGCTCCGTGCTGAATTGCCTGTTCCATTGAATCACTCGATCTAACAAAAAAATCACTTCAGGAGGATCATCATCACGATCTGGACCACCATCATGATGATGGCGACAGGAACCTGATTCTTGATGACGCCCATGGGCTTCTTCATATCCAGCAGTGCCACGGGCACGGTGTTGAAGTTTGCAGCCATGGGGGTGCACAGGGTGCCGCAGAAGCCGCAGGTCAAAGCCAGCATGCCGATGACCACCGGGTTTGCGCCGTGGGCCAGCACGAACGGGTAGCCGATGCCCACGGTCATCACGGTGATGGCGGCGTAGGCGTTGCCCATGATCATGGTGAACAGCATCATGCCGATGGCGTACACCACGATACCGGCGTTCACATTGCCCTCGGGGATGATGTGGCTGACCAGGTCAGAGATCACATCGCCGACACCGGCAGCGGTGAAGACGGAGCCAAGGCAGGCCAGCAGCATGGGCAGCATGGACAGGGGGCCCACGGTGGACAGCATGCGCTCGGAATCGTTCAGGAAGGTGGAGGGCTTGTTGTCGCGGTTCATGATCATCAGCAGGATGATGGCCACGAGAACGCCCAGAGCCACGCCGTTCAGGGCGGACAGGCCGATGCCCAGGCCGGTGATGGCGCAGATGACGGCCAGCATGCCGATGCTCAGGGTGGGGACAAAGATCTTCATGCCGATCTTCTCATAGGTAGCCTCGGTCTCGGCTTTGGTGGCAGCAGAGACAGCGCCCTTCTTGACCTTCTTGAGGATGGCGGGGATGCACATCACCACCACCAGGATGCCGCTCACCAGAGAGGGCAGCCAGCGGCCCAGGGCAAGCACGACGCCCAGCACGGCCCAGAAGATAAAGGTGCCCACGGGTTCCGGGTTCTCCTTATCCTTCAGGTTCTTCACACCGCAGTAGATGCACAGCAGGCCGATGATAAAGTAGATGATCTCCATCACCTTGGTGGACAGGCTGTAATCAGCACTCATAAAAAAGCTCATTCTTCTGTCCTCCCTTACTTATAGTACTTCTGGATCATCTTGCGATCCTTGATCACATAGAATACGATGGCGACCACAGTGGCGATGATGCACACGGGGATCTCGATGGCAGCCAGCTGGGCCAGCTCCACCTCGATGCCCAGGCCGGCCAAAGTGCTCTGCACCAGCAGGCCGCCGGAGCCGCCCACGAACAGGACCTGACCGAAGAACCAGGTGATGTTCTCCATGCCGGAAGCCATGCCTTTCAGCTCCTCGACATGCTCCTCATTGGGCTCATAGCCTTGTGCCACAATGGCACCTTCGGCCATGGGCATGATGACGGGGCGCACGAAACCGGCCACGCCGCCAAAGCCCACGTTGAAGGCTGCAAAGATCGAGCGCATCACGCCGTAGATGCCGATGACCAGGCCGGAGGTGGCACCCTTGAACTTGCCGATCAGGGCAGCGGCTGCTTCACGCAGGCCGTTGCGCTCCAGCGTGCCGGTGACCAGCATCACGATGATGAAGATGGCCATGCTGCGGTTTGCCACAAAGGTGCTGCCCAGCGTTTCCAGCAGGGTGACCGGGCCCAGACCGCCAACCAGTGCAGTCACAACGGCTGCCACCAGAATGACCAGAATGGAGTCCAGCTTCAGTGCAAAGCCAGCGATGACGATGACAATGCCAAGTAGTTTCAGTAGTTCCATAATTGCCTTCCTTTATACTTATATTTTCCCGGCGCTGTGCTGGCGGTCCGCCTGTGGGTCAGCAGGCAGGCCGTCGGCACTACGCCGAAAAGTCCAGAGAAAATGCCTTACAGGCGGATAAACGCTGCCAGCAGCAGAGAAAAGCCTCCTGCCGTAAGCCACAGCGGCACCAGACGACGGCCCAGGTGAGCTCCGATATCGCAGTGCTCCAGCACCCCGGAGGCCTTCATGGGCACCACCGTGGTGGCTTTGGGCACGGCCTCTGGGCTGCCGTAGGGGTTGGTGGAGGTAAACTCACCAGTGCCGATCTCCCCGGGGCAGGCGTACACGCCAAACCAGGAGGACAGCAGCCCACCCTTGCCAGCGCTTGTCTTGCACACGCGCACCAGCTGCACCGTAAGGGCCTGGGCCTGCTTTTCTTCCACCAGCAGGTTGACCCGGACCATATTTACCAGATTCAGTATCGAGGAAATGGCGATGAGAGCGTCCAGGATCAGGACCAGGATCAATAACGAGTGCATGGGGCACACCTCCTGCAAACAGAGCAAGGGCTGCGGCAGCCCCTGGTGCTTTCGTAAGATGGAAATAGTATACCATAAAGTGGGACGAATTGTAAATGAAATATAGATAATCTGTCTAGTCTTCCTAAAAAAGGAAAAATCCCCTGTTTCCCAAAGGAAACAGGGGATTTGCGCCGTTTGGCAGAAATTACTTGTTGCGGATGTACTCATCCATGGCCTTGGCGGCAGCCTTGCCGGCACCCATGGCCTTGATGACGGTGGCGGCACCGGTCACGGCATCGCCGCCGGCGTACACGCCGTCACGGCTGGTCTTGCCGTCGTCGCCGTCGGTGACGATGCAGCCGTGCTTGTTGGTCTCCAGACCCGGGGTGGTGGAGCGGATCAGCGGGTTGGGGCTGGTGCCCAGGCTCATGATCACGGTGTCCACGTCCAGCTCAAACTCGCTGCCCTTCTTCTCGATGGGGCGGCGGCGGCCGGAAGCATCGGGCTCGCCCAGCTCCATCTCCACGCAGGTGATGGACTTGACGAAGCCGTTCTCGTCCGGGTGGATCTCCACGGGGTTGCACAGGGTCTTGAAGATGATGCCCTCTTCCTCGGCG
>ENA-ORUG01002648-ORUG01002648.1-human-gut-metagenome-genome-assembly--contig:-NODE-2648-length-12253-cov-2.940072_pt1 | contig 12253 bp, 10 predicted proteins | sample MGYA00242079_ERZ509207 | MGnify/ENA primary metagenome ERZ509207 (study PRJEB26280, sample SAMEA2338780) | human gut metagenome | biome: human gut; feature: human-associated habitat; material: faeces...
GTCTTGAATGTTTTTGTTAATTTTGAACAATTTAAAGAAGATTATGAGGAGTTTCGCAATTGCCTAACTAGGAAAATAACAAAAAAGGAGAATCATTATGGAAGCAGCAATTATCTGGATCGCATTGATTATTATATTTGCAGTGGTGGAGATCATCACGGTAGGTCTTACCTCCATCTGGTTTGCAGGCGGAGCAGTGGTGGCATTGCTTGTAGATGCAGCCGGGCTTGGACCGGTATGGCAGTTTGCAGCATTTGTGGTCGTGTCGGTGATCCTGCTTGTATTTACAAGACCATGGGCATTAAAATATATGAAGCCGCGTCTTGTGAAAACAAATTATGAGGCAGCAGTGGATAAGAACGTATGCCTGACAGAGGCGGTAGATAATATTAGGGGAACCGGAACCGCCGTGTTAAATGGACAGGAATGGACTGCGCGCGCCTACGAAGATGGAAAAACTTTTGAGGCCGGCATGATCGTGAAGGTAAAAGAAATCCGCGGCGTGACGCTTTATGTGACAGAGAGCGATGCAATGCCGAAAAAAGCAGAGGAAGCAGAAGCACCAAAGGAATCAGAACAGTAAACAAAAATCAGACAACATGGTATGACAGAGAGATAGAAAGAAGTGAAAAAAATGAAATTAGGAATGGTATTTGAAGGCGGTGCGAGCCGGACAGCATTTTCCTGCGGTGTGATGGACGCATTTCTGGAAGAGGAACTGATGCCGGATTACTTTATCGGTGTCTCGGCAGGAATCGCATTTGGTGTGTCGTATCTGTCAAAACAGAAGGGACGTAACCTGAAACTTTTAGAAGAATATATGGCAGATAAGCGGTACATGGGATTGAAATATCTGTTTGACCGCAAAAAGAAGAGTTATTATAACATCGGATTCGTCTTTGACGAAGTCCCGAATAAGCTGCTGCCGTTTGACTACGAAACTTTTGCAGGATACAAGGGTGTCGTGGAGGCGTGTGTGACCAATATCCATACCGGAAAAGCAGAGTATCTGAAAGTGCCACAGAGTGTGGAAATGAAAGATACACTGGTGGCAAGCTGTTCCCTTCCAATTTTATTTCAGCCGGTCAAAATCGGAAGGCATTATTATCTGGATGGAGGAATCGCAGATTCTATCCCATTCCGGCATGCTTTGGAGGAGGGCTGCGACAAACTGATCGTCGTGCTTACCAGAGAGCATGGTTATGTGAAAACGACTGAGAAAGCGATCCGGATCACGGACAAACTTTACAAAAAGTATCCAAAAATCGTGGAAGCCATGGATACAAGGGCTGAGCGTTACAATGAGGATGTAAAAAAACTGGATGAGCTTGAGCAGCAGGGAAAAGTTTTTGTGATCGCACCGGAGACAACGCTCGGTGTTGGACGTACAGAGTCTGATCCAAAGAAACTCAGGGAACTTTATGAGGAAGGCTACCGCATCGGTCGGGAAAAAATGAAAAAACTGAGAAAATATCTGGAGTGTCAGGATTTATAGAAAATAGACAATTGCGAAACTCATGAAAGTGTAAATTGAATTGTGAGAAATTGACAAAAGACATGAAAGATATTGGGGAGCCGCCGGTACTTAGAAGGCTGGTACAACGATAAGTTGTGCCTGGCTTCTTAGTACCGCTGCGAGCGACACGTAGCGAGAGCGTGTCTTGAATGTTTTTGTTAATTTCGAACAATTTAAAGAATGTGATGAGGAGTTTCACAATTGTCTATTTATGAAAATGATAAAAGGAGTAAACAAAAAGATGAAAATCGTTTTTTTAGATGCAAAATCCATTGGAGATGACATTGACCTTTCGGGTTTTGACCAGCTGGGAGAAGTAGTAAAGTATGGATTCTCCACACCAGAGGAAGCAGGGGAGCGCACGAAGGACGCAGATGTTGTCATTATCAATAAAGTACAGATCAACGAGCAGACGATCGGCAGGGCAGATCACCTGAAACTGGTCTGCGTGACTGCTACCGGTACCAATAATCTGGACAAGGAATATCTGGCAAAGAGACAGATCGAATGGCGCAATGTCGCAGGCTATTCCACAGAGACCGTTGCGCAGCATACATTTGCGTTATTGTTTTATCTGTTGGAAAAATTGAACTATTACGATCAATATGTAAAATCAGAAAAATATATCGGAGATACGATTTTCACACATTTCTCGAACGTATTCCATGACTTAAACGGCATGACATGGGGAATTGTCGGACTTGGAAATATCGGCAGACGTGTTGCAGATATCGCAAAAATGTTTGGCTGCCATGTCATTTACTATTCAACTTCCGGTAAGAATAACCAGGAGGGGTATGAGAGAGCCGATTTTGATACTTTGCTGACAACTTCCGACATTATATCCGTGCATGCGCCGTTAGATGCCAACACACAGGATCTGATGAACGCCGAAGCCTTTGCAAAAATGAAGAAATCTGCGATTTTCTTAAATCTCGGACGAGGACCGATCGTGGTGGAGCAGGATCTGGCAGATGCATTGAAAAACAATGAGATTGCAGCGGCAGGACTGGATGTGCTATGTGTCGAGCCGATGAGTGCAGACAACCCGCTCCGTGAGATCAAGGACAGCAATAAGCTGATCATCACGCCTCATATCGCATGGGCGAGTGTTGAGGCAAGAACAAGACTGATGAATATCATTCTTGGTCAGGTAAAAGAATATTTCAAATAGTGCAGTCTAAACCACTGTGAAAAGAGGCGTTTCCATAGTCTTTCAAAAACTCTTCGGTCAGAAGCGCTGCTTTCGGCGAATGTATCCGTTCCTTTAACAATGCAGATAATTCAGTGAGACAATGGAGATATTTTTCTTCGGACCGCCCATAGAGATCGAAGAAAGATTCCACAGATGAAATGGATGAATCCCACGGGTTCGTCCATTTTTTGTGCTGCATGTTAAAAGGATCAGTGCGGAATAACAGCGAGTCGTTGGCAATCAACGGTGAAAATACCGGGTAGCCGAGTGTATGCTTTTCTGCAAAACGGAACAGCACTTTTTTCTGTCCGGTACCATCGTATAAAATCCGGAAACCAAGCTGCGTTGCAAAAATCGCCATAAAAATCGTATAGCGACTCACAAACAGACCGTGGTAAGTGTGCTGGTAAGCGTAGTGGAGCATACGCGCAACAATCCATTTCTGACGAGGTGTCAACATGATCGTATTTTCCATATGGAAGTCAGCACGCCGTCTGTGGTATTTCAGCTCAAGCAGGGAGGTGTCAATCTCGGTCTCCAGATAAGCGTGGCGGGAAAAATAACCTCTGTCATTTTTTTTATAATGGGTGCGTCCATAAATAAACGGATGGCAGATGGAATCTAATATATAATGTCCCAAAAATCCTTCCAGATAAGCATTTGCGATCTGCAGATCTTCCGGCTTCTTAAAGATACTGCGGCTCTCTAAAAGTGCGGCATAAAAAGTGCCGGTATTTTCGGTGTGCGCCATGTCGCCCAAATTGTGTCCGTGCAGTACGTAAGCCGGCAGATAATAGAAAAAAATGTCAGGTCCCTGATGCCCTAAGGCATAAACCGCCCTGTTTTTATATAAATTGTTTTTCAAAACCGGATCGTTCAATTTCTCATACATATCACGACCAAAAATATAATGTGTCACATAGCCGGGCATAAAGTCATCTCCTAAGTAAAAGTATTTCGTTTCCAGTACATTTTTATTATACCCACAAAATCAGGAGCTGTTAAGCAGAGAAGTCATAATTAAGAAAAATATAATAACTGTGCAAAAAGATTGATAAAATAAATTGACTTTGAAAAAAACAATGTTATAATGCATATAGTATTAAAAACTACATATCATAATATCTATATTCAATACGGCGGTTTCTGTATATAGATGATAGACAATAAGTGGAAAATGTATATTGACATGCGACAAAGAAAAATTTTTGCATATTTAAAAAAAACATGAAATTTCATATACTTTCCACAAGTAAGAGAGAATATAGTTGTGAGAGCCTAAATATCTATACAAAAGAGACAGATAGGTTGATTGGTGTGGAAAACGGAGGATTAAGAGATGGCAAATTTAGTAGAGACAATGGAAAGAAAAGCATTTGGTGTCGCAGTCGATGCAACATTAAAAAATCTGAATAAGGATCGTGAGAAAGCACTTCTGCAGATTGTTGACCTTACAGAGAAATTTATGGGAAACAACTTCAGCAAAGAAGCGTATGATGGCGCGAGAGCAATGATCAAAAATCCAGATCATAAATGGATGAGATATGTAAACCGTCTTTTAGACGAAACAGATCCACACGTTGCTAAAATGACAGCATTAAACCTTGGTTTTCAGGCTGCATTTTTAGGAACAAAGACAATCCGTAAGATGAGGGAAGTGCACAACTGTAACATTCCGTGGCTGATCTTAATGGATCCTACTTCTGCATGTAATCTGCATTGCACCGGATGCTGGGCAGCAGAGTATGGTAATAAGTTAAACCTGACATTTGATGAGATGGACAGCATTGTCACACAGGGAAAAGAACTTGGTATTTACTTCTATATGATGACAGGTGGCGAACCACTGGTACGTAAGGCAGATATTATCAGGTTATGTGAGAAGCACAATGAATGTGCATTCCACTGCTATACAAACGGAACGCTGGTAGATCAGGCCTTCTGTGACGAGATGAAGCGTGTCGGAAACCTTTCCTTATCTATTTCTCTGGAAGGATTCGAAGATGCGAACGATTTCCGTAGAGGAGCCGGTGTATACGATAAAGTGCTTCATGCAATGGATCTGCTCCATGAAAATGGATTGATTTTTGGTAACAGCGTATGCTATACTCGTAAAAACATGGACGCAGTTACTTCCGACGAATTCTTCGATCTGCTGATCGAGCATGGCAGCCGTTTTGCATGGTATTTCCATTTGATGCCGGTTGGTATGAAGGCAGCTCCGGAACTGATGCCTACAGCAGAACAGCGTGAATATATTTACCACAGAATCCGTGAGGTCCGTGCAAAAGAAGGCGGAAAAGAAATCTTCGTTATGGACTTCCAGAATGATGGTGAGTTTGTCGGCGGATGTATCGCAGGCGGCAGAAACTACTGCCACATCAATCCAAAGGGAGATGTTGAGCCTTGCGTATTTATCCACTACTCCGATGCCAATATCCGTGAGAAATCATTGCTTGAATGTCTGAAACAGCCATTATTCATGGCATACAGGGATGGTCAGCCATTCAATGACAATATGTTAAGACCATGTCCAATGCTTGAGAATCCGGAATTGTTACAGAAGATGGTACATGAAACCGGAGCACATTCTACCGATGTGGAAGAGGCTGAGCCGGTAGAACATTTATGCGGAAAATGCGAAGCATATGCATGCGAGTGGAAGAAGACTGCGGATAAACTGTGGGAAGAGCATCCTTACCATCAGAAAGGATACACAAATTTCAAGAAGAAATAAGAGGCGAGACCAATTAGTAAAAAGCAGAAAAATCTTTTGAAATGGCTATTTGTAATTTTAATTATAGGAGCGATCGTATATACCTTCCGGGATACAGCGGGACCGATCTTAGAGCAGTTAAAAGAAACGACACCGTCTGTTCTCGCAGGTATATGCGTGATGTCAGGGATATATTGTCTTGTTGAGGCACTGATCACTACAGTGCTGGCAAAACAGTATAACCCTGATTTTCGTTATCAATGGGGAATAGAAAACATGTTTTTCTGTTCCTTTTATCGTGTTGCGACACTTGGAAGCGGCTCCGGTGTTGCAGCGATCATTTATCTGAATGAACACGGTGTTGATTATTCGAAAGGATTTGGAATGTACATGCTCCAGTATGCATTTCATAAGATCAGCATAGCGATTTATTCGGCGATTTTCTTTTTCCTAAGCTGGAATTATATGTGCGGACATTTTGGAGGTTATACCTGGCTGCTTCTGGCGGGGTATGCTATTACCATGGTGATCACACTGGCACTGATCCTGTTCTGCTGTTCCACAAAGTTCCATCAGCTGATTTTTGCAATGCTTGATTTCTTTAATAAAAAGGGAAAGTATGACGCATTGGAACACCAGTTGAGAGAACAGTGCGCAGATCTGGAAACCGCTTCTAAATATCTTCTGCATAAGAAGAAAATGGTCGCAGGTGTGATCGGCTTAAACCTGTTAAAGCTTTGCTTCTGGTATGGAATGCCGTACCTTCTTTTTGCAGGAGATAAAAATATTAATCTGGTGGAAACCATGGCGATCACCGCATTGTCTGTTATGCTGGCTGCCGTGATTCCGGCACCGGCGGGGATTGGATCCACCGAGTTTGTATTTACCGGACTTTTTGCAGGGATTGTCGGGACGGGCATAGCCGGTTCGGCGTCTCTGTTATATCGTTTTGCTACTTTTGTTTTTCCATTTCTGATCGGTGTAGCTGTGGTGATCACACGAAAGATCAGGGAACGGCGGGCAATGGAAAATCTTTAGGCGCAAAATGAAAAATTTTTAAGCAAAAAATGTAAAATCTTTAGGCTTCACAAAATTGACAAATTTTTATGGGATGATAGAATATCGTTGGTAAAGTGTAAAAAGTAAGTAAAGTCAAAAATACAGGGAGCTTAAAGATGAAAATCCGTCTGAACTTTGAAAAAACGAATCTGATACGTCTTATCGTGGCAATGATATTTGCTGCGGTGCTATATTATAAGGTAACATTTCCGGTTTATGTGCTGGCAGGTTTTGGAGTCAGCTACTTTCTGATCAAGAGTTTTTCCGTCGAGTTGAATAATAAATGGTTAAGACTGGCGCTTGGCATTCTCATGCTTGGCGGCAGCAGTGTGATGACTGCTCATATGGTGCAGTATCTTTTGCTGGATGCGGAACTTCGGGCAAGGATCATGGACAACAAAATGTTTTTGAACGTCCTGTGCTGTCTGGTGGTATATCTGGCGGTTCAGGTGTTTACGAAAAATGTGGGGCTGACCTGCGTTATCTCTCATATAGCACTGATGACTTTTGCGGGGATCAACTATTTTGTCTATCTGTTCCGCGGAAATGAATTTATTTTCAGCGATCTTCGTTCTATTTCCACCGGATTAAGTGTGGCTGGAAATTATGAGTTTGTGCTGGATGACCGTGCGGCGTATGTGGTATTGCTGTCAGCATTGTATGTCGCATTTGTGCGGAAAATCCATGTGACGTTTGAAAAACGCCTCTGGATGGCGGCCGTATGTATTTCCGTTGTGATATGCTGCTGTGCCTATATTGGGACAGAGACGGAAGGGACAGTGACAGAGACCTGGGAGCAGAAGGGAAGTTACCGGAACGGATATCTTTTAAATTTTGCCCTTAGTGTACGTGACAGTTTTATCGCAGAGCCGGACGGATATTCAGAGGAAGTGATCTCGGAGCTGGAGGATCAGTACAGCGGTGATGGAGAAAGTTATGTAAACCAAGACATAGAGGAAAAGCCTACGATCATCGTTGTGATGAGTGAATCGTATGCGGATCTTTCCGTGGTGGGAGATTTTCTGACGAATGAGCAGGTCACACCGTATTATGATTCCATGCAGGACAATATCATGAAGGGACATGCCCTTTCCTCCGTTTTTGGTGCGAAAACGCCAAACTCTGAATGGGAGTTTATGACCGGAAATTCCATGGCATTTCTGCCGAGTGGTTCTGTCGTGTATCAGCAGTATATCAGTGACACACCGACATCCATTGTCTCGAATCTGAAAAATATCGGTTATACCTGCGTGGCGATGCATCCTTACTATGAAACGGGATGGAGCCGCAATGCGGTTTACCCGACTATGGGATTCGACGAGACACATTTTATAGATGATTTTGACCAGACAAAACTGCTGCGGAAATATATTACCGACCAGGAACTTTACGAGAGCATTGTAGAACGGTATGAGAGCAAAAAGGCAAATGAAGATCTGTTTATCATGAGTATTTCCATGCAGAACCATGGCGGTTACACGGAAAAATACCCGAATTTTAATGAGCAGATCCGGACACTCGGAGCAAGTTATTCCGATGCGAATCAGTATCTATCGTTGCTTCATGAGAGCGATAAGGCGCTGGAATATCTCATCAGCTATTTCCAGAGCGTGGATGATCCGGTGGAGATCGTCTTTTTCGGGGATCACCAGCCGAGTCTGAACACGAATTTTTACAAAGGGCTGAACGGAAAAGGTTTGTCGGGGCTGACAGAGGATGAACTGGAGAATCTTTATACTGTGCCGTTCTTCATCTGGACGAACTATGAGACAGAGACAGAGGAAGTTCCGATCACAAGCCTGAATTACCTCTCCACCATGGCGCTGGAGCGCGCCGGGATCGCACTTCCGTCTTACAATCAGTTTTTGGCGGATATGCAGCAGACAATTCCTGCAATTAATTCGAGGGGATACTATTCTGTTTCCAGTGGCTGTTTTAAGCATTTGGAAGAGGCAGTGGGAGAAGAGGCTGAGTGGATCGATCGGTATCAGATTTTGCAGTATAACAATATGTTCGACAAAAAGAAGCAGAGTAGGGTTTTCTTTCCGTATCTGCAAAATTAATGTGTTGCGAAACTCAATTTAGGTAATGAAGATTATGAAAAAACAGCAGGTGCATAAGAAAACACGTTTTCACTACGTGTCGCTCGCAACGGTACTAAGAACTCATCTCCTGCATTTCATTTCTGATAAATCAGAATGAAATACAGAATCTGACTTCTAAGGACCGGCGGCTCCCCAGTGTTTTCTTATGCACCTGTCGTTTTTTCATAATTAAATTTACGTTATATGGGAGTTTCGCTATAAAGTAATAGATGGTATACTTGGGAAAGAAAAGATAGATAGGAAGGTAGAATAAATGGAAATGGTAACACTTGGAAAGACCGGGATCACGGTCAATAAGAATGGATTCGGGGCGCTCCCGATACAGCGGATCAGCACAGATGATGCGGTTGCGCTTGCCAGAAGAGCATATGAAGCGGGCATGACTTTTTTTGATACGGCAAGATTTTACACGGACAGCGAGGAAAAATTAGGCGAAGCTTTCGACGGAATGAGAGAGAAAGTCTGCATCGCCACAAAAACGGCTGCCCAGAATGCGGAAGACTTCTGGAAAGATTTAGAGGTTTCCCTGCATAATTTAAGAACGGACTACATTGATATTTATCAGTTCCACAATCCATCTTTCTGCCCGAAGCCGGGGGATGGAACCGGATTGTATGAAGCGATGTTGGAGGCAAAAGCGCAGGGAAAAATACGCCATATCGGAATTACAAACCACAGACTGGCAGTGGCAAATGAGGCAATTGATTCTGGTCTGTATGAGACATTACAGTTTCCATTCTGCTATCTTGCGACAGAAAAGGATCTGGAACTTGTGAAAAAGTGCAAAGAAGCGGATATGGGCTTTATTGCGATGAAGGCACTTTCCGGTGGACTGATCAATAATTCGGCAGCAGCTTATGCATTTGAGGCACAGTATGATAATGTACTTCCTATCTGGGGTGTCCAGAGAAGATCAGAACTGGAAGAATTTATTTCCTATATCGACAATCCTCCGGTGATGAATGATGAGATCAAAGCGCTCATCGAGCATGACAGAAACGAATTAAGCGGGGAATTCTGTCGTGGATGTGGTTATTGTATGCCATGTCCGGCAGGAATCGAGATCAATAACTGTGCGAGAATGTCACTCATGCTGCGCCGCGCACCATCGGATGCACAGCTCACACCGGAAATGCAGGAGAAAATGAAGAAGATTGAGAATTGTTTACACTGCAACAAATGTAAGAGCAAATGTCCGTATGGACTTGATACCCCAGCATTGTTACAGAAAAATTATGAGGACTACAAGCGCGTGCTTGCCGGGGAAGTGAGCGTGAGATAAAAATCTCCGTAATGGTAAACTATGGCTTCATTTTTAACATAATAATCGTGTGAAAAGTGAAAGTTTCCTCATCATAGTACATCTGCATATTTCCGTTATAGTTATGAACAATTTTTTCTATGCTCTTAATACCAAAGCCATGTGCCTGTGGGTCATGTTTGGAAGAAACAAGTTCCCCATTTGGAGAGAACGGATTGCAGGCACATGAGTTAATGATTGTAATAATGATAAATGGTGTATGTTCTCTTTGGGTGGCAGAGATTTCAATATAGGAATCTTTGATGCGTTGTGACGCTTCCACCGCATTATCCAGCAGGTTACAGAATAGGGAAGTAACATCTGAATCCGAGAGGAAAGCAGTGGTATTACTGCGGATATCTGCGTGAAATGCAATATGCAGATCATTACACACTTTTTTATAGCGGCATAAAATATTATTTAATATTTTGTGATCACATATCTTAGAAAATTCCAATAAATCAGAGGACTGCATTAGTTGATCAATGTAAGCTCTGATTTTTTCATTCTCGTTATCTTCATTTAACAGTGCAATGGATTGAAGATGTTTTTTCATATCATGGATTAAAATACGCTGATTTTCATTTTGTGCAATGAGCATTTTATAATATTCTGCAGAATCATGTTCTTTTTGTAACTGCAATTGCATTTCTGTAAATTCAAGATGTTTTTTCTGGTTATATTGATTCAGACCGAAAATCAACAGATTAACGATCAGAAGGAAAAAAGCACTGGTGGTGATCAGACGGTTTTGGGTGGCTGTCATTGCGGTAGAATCACAGACCGCAATAAGAATCAATACGATTATCTGCGCAATGAATGGAATTAAAATCGTAAAGAAAACAGATTTATCATATTGTAAAAAAGGTTTTTGGCGTTTCTTCAACCATAACAGAAGTACCGACATTACAGCAAAAAAGAGAGTTTTGCTCATAACGGCAAAAAGAAGCTTTAAATGAAAATCAGCAGCACGCAGGCTTGCAGAAGTCAAAAAAGTAGACAGGAAACTATATACCGGAAGTTCACATGCTCCTGTGAGTACTTCAAATAGGAGTGAATGAAAAAGTGCATAATACCAGCTGGTCTTATAGAGAAATATAAGGTAGAGAAAACAAACTGTAGTGTACAATATACAATTCAGTAAGAATACATTATGTAAACTAGATAAAAAGAGAATAAAAAATCCGGAAGATAAACAAACGAAACGGATTTTGGTACTGTATTTTGGAACAAACAGGATAGATACATAATTCCAGAATACAAGTCCCTCTATCAAAAAGCTAAAAAAATAACATATTCTTTCATCCATGGATATTACCTCATACTTTCCAGATAAAGCAAATAAGCATCTTTAAAAGTGCGGTATTTACGCCGCGTCAAATAAGCAGTGAGCTGATTCGTTAAGTGAATCAGTGTGTGGTCAAAGTCTGTTATATGCCCAAGATTTATAATAAAACTCCGGTGTGTCTGAAAAAAACAGCTTTTTGGGAGTGTATCCAGCCAATACGCCATATTTCGTACAGACTCGTAACTTTTCTGCACAGTGTAAACCATAACTTTGCGTTCCGCAGCTTCAACGACAATAATATCAGTAGCAGAGATGGCATGGACGCCGTTTTTGGTTTCCACCGGTATCAAAAGGGTGGATGTATGATAGAGGTTGACCGCATCCTGCATATTGCGGAAAAAACGCTGCTGTTCCAAAGGCTTGGAAAGATAACGGAATACGTGAAAGCGCATAGCCTCATCTAAATATTCAGAGTAAGATGTGACAATAAAAATGATCACAGCAGGATTACTTTTCTTTAATTCGTTTCCTACATAAATACCATTCATGCCCGGCATTTCAATATCTAAAAAAACGATATCTTTATTTCCAGTGTCACTTAATAAATCCTCTCCGCAGGAGTAAGAAATAACTTCAGGACATTTTATATGCTTGTATGTAAAAAAAGATTTTAAATTTTTATGGATCTGTTCAATTGCCAACGGATCATCATCACATATTAAAATTCTCATGTTGGTATTCCTCTTGCTTTTTCTTCTATTGTACCATGAAGCACAGTCCACCGTGCACGATATATACATACATCAGCATGTTTGGTCTGCATATTCCCGATGGGCACTGTTCATTGCTTACGCACATTATATCGGGAAAGATGATATTTTGCAAAAGCAGTGCATGAAAAGACCAAAATGGAGCGAAATATGTCGTTTCAATCCGGAACTATCGCTTTTATCTGCATAACAATTTAAAATCATATTGTGAAATTCAATGACAAAAATAAAGAGAGGAGAAGCACAATATGAAAAACAAGATATTAAATATAATATTAATAGGTTATATAATAGTACTTATATG
>ENA-ORUG01002652-ORUG01002652.1-human-gut-metagenome-genome-assembly--contig:-NODE-2652-length-12227-cov-2.162504_pt1 | contig 12227 bp, 9 predicted proteins | sample MGYA00242079_ERZ509207 | MGnify/ENA primary metagenome ERZ509207 (study PRJEB26280, sample SAMEA2338780) | human gut metagenome | biome: human gut; feature: human-associated habitat; material: faeces...
GCCTGATGAAAGCCATTCGGTTCATGGATCCGGGAGTAATCGAGTATTCCGAGATCCCGCAGCCTGAGATTCGGGATGACGAAGTCTTGGCACAGATCGCTTATGCCGGGTTCTGTGCTACGGATATTGAACTGCTGACAGGAGAGATGATCCACATCAAAAACGGAAACACCAAGTACCCCATCATTCCCGGCCATGAGTGGAGCGGCACGGTGGTGGCTGTGGGCAAGAATGTCCGGGACTTCAAAGTGGGAGACCGGGTCACCTCCGACGTGAGCTTGGGATGCGGCGAGTGCGAAAACTGCCGGCAGGGCCATTATAATCTGTGCCCCAACCGGGAGGTCGTAGGATCTTACCGCAACCGCCAGGGTGTGTTTGCCCAGTATGTGGCGATACCGCAACGGCATCTGTATCATATCCCCGAAGGGCTGAGCCTGGAGGAGGCCGCTCTGGCAGAGCCTGCCGCAACCGCCATGTACGCGGTCACCAAGGCGCAGATTCCCGCCGGCGCCCAGGTGCTGGTGATCGGAGATGGTCCCATTGGCCAGCTGGCGGCACAGCTTGCCAATATTGCGGGTGCCAGCCGGGTCATCATGGCAGGCAGCTGGGATGAGAAGCTGGCTATCGCCCGGGAGTGCGGCATCCATGAGACCATCAACTATCACAATGAGGATGTGATACAGCGGGCAAGGGAACTGACTGAGGGCGGTCCTGAGATCGTGATCGAGACATCGGGCAGCAACGTCGCACTGAATATGGCGGTGCAGGCCCTGAAGCCCACCGGACGGATCGTAGCTGTCAGCTGGTACAATGGAGCTAATGTGGATGTTGCCATGAACACGCTGATCGTAAAAGATGCGGCGCTCATCGGCTCTCTGGCCAGCCCCAACTCCTTTGCGCCGGTGCTGCGCTACATGGTAGAGGGGAAGCTGAAGGTAAAACCGCTCATTACCCATATCAAGCGTCTGGAAGACTTCCAGAACGTGATCGAGATGATTCGGGCAAAGAAGGAAATGCGTATCAAGATTTTGTTCCAGCCGTAACTGTAAATCCTGCTGAGTTTCAGCTGATTTAAAAAACCATCTATATTTTTTTTAAGAAAGGAAACGATTATCATGGCAGAACTGAAGAAGCAGACTGAATTCAAGCTGTACAAAAGAGATTCCGTGTTCTTTGATCAGAACACCGCTCCCGTGAACATCGCCTATGCCAAGGAAGTCAACGACGTAGCGATCCTGCCCCTGGGCGCCATTGAGCAGCACGGCCCGCACTGCCCCAACGGCCTGGACAGCTTCAACGCCATCTGCCTGGCCAAGAAGGTGGCGGAGAAGTCCGGCGCCACCGTGCTCCCCTGCCCCATGTACGGCGGTCATCCCTACATGCACATGGGTATGCCTGCTACCATCGCGCTGAACTATGAGACCAACATGGCGCTGATTCACGACATCATCGCCGGTGCCTCCAATGTAGGCTATAACAAGTTCATCCTGCTGGTTGCCCATGGCCAGGACAGCTCCTTCATTCCGGCTGTTCACAAGCTGGGCATGGAAGGCTACTTCACGGTCGCCTCTACCTGGTATGACTTCCTGGGCGACAACAAAGCCGTTCTGTCCGATTATATGTGGCACGCCGACGAGGCGGAGACCTCCATGGCGCTGTCCCTGTACGGCAACTTGGTCCACATGGACCTGGCCATCGACGGCGGCGGCACGCCCCTGGTGGACCCCAAGTGGAAGATGGCTCCCGGCGAGGCCTCTCACCGCTGGCAGTTCTACGGCGCTGAGGGCACCTTCGCGCTGCTGGAGAAGGACGACCTGGATTACGGCGTCATCGGCAATCCCACCAAGGCCACCAAGGAGAAGGGCGACAAGCTGGTGGAGGCCGTCGTGGAGGGCTACAGCGAGCTGATCAAGGAGCTGCTGGAGACCCATCCTGTGGGCAAGAACCCCCTGGGCTTCCGCAATCCCCTGGGCTACAACGGCTTCAACGGCGGCGCCTATCCCACCTTCGACAAGGACCACGACGAGAAGGGCCGACCCACCTACTACAAGAAGTAACTCCAGTATTCAGAACAGGCAGAAAGACTTTCCGTTTTTCTGCCTGCTCTGGCTTTCCGAAGATGCCAGATTTCAGGTATGCTCAGCAGACTCCCCGCTCTTCTCTCAGCGCGATGTATGATGACCGGGGTGTGTTTGACGCCTATCTGTTTTTAGATGCAAGCCCTGATATTGTTATGGTAGATCCCTGCATGATCTGCCCTCCTCCCGCAAGATTTTAGGTCGCAGGAATGGGTGACGCAATGGTGACATGGTTTGAAACCGGGGCTTGCCTGCACTCGAGAAGCAACAGCCGCGTCGGGGGGCCTCCGGCCATCGCGGATATATGGTTGGCCACCCTCTGCCGGAGAACGGCTATGCGGCAACATTCGCAGGAGAACGCAAGATCTGCACATCTGCCACGGACAACATCATTGAGGTCAGCACCCATCCATCCGGCGTCGGTTTTGAGCGCGGCATTCTAGCGGTGACTCACAGCATCCGGAAATGCTATGCCCTTATTCCTGAGCTGCACAGAATTCTCCACGGCAAGCTGATTCCCTTCTGCACGATTGTTCAGTCGGTACCCAAAAACGCACCGAAAGCAGAAATTGCAGATGCGCTCTTGACTGCAGATACGGCAGGAAGCATTTTTAAGAACAGATAACCCCCAGACTGCTCTCCTTGTTTTTCTGCAGGAAGACGATCGATAATCATCGAACACACAATATCGCTGGGTGCCTATTGCGAAAAACCCGCTCCGCGCGGTACTGCGGCTTTTCCCTGCGCAGCTAATCAAGGTTATATTCAACAATTTGTGGCTGGGCAAATTTATTCCATATTGGCATCATAACGTTGAATGGTTTTTCCTTCTGAATAGACACATGTGTGGTTCTTTTCAAGCTGCGGGTTGGACAGCGCAATTTACTTCCATAAGCAGCTCAATGTTCTCTCTGGTATGACACCGCGGGAATACCGTGCCAATCACTCCACGCAAGTATGCGGTCCTTTGATAGGGCCGGCAGTATGACAACAGTTCATACAGTCCCTTCATCGTGTTTTGGCCGCCTTTTTACTTGGTTGTACCATGGGGCCCCGTATAAACTTTATTTTTATCCTCTTTAACCGCTCTCAATAGTATCCATCTCACAGCAAAGGAAGCCTGCCCCTTTCGGGACAGGCTTCCTCCTTCTCACAGAGCCTCCAGTTTCTGCGCATACGCCTCCCAGTTGATTTGTCGGCTCTTAAAAACTTGGAACCCCAATTTCCCCATCACGCCGGATAGGCCAGACAGGCAGCAGAAACAACCGCTCTTACGTTTCTCATCAGCCGGAATGCCCTGTACCTGCGGTAAAGACCGCTGCCGGGACGCCTCTGCCTCATGAACGCCGGGGCTGTCTCTTTCGCCTTTGTCACACTGCCGGATGGGACATCCCCCGCAGCTCCAATTTGTCAGTGTGCCGTTTTTCATAGCCGCAGACAAGGACCGCCGAAAATTTTTAATTTTCGGCGGTCCTTGGTGCGCCCAGCTGCATTCGAGGCAATGGTCTGCAAAGTTGGAGTTCTCAGTCCGTCAAAGAGAAACTCATTGGAGCACAAGGGGTTCCGTGGAGTTGCACAAATTTCGGCACATTGAGGAGAAGTACCCGGAACCGTTGCACCGCAACAGCTCCGGGTTATTTACAAATAGGTGTGAAACAGTCGTCCAGGCAATTTTTTTCAATCTCGACTCATTTATGCCCATGGAATCCAGTATTTCAAGTGCCGCAAAATGCATCACACATCACATGAAGAATAAAACGATCTTTTCACTGAAATTGGAATGCATCCGCTGTTACTCCACCTTTAGCATCCGGTACCCTACTCCAATGTGCGTCTGAATATATTGCGGAGAATCCGGATCCCGTTCCAACTTCTTGCGCAGGGTGGCCATATAGACCCGGAGAGATGCCACATCGTTTTCCCAACTCCTGCCCCAGATCTGCTGGGCGATGAAGGTGTGCGTCAACACTTTGCCCACATTCTTGCACAGCAGGCATAGCAGCTTGTACTCACTGGGCGTCAGATGCAGTTCCTCTTCGCCCAGAAACGCGCACCCCGCAGCATAATCCACCTTCAGCCTGCCGTTGGTGAATACAGCGCCTTCGTTCACCACTCCGGCCTGCAGGGTAGCCAGCCTGCGCTGGGTTACCCGCAGACGGGCCAACAGTTCCTCCACGGAGAACGGCTTGGTCAGATAGTCATCTGCCCCGGCATCCAGCGCCTCAATCTTATCCGTGTCCTCGCTGCGGGCGCTAATCACAATGATCGGCAGATTCGACCAGGTGCGGACACGGTGAATCACCTCTACGCCATCCAGATCCGGCAGTCCCAAATCCAACAGCATGATGTCCGGATTGTGCGAACTGGCTTCCAGAATAGCGGATTCCCCGTTGGCCGCAGAGAGAAAACGGTAATCGTGCGCCCGCAGAGTCGTTGTGATCAGACTGCGGACAGGCGCATCGTCCTCCACGACCAAAATCAAGGGTTTATTCATGCAATTCAACCTCCTCAATTGGTATGGTAAACGTAAAAACTGTCCCATGGGGCGCGTGGTCAGCCACCGTGATCTCCCCGCCATGGGCCGTGATGATAGACTTGCACAGCGCCAGCCCCAGCCCCATGCTGCGACGGCTGTCGGCAATCCGGTTCGAGGCGCTGTAGAACATGTCAAAAACGCGGGGTTTTGCCGAGTCAGGAATGCCCGGGCCGTTGTCAGCAACCGACAGTGCGGCGAACCGCCCCTGCCGCTCCCAGCTAATCTCAATGTCAGAGCCAGGCGGCGTGTACTTGATCGCATTGTCCACGATATTGATGATGACCTGCACGATCAAATGCGCGTCCATCTGCGCCAGCAGGTACTCGTCGCCGCTCTGGATATGCAGATGGTGCTCCGCGCTTCTGCGGTTGATGTGCCGCAGCGCCTCAGCCACCACTTCACCTATCAGCTCTGTGGACAGGTGCAGATTCATCTGCCCTCCCTCCAGGCGGCTGACGGATAATAGATTCTCTACCAGATTGATGAGCCACATGGCGTCGTCATAAATATCCACATACATCTGATGCTTGGTCTTTGCGTCAAACATATCTCCGTTGGAGAGAAGGTTGCTGGCATTTCCGGAGATGGAGGTGAGCGGTGTGCGCAGGTCGTGGGAAATCGAGCGGAGCAGATTGGCCCGCAGCTGCTCGTTCTTGGCCAGGACCGCAGCCGCCTCTTTCTCCTCCAGGTTTTTCTGGTTTTCCATAGCGAGGGCGCACTCCCCCAGGATCGAGAGGAGCAGTCCGCCTTCAAAGGAATCCATCTCCTCGCCAGAGGCCGCGACGCCTATGACCCCATATACCTGTTCTGCGGTCCGGACGGCCAGATATGTGCAGCACGCATCCGAAAACGTCTCCGTCCCGGCGCCCGCCCGCTTGTTGTTGGTCAGAACCCACTGGGCCGCCTGATGCTCCGATGCGGCGGAGTATTTGCTTTCGGAAAACGCATCATCAACCGGAAAGATCTTCGGCGCGTCCAGCTGTCCCTGATCTGACCGATAGGTGACAATATCGCGCTGAAAAATCTTCAGCAGCTGCCGGGCGGTGACAGAAAGGATCTCGTCCTGGGTTCCGGCCTTCTGCAATTCCTGATTCGTTTCAAACAAAAGCTTGGTCCGCCATGCCAGCTGGGCTGAGTGCTTCGCCAGAGATTTCAGCTTGGCGGCCAGAGAGCCTGTAAGAAGGGATGCCAGAAACATGACCAAAAATGTGACCATATAGTCGCTGGCGTAGATATGCAGTGAAAATCTTGGCTCCGTAAAAAAGAAGTTAAACGCCAAGACGCCCACCACCGAGTTCAGAAAGCTGCAAACCGCGCTCTTTGTGAAGATAGAGGTCAGCATCACCCCCAGGATATAGACTGTGATGATATTGGCCTCGCTCAAGCCCAGATAATAGAAGATAAGGCCCACCAGCGTAGACAGCACCAGGAGCAGAGTGCTTTTCAGCAAATCCAGGAGGGGGACCGCGGGTGCATACAGCTCTTTTTTGTAATGGGAGGCAAACCGCCTTGCTGTTCCAGTGTCAGGAATGATGTGGATGTCCAGTTCCGGTGTGAGCTCAACCAGCCGTTCCGTCAGCGAGGGCTTCCAAAACAGGATGCGGTTGGAAGTCTCTCCACGGCCCAGCACAATCTTGGTCACGCCGGACAGCCTGGAAAATTCGGCGATCTGGTAGGCCACGTCATCGCCATATACCGTCTCGACGGATGCACCCAGTTGTTGAGCCAAACGCAGATTGGCCCTCAGACGGTTCCGATCCGGCTGCGGTATGGACTGAAAATTTTTTGTCTCAACAAACAGCGCCGTAAAGCCGCAGCGGAACGCGTCGGCCATCCGGGCAGCCGTTCGGATGACACGTTCATTGGAAGGTGCTGCGGAAAGGCAGACCAGGACATGCTCCCGGGTCCGGTACCTCTCTCCGCCCCGGCTTTTTTGTGTATCCAGAGCCGTCCGGTCCGCGCAGCGGCGAAGGGCAAGCTCCCGAAGCGCGCTCAATTTGGGCTGTGAATATTCAGACAGCAGATCCGTCCGGTTCTGCCGGATCAGGCGTTCCCGCAGGTCTTCCGGTTCACAGTCCACGAATTCCACGCGCGCGGCCTGATCGAACACCCTGTCCGGAATCCGCTCCTCGGCCGGAGCGCCCAAAATTTCGGAAACGGTGTCCTGAATACTCTCAATGTGCTGTACATCCAGCGTCGTATAGATATCAATCCCTGCCTGCAGCAGTTCTTCAATATCCTGGCAGCGTTTTCTGTGGCGGGAGCCGCCCGCGTTTTCATGAGAGAGCTCGTCGATCAAGAGAAGCCTTGGGCCGCGCTTCAGACAGGCATCCACGTCAAGCTCATAAACGGTCTTCCCCGCCTCCGAAAACGCTTTGAGCGGCAGCGTCTCAAAGCCATCCGCCAAGATCTGCGTCTGCGGCCATTGACTGCAGGAGAGCAGGCCGACGGCAACATCCTCTCCAGCCCGCACGGCGCGGCTGGCAGCCTCCAGCATCCGGTAGGTCTTTCCCGTGCCGGAGAAATAACCGGCAAAAATCGTAAGGGATCCTTTCCGCCTCCGCTCTCCCCGTCCGACCTGCGCAGAAGTCTCCATATTACCGCCTCCCTTCAAACGGCTCTATTATAGCACGTTTCTACGGTTTCTGTTCACAAATTCTCTGAACAAATTCCGCAGCCAGGGAAGCAGATGTATTCTGTTTCAGCAATATCCTTTGCCGCCGCACGCTTGTGTCGATAGATGACAAGGTCGTGCAATCCTCCACCGCCCGGAAAGAAACCGGCGAAAACAGAAAGTCTCTGCTTTCAAACGCCGCTCCGCCCCCTGTCTCACCGGGGAGAATCGCAACGTCCACATTGCCTGTGCTGAGACATCCCAAAACCTCCGCTTCTCTTCCGAAGGACAGCTCACACCACAAGTCCGGGTGCTGCTCCTTAAGCGCCGACACAGTTTTAAAAACAGGCTGCATCACACAGGGGTCCGATGCCGCGATCTTCAAGCACTCGGCATGCTGCCGCCCCTCCTGCTCTGCCCGCGCCGCATTCAGAAACCTGTCAACCCTTCCCATCATCCAGAAACCGACCAGCGCAAACACGAGAAGGCCGCCAAGCAAAATCATATACTCCATCCCAACCTGTCCTTTCCATGCCTGGAGCCGCAGCCGCTAGATGTGGAAGCATTTTTGAACGTTCTGGTTTGTTCCCAAAACCAGCATGGTGCTGTTGGCCGGGAGACAGGTCTCCGGCGTAATGACCGTCATGGCGAAGTGTCCGTTCTGCTTGATGGCCAGTATGCTCACATGATGCCGTTTCCTGACATCCAGCTGGCCGATGGTCTTGCCGACCCAGTTATCCGGAACCTGAATCTCAAAGATGGCATGATCGTCCCCCAGCGCGATATAGTCCGAAATATTATCCGAGCTGTATCGGATGGCGGTCCAGACCGCGATCTGCCGCTCTGGGTAGACGACCTCGTCCGCCCCGTTTCGCAGCAGGAATTTGGCCTGAATGTCCCGTGCGGCCCGGGCCACCACCTTTTTCGCCCCCGCCTCCTTCAGCAGGGAAGCCGTCTCCAGAGAACTCTGGAAATTATCGCCGATAGCGACGATACATACATCAAAGTTCCGCACCCCCAAAGAGGCCAAAAATTCCTCGTTTGTGCTGTCTCCGATCTGGGCGCTGGTCACATAGGGCAAAATCCGGTTGACTTTTTCCTCGTCCTGATCCACCGCCATCACCTGATGGTTCAACTCGTGGAGCTTCATGGCCACATGGCGGCCGAAGCGGCCTAAACCGATCAGCAAAATTGTCTTCATGTATTTCATCCTCTTTATTTACAGATTCACCCTACCGTAATCCGCTCCTGCGGCAGTCGGGCGCTGGAATTCTGGGTGCTGGAAAGGGCAGCGAATATCAGCGTCAGCCCCCCTACCCGTCCAAAGAACATCAGGCCGATCAAAATCAGGCGTGAGACCGTATGCAGCTGCGGCGTCAGTCCCAAGGACAGGCCCACAGTTCCGATGGCCGAAGCCGTTTCAAACAGGCTGTCCAGAATAGGCTGCCCCTCCATTCGGCTGATTACCAGTCCTCCGGCCAGAAACAGCCCCAGATACATCGCAAAAATTGTCGCCGCTTGGGAGATGGTCTCTTTGGAGATCCGGCGGTTAAAGAAATGCGGATACTCATTGCGCCGAAAAACCGCCAGCGCGTTCGCCAGAAGAACCGCCAGCGTTGTCGTTTTCATGCCGCCCGCAGTGGAGCCTGGCGAACCACCTATGAGCATCAGCATGGTGATAATCGTCTGCCCGCTTTCGCTCATAGCGGTCAAATCCGCCGTATTAAAACCCGCAGTTCGGGGCGTGACCGCCTGGAAAAAGGATAAGAGGAGTCGCTTCCCCACAGGCTCCCGCGCAAACTCGAACAGGAAGAAATAGATGCCAGGAAGCAGAATCAGACTGCCGGTGACCACCAGAATCACCTTGCTCTGCATCCGGTATCTGGTTATGTGCAGGCGGTTCGTACGGATGTCATCCCAAGTCAAGAATCCAATGCCGCCGATGATAATTAGCAGCGGGATCGCAACGGAGACCACCGGGTTGTCCGCGTAATCCACAAGAGACGAAAAGGGCTCCTTGATCCCCATCAAGTCGAATCCCGCATTGCAAAAGGCGGAAATAGAGTGAAACAGGGCATACCAAAGTCCCTTTATCAAGCCGAATTCCTGCCAGAAAACGGGGAACAGCGCGGCAGCCCCCAACAGCTCTACCACCAAGGCAGTTTTCAGGATAAAACCTGTCAGGCGCACGACCCCGCCCACATTCGGCGCAGCGATGGCCTCCTGCATCGTGCTGCGCTGCATCAGGCCGATCCGGCGCCCGGAGAGGATGCCGAAAGCACCGGCCACGGTTACCACCCCAAGGCCCCCGATCTGGATAAGCAATACGATGATGAACTGTCCGAAATTCGACCAGTAAGTAGCAGTGTCGTGAACAACCAGGCCTGTCACGCATACCGCCGACGTGGCAGTAAACAGAGCATCCGAAAACGGCGTGACAACACCTTCTTTTGTGGCAACCGGAAGCATCAGCAGGAAGCTCCCCAGCAGAATCACCAAGAGAAATCCGAATATGATGATCCGAAACGGAGACGACCAGCTTTTATGAAAAGGCCGCTGCGTAAGCCCCACCCCTTAATATGTCTTTATGGAGTCTTAATCACATTATCCACTTTTCGTCTTAAAGGGGCATTAATTTTTAAGGGCTCGTATTAAAATTGTATTAAGGCCCTCTTCACAGGTACCCAAACGCCAAGGCCAGCGGCAGTACAAGAACGGTGGAGCAAATACATACTGCCGACAGCGTCACCAGAGGCATCCCAATAAAAATCAATAGAAATCCAAGGATCTTGTGTTGAAGCAGGAAATGCTCCACGAGCCCATCACACATGCGCTCAAAATGCAGGAGCCTCGTTTTCCACGTCATCATAATCATCCCTTCCTTTGACCTTATCATACTGCTTTTCAGCTTAAATCGGGAAAAAGAAAGCGTTTCCCGTATTAAGGAATCATAAGAGGCTGAAAGGCGAACCGGATGTACCGGTCCGCCTTTCAGCCTTATTTCAGAATCTCTCGGTCATTGGTTGAGCGGGAACAGGACTTTCATCAGCACCTGCTCTGCCGCCTCGGAATGGTCTACACCGAAATAGATGCGGTGTCCTTCCTTGTCCAGCAGCTCAAATTGTCCGTCCTTACAGAAAAAGCGAATGTTCTCTTCCTCCAGAACACGATAGAGCGCTAAATGCCACTCGATCCAGTTTGGAACAGCTCCCTGGAGCATTGCATCTCTGAGCCATTCGAATTCCGGCAGAAATAGCCGCTTTCCCAAAAACATCCGCCACAGTTCGCATTTCTGCTGAAGCGTCAGTCCGGAAAGCCATCCGACCGGGTCCGCGCTCTCCTCTTCTTCAAGGGAGACATAGCAATAGGAGAGTGTCCGGTCAATTCTTGCCAGCCGCTGCTGTTCCAGAAAATCGGCGTACTCCCACTCCAGGGCCACGGCAGCAGACTTTTTCTCCACCGCGTCCAGCAAACGGAACATACAGTCCGCCGCCAGAGGATCCGGGAACTTCACGCAAAAGTACAGGTCTCTCAATTCCGCACATGGAATCCCGGAGACGTTCTTCTGCTGGATAGTGGGGGCTGTCCCCTCCTTTGTGAAGGACAGCTCGACCAGCTCATCCTGGCTTCCCATTCCAAATACCTGCACAGGCCATGCCTGATTGATCGCATAGATCAGTGGGCCGAAAATCTGTGCAAACTCCGCAACCGGGAACGTCAGCACCTCATAGCCGAACTGCAGGTACGGCTCCTCACTTTTGCAAAAGATTCTGGGACTCTGGCCGATCCAGTCCTTTATGGACTCCGCCAGGCAAATCATCAGCCACGCCGGGGTCTCGTTCGTAACAGTGACCTGCGGCTCATACCGCTTTTCCAGCGTTTTCTCAAAATGAAACTGCATACCAGTGTCCTCTGCCCAAGAAGGCATCCGGGGCCCGTGATTACTTGGAGATCTCGCCCACCAGGCCCATGGCCAGGGCGATGTCCAGATTCACGCCCAGCACGTTGACGGTCTCTTCTCCGAACACGCCCAGGGTCTTGCCCTTGGTGTTGTCGGCGATGATCTGGCGCACCTCATCCTCACTGAGGCCGGAAGCCTCCACAATGCGGGGAATCTGCACCTCCGCAGAGGCGGGAGAGATGTGGGGATCCAGGCCGGAGCCGGAGGCGGTCATCAGATCAGTGGGGATGTCCTCGCGGCTGACACCAGGGTTTTTCTCCAGAAAGGCCGCAATGTCGGCCTCCACACGCTCGGCAAGGGCGGGGTTGGAGGGGGCGTAGTTGTTGGAGCCGGAGCTCAGGCCGGCGAATTCAGAACCGTCGTTGTAGTACTGCTCCACCTGGCCGTCGCCGTCGGTGTCCTCTTCATAGTAAGTATTGTAATTGTACGCGGAGGGACGGCACCACATAAAGTAATCCTCGGTGAAGTCCTGACCCACGTTCTTGGCGCCCACGGCGATGCCGTCTGCTGTCACCAGAGAGCCCTTGGCCTGGCTGGGGAAAATCACAGCAGAGAGGCCGCTGAGCAACACCGGAAATACCAGGCCGCACAGCACCAGCAATACCACGGTGACCAGAACGGCCTGCCGGATATTGTGGCCAATGCCATGTTTCTTCTCGTTCATCATTCAGGTTCCTCCTTACATACCAAAGCCGAGGGCAGCCAGCACCGGGGCGATGATCAGGTCAATGATCTTGATGCCCACGAAGGGGGCGATGATGCCGCCCAGGCCGTAGATCATCATGTTCCGGCCCAGCATCTTCCCGGAGGACATGGGGCGGTACTTGACGCCCTTCATGGCCAGGGGGATCAGACAGGGGATGATAATGGCGTTGAAGATCAGCGCGGACAGGATGGCGCTGTAAGAGGTCGCCAGCCCCATGATGTTCAGCACATTCAGCTCAGGAACAGCCAGCTTGAACATGGCCGGGATGATGGCGAAGTACTTGGCCACGTCGTTTGCGATGGAGAAGGTGGTCAGGGAGCCGCGGGTAATCA
>ENA-ORUG01002655-ORUG01002655.1-human-gut-metagenome-genome-assembly--contig:-NODE-2655-length-12213-cov-2.625596_pt1 | contig 12213 bp, 8 predicted proteins | sample MGYA00242079_ERZ509207 | MGnify/ENA primary metagenome ERZ509207 (study PRJEB26280, sample SAMEA2338780) | human gut metagenome | biome: human gut; feature: human-associated habitat; material: faeces...
CATATACTACCTCCGTCTTCTTTTTTATCATTATACCATAAGGTTATAAATCTATAAAATATTCTCTTATCATTTAAACTAACATTTACAAAAATCAGCTTATAAAAGTAATCATTGTAAATAATATTTACAAAAAAAGCCAGAGAATATTCTCTAACTTTTAGCCCTCGAGAATATCCCAAGGTTTTCTATCAATGATTGTGAGTATATTTTGATATCCTATAAATTAGAATACCCCATTAAATCTTCATCAACTGCACGTGCCACTTCACGTCCTTCTCTAATTGCCCAAACAACTAAAGATTGACCTCTACGCATATCACCAGCAACATACAATTGTTTTTGATTTGTTTGGTAATTTTCATCTGCCACATTTCCTCTTGGTGTAAGTTTTACATCAAAAGCTTTAGCAACATAATCTTCGCAGCCTACAAATCCTGCAGCAATTAAAACAATATCTGCATCTAATGTTTTTTCGCTTCCTTTAACAGGAACCATTTGCATGCGACCTTCTACTTGTTTTGATTCAAGTGAGACAATAACAACTTGTTTTACATTTCCTTTATCATCTTTAATAAACTCTTTAACAGTTGTTTGATAAAGACGAGGATCATGTCCAAAGACAGCAATAGATTCATTTTGTCCATAATCTGTCTTTTTCACACGTGGCCATTCAGGCCATGGATTTGAATCCAAACGTTCATGAGGTGGTTCTGGCATCATTTCTAATTGAATAACTGCTTTACATCCTAAACGAATAGCTGAACCAACACAATCATTACCAGTATCTCCACCACCAATAACAAGTACATTTTTACCTTTTGTTTCAACAAAAGTTTGATCTTCTAATTGACTATTAAGTAATGATTTAGTAATTCCAGTTAAATAATCAACAGCAAAGTAAATACCTTTAGCATCTCTCCCTGGTGCTTTAATATCTCTAGCTTTTTTACTACCACAAGCAAGAATAACACGATCAAATTCTTTATATAATTGTTGAACTTGTTTTTTATTTTCAATACCGGCATCTGTTTTAAAAACAACACCTTCTTCTTCCATTAATTCAATACGACGATCAATAATATGTTTTTCAAGTTTCATGTTAGGAATACCATACATTAATAGCCCTCCTAAACGATCTTCTCTTTCAAAGACTGTTACTTGATAACCTCTTTTATTTAATTGATCGGCTGCTGCAAGTCCTGAAGGACCTGACCCAATAATTGCTATTTTTTTATCAATACGATGTTTAGGTGGATGGGGTTGCATCCAATTGGAAGCATAAGCTGTTTCAATAATTGCATTTTCATTTTCTCTTACGGTAGCGGGATTTCCATTTAATCCACAAGTACATGCTGCTTCACATAAAGCAGGACATACTCTTGATGTGAATTCTGGAAAATTATTTGTTTTTAAAAGTCTTTTTAAAGCGGCTTTATAATTTTTATGGAAAATTAAATCATTCCATTCAGGTATCAAGTTGTTTAGTGGACAACCTGATACCATTCCTTGAATCATTTTTCCATTTTGACAGAAAGGAACTCCACAATCCATGCAGCGAGCTCCTTGGCATGATTGTTCATCACGAGATAATGGTTTATGAAATTCATTAAAGTTCTTAATACGTTTTAATGGTTCAACTTCTGTTGATACTTGTCTTTCTATTTCTAAAAATCCTGTTGGCTTTCCCATAATCTACATTCCTTTCTTAAAAGCATTGAATGCTTCTACTTTTGCTTGTTCATTTGTAAGTCCTTGTTGTTCAAATGAACTAATAAGTGACATCATACGTTTATAATCATGAGGAACAACTTTTTTGAAGTGTGCAACTTCATTTCCAAAGTCATCTAAAATCTTTTTCGCAACATTTGAATTTGTATATTGATAATGTTTTTGAATCATTTCTTTTAATTGATCTTCATCATAACGTGATTTCACATTTTTATATTCTACAAGTTCTTTATTGACATGTTCATAGAATGTATTATCTGGATCATAGACATAAGCAATACCTCCAGACATACCAGCAGCAAAGTTACGCCCTGTTTTTCCTAAAACAACAACCATACCACCTGTCATATATTCAAGACCATGATCTCCAATACCTTCAACCACAGCATGTGCTCCTGAGTTACGTACGGCAAATCTTTCACCAGCAACTCCATTGATATAAACTTCACCAGATGTTGCTCCATATAAAGCAACGTTACCAATGATAATATTATCTTCTGGTTTAATTGTTGAATCTTTTGGTGGTACCACAATTAATTTACCACCTGATAAGCCTTTTCCAAAGTAATCATTACTATCTCCATAAAGATGTAATGTTAAACCTTGAGGAATGAAAGCACCAAATGATTGACCACCTGCTCCATAGCAGTTAACTTTAAAAGTATCTTCTTCTAATGATGTTCCATATTTCTTCGTAATTTCTGATCCAAAGAGTGTTCCAAATGAACGATCGATATTTGTAACACGGACATCAATTTCTTTACCTTGATGTTTATCTAAAGCTTCTTTAAATTGTTTATAAAGAACTGTTGTATCTTTGACTTCATTTAATTTGAAATCATACTCATTATTCTTTTCATGGCGACTATGTTTACTAGATGTAAATGGATTATTTAAGATTTTTGATAAATCAATATTTTTAACATCATCCTTAGGTTCTAATAAATCACTACGACCAACCATTTCATCAACTGTTTTGAATCCAAGCTGAGCCATATATTCTCTTAATTCTTGAGCAATGAAACGCATAAAGTTTTCAACATATTCAGGTTTACCTTTAAAACGTTTTCTTAAAATAGGATTTTGTGTAGCAACCCCTACTGGACATGTATCTAAGTTACATACTCTCATCATAACGCAGCCCATTGTTACAAGTGGTGCTGTCGCAAAACCAAATTCTTCTGCTCCAAGTAAAGTAGCAATGGCGAGATCTCTACCTGTCATGAGTTTACCATCTGTTTCAATAACAACACGGCTTCTTAAATCATTCATGATCAATGTTTGATGAGCTTCTGCTAAACCTAATTCCCATGGAAGACCTGCATTATAAACTGAGTTTTTAGGAGCAGCCCCTGTTCCTCCATCATATCCTGAAATAAGAATAACACCTGCACCTGCTTTAGCAACACCGGCAGCAACTGTTCCAACACCAGCTTCTGATACAAGTTTAACTGAAATACGTGCTTCTTTATTAGCGTTCTTTAAGTCATAAATCAATTGTGCTAGGTCTTCAATTGAATAAATATCATGATGTGGTGGTGGTGAAATTAAGCTAACCCCTGGTGTAGAGTGTCTTGTTTTGGCAACCCATGGATAAACTTTACCACCTGGTAAATGTCCACCTTCTCCTGGTTTTGCTCCTTGTGCCATTTTAATTTGAATTTCATTGGCACTACATAAGTATTCACTTGTTACTCCAAAACGTCCTGAGGCAACTTGTTTAATAGCTGAACATTTACTATCACCATTAGGAAGTGTTTCAAATCTTTCTGGATCTTCTCCACCTTCACCACTGTTTGACTTACCATGTAATCTATTCATTGCAATCGCCATTGTTTCATGTGCTTCTTTTGAAATTGATCCATAAGACATCGCACCTGTTTTAAATCTTCTAACAATTGATTCCACAGGTTCAACTTCTTCAATTGGAATTGATTTTGTCTTTTTAAATTGCATTAAACCTCTTAAATTAAGATGTGCACCTTCTTCATCAATCATTTTTGAATATTCTTTAAATAATTGATAATCACCTAAACGTGTTGCTTGTTGTAATTTATGAATCGTTGCTGGATTATATAAATGTTCTTCTTTTCCTGATCTTTCTTTATGATCGCCGGCACTGTTTAATGAGATGTCTACATCTAATCCAAGTGGATCATATACTTGATCATGTCTATATTCGACATCTTTTTCAATATCTTTAATTGTTTTTCCTTCAATACGACTTACTGTTTTAGAAAAATATTTATTCACTAAATCACTTGATAAACCGATTGCTTCAAAGTTTTGTGATCCACGATAAGATTGAATTGTACTAATTCCCATTTTAGAAGCAATTTTAACAATACCATGTAAAATACCACTATTATAATCATCAACGGCTGCATAATAATCTTTATCTAATAAACCTTGATCAATTAAATCAAAGATTGTATCTTGTGCTAAATAACCATTGATAGCTGAAACACCATATCCAAGCAATGTCGCATAATGATGTACTTCTCTTGGTTCAGCTGATTCAAGAATTAAAGCTAAACTGTTACGTTTTTTAGTTCTTACTAAATAAGAGTTAACAGCTCCAACAGCTAATAACGAAGGAATTGGTAAATGGTTATCATCTACTGCCCTATCTGATAAAATAACAATATTACATCCTTCATGATAACGTTTATCTACTTCTACAAAAACACGATCAATTGCTTTTTCTAATGAAGTATTTTTAATATATGTAATATTAACTTCACCTACTTTAAAGCCTTCTTTTTTCAAGTTTTTGATTTTTAAAATATCTGTATTACTTAAAATAGGGTGATTGATTTTTAATAAATGACAGTTTTCTGGTTTATCTTCCAACATATTTCCATCTCGACCAATACAAATACTTGTTGAAGTAATGATTTCTTCACGAATAGCATCGATTGGTGGATTGGTTACTTGTGCAAACAATTGTTTAAAGTAATTAAATAATGGTGGATGTTTTGTTGATAAAGCTGCAATTGGTGTATCATTTCCCATTGCTACAATATTTTCATTACCAGTTAAAGCTAAATTTTTAATATAGTTTGTATCTTCATAACTATAGCCATGAATTTTTTGTAATTTAGTTAATTCTTCTCCTTCGTATCTTTCTACTCTAATACTAGGAATTCTCATATCTTTTAAATTAATTAAATTGCTTTCCAACCATTCTCCATAAGGTTGTTTTGTTGCATACGTTTCCTTTAAAACATCATCTTCAATAAGTTCACCTTTAACAGTATCAACTAATAACATTTTTCCAGGTCTTAGTCTTTCTTTTAAAATAATATCTTTAGCTGGAATATCTAATGATCCTACTTCTGAAGATAATACTAAATAATGATCTTTTGTAATGTAATAACGTGATGGTCTTAAACCATTTCTATCTAAGATAGCCCCCATGATGTCTCCATCACTAAATAAGATAGATGCTGGTCCATCCCAAGGTTCCATAAGTGTAGCATTATATTCATAGAAATCTTTTTTTGCTTGTGACATGCTTTTATCATTTTCATAAGGTTCTGGAATACACATCATGACAGCTCTTGGAAGTTCCATACCTGACATTACTAAAAATTCCAATGTATTATCTAACATAGCTGAATCGGAACCATTGACATCAACAACTGGATATATTTTTGAAGTATCCACAACATCTGTTTGCATGTTTTCTTCTCGACAGAGCATGTTATTCGCATTTCCTTTAATTGTATTGATTTCACCATTGTGAACAATAAATCTATTAGGATGGGCTCTTTTCCATGATGGCATTGTATTTGTTGAGAAACGTGAATGAACTAAAGCAATGGCACTTTTATAACTTTTATCTTGTAAATCTTTAAAGAATAATCGAAGTTGTTGTACTAAGAACATTCCTTTATAAACAATTGTACGACTTGAAAGTGAACATACATAAGTATCTTCAAATTGACTTTGTTCAAAAATTCTTCTCACTTGATATAATTTTCTATCAAAATCTAAACCACAATTTACGCCATGAGGTTTTTTAATAAATACTTGGACAATATATGGCATGGCATCTAATGCTTTTTTCCCTAAAACACTAGGTACAGTTGGTACAGCACGCCAACCTAAAAATTCTAATCCTTCTTTTTTAACAACTGTTTCAAACATTTTTTTGACACGTAAACGTACTTTTTCATCTTGAGGCATAAAGAACATTCCAACTCCATAATGTCCTTTTTGAGGTAATGTAAAATCTTTAATAATCTTTTGAAAATATTCATCTGGTATTTGTGTTAAGATTCCTACACCATCCCCAGTTTCCCCTGCTGCATCCTTTCCAGCACGATGTTCTAATTGTTCAACGATTTTTAAAGCATCATCTACTGTTTTATAAGTTTTTAATCCTTTGATATTAACAACGGCCCCTATTCCGCAGTTATCATGTTCAAATGACTGATCATATAAACCTACATTTTCTTTGTTCATAAAGGTTCCTCCTTTTTTTGTACAGTTAGAATAGCACATTTAGTAATATGTGTAAAGATTAGCACTTTTTTTATGATTTTCCTAAAAAATAGTTATATTGTATACATTTTTTAATGTTTTATCAATGATTTGATAATCTTTTTTTAGCAAATTAATAAATTTATTTCAAAAGTGAGAAAAATTTTTTTTATTTTTTTTTAATTTATTGGCATTAAATGATAAAAAGAGTAGAATAAATGTAGTATTAATATATGGAAAGAGGAGAAAAATATGGAAGATATGTTTATTGTCGAAACTTCTGCTAGACATATTCACTTAAGTGATAAAGATTTAGCAACTTTATTTGGTGAAGGTCATCAATTAACAAATAAAAAAGATTTATCTCAACCTGGTCAATTCGCTTGTGTTGAAAGAGTAAAAGTAATTGGACCTAAAGGAGAATTAAATATGTCTGTTTTAGGACCTACAAGAAAAGAAACTCAAGTAGAAATTTCTTTAACTGACGCTAGAAGCATTGGTGTTCAAGCATTAATTAGAGAATCAGGAGATATCGAAGGAACTGCTGGATGTAAATTAGTTGGTCCTGCAGGAGAAGTTGAAATTCCTTGTGGCGTGATTGCTGCAAAAAGACATATTCACTTAACACCTGAAGATGCTGAAAAATTTGGAGTAAAAGATAAAGAAATCGTTAAAGTTGAAATTAATACAGATGGACGTTCTTTGATCTTTGGTGATGTTGTTTGTCGTGTAAGCGCTTCATATGCAACAGCTATGCATATTGATACTGATGAAAGTAATGCAGCAGCTTGTGGTAGAGAAGTTTACGGTAAAATCGTTAAATAAGAAAAAGAATGATTTTAGATATAATTTCTAAAATCATTCTTTTTTTATACCTATAATATCTTACTTCGACAAATTATGATATAATCTTCGTGGGTGATGACATGAAAATATTAGATACTCTTGGAAAGTCAAAAAAGGCTATTGGTGGTGTTATAGCAATTATAGTTTTAGTTATTGCAATCTTTTTTGCAGGTGTTCATTATGCAAGTGGTAGTAACAATGATAAAATTACTTCAACAACCATTAAAAATCAATTAACTGAAATTAATGAGCTTGCACTTTATTCATATGATTATAGTAAGGTAGGAAAATTTTCTAATAAATTATCTTTTAATGGTTGGAAAATTCCTTTAACACAAAAAACTTTTATTATTACATATGATGGATCTATTAAAGCAGGGATTGATTTAAAACAGGCTAAAATAAGTATCGATAATGAGCAATTAAATATTACTTTACCTGCTGCAAAAATTTTAAGTCATGAAATTGATGAAAACTCTATTGAAGTATATGATGAATCATCAAATATTTTCAATCAGATAAGTATTAACGATTATAAATCTTTTGCGACTAAAGAAAAGAAAAAAAATGAAAAAGAAGCTATTTCTAATGGTATTTTAGAAAAGTCTAAAACAAAAGCTGAACAAACCTTAACCACATATCTACAGGCTATTCCAGAAATTAAAGATCATTATAAATTAAATATTACAATTGAAAATACAAAAACCGATGAGTAACAAACTCATCGGTTTTCTATTATTATTTATTAACAGCTTTTTTTAATGCAGAACTTGCTTTAAATGCAGGTGCTTTACTTGCAGCAATTGTCATTGTTTCACCAGTTCTTGGGTTTCTACCTGTTCTTTCACTACGAGTACGAACTTCAAAATTACCAAAACCTTTTAAAGAAACTTTATCTCCTTTAGCTAAAGCATCAGTAACAACTTCAACTAAAGCAGTTACTACTTTATCTACATCAGTTTTTGTTAATTCAGTGCTTGAAGCAATAGCTTCTACTAATTCAGTTTTATTCATTTTTATTATCTCCATTTCTCGAAATTTAGGATAATAAATCCTAGTCATATTCTACTACGTTATCTATTTATTTACAATAAAATAGTATGTATCAATTATAATTCTTCTATAAATTGTTCACATATTTCTTTGGACGTTGCCCATGATGTAACTAGACGTATACATGTATGTTGGTCATCTATTTTAAACATATATGTTGTTATATAGTTTTTATTTATTTTTTCCAACGTTTGTTGATCAACGATTGGAAATATTTGATTAGAAGGACTTTCAATATACATCTTATAGCCTTTATCTTTGAATCCTTTTCTTAATATATCAGCACATTCATTTTCATGTTTTCCTATTTCTAGATATAAATCATTTTCAAATAAAGCATTAAATTGAACTCCTAATAATCTTCCTTTAGCAAGCATGGCACCTTTTTGTTTAATATGATATCTAAAATCGGTTTTTAATTCATCATTAATAATAACTAAACATTCACCAAATAAGGCTCCCATTTTTGTACCACCAATATAGAAAACATCACTATAAAGCGCCATCTCTTGTAAAGTTGGTGCATCTTTCAAGACAAGTGCACTTCCAAGTCTTGCTCCATCTATAAATAAATATAAATTATTTTTTTGACAGCATTCATAAATGGCTTTTAATTCTTCTAAAGTATAGTACGTACCATATTCTGTTGTTTGTGAAATATATACCATTTTAGGTTGCACCATATGTTCATCAGGATGTTCACGCATGATTTCATCAATCATTTCAGGAATCATCTTTCCATCTTGATGTGGCTTTGTTAAAATCTTATGCCCGGTAAATTCAACAGCTCCTGTTTCATGAACATTGATATGTCCACTATCAACAGCAATAACAGCTTGATAATCTTTTAATGCTGAAGAAATCATAATCATATTTGTCTGTGTACCACCTACTAAAAAATGAATATCTACATTTTCATTTTCTAATATTGCTTTTATTTTATCTTTAGCTTTTTGACAATATTGATCTTCCCCATATCCTACTGTTTGAATAAAATTTGTCTTATTTAAAGCTTCCATCACTTGTGGATGAGCTCCTTCTAAATAATCACTTGCAAAGTTATACATCTTAACCCCCTAAAGAAAATAGGAAACATTGTTTCCTATAATTCTTCTCCATTTGTTTCAATTACTTTTTTATACCAATAATATGAATCTTTTTTGTATCTATTTAAAGTACCTGAATTTTCATCTTCTTCACGATCAATATAAACAAAACCATAACGTTTTTGATATCCGTTTAGCCAGCTTAATAAATCAGTATAAGACCATGTACAATAAGCAAGAACACGACAACCATCATCACATGCTTTTTTAAGTTCTTCGATATGACGTTTTAAATAATCAATACGATATGGATCATGAATTTGTCCATCTTCTAATTTATCAAATGCACCTAAACCATTTTCGGAAATAACGATTGGTAAATCATAACGCGAAGTAATTTCACGACAACACATTCTAATTCCCATTGGATCAATTGTCCAATCCCAATCTGTTGTTGGTAAAAACTCATTTTGTGGTTTTTTATAAAGACCCGGTACACCTTGAACTTTAGCGGTACCTTTTTTACCAGTGTTATTCATTGTATGATCACTACCAACACCATTAATATCATTATATTCAACAACACATGTTTGATAATAGTTCACACCCATGAAATCAATAAGTGAAGCTGCTTTTTTCATTAATGCTTCATCACCTTCTTCGAAGACAGGAGCACATCCTAATGATTTTAAATATTGAATAGCAGCACGTGGATAACGTCCATAAGCATAAGCATCCATCCAATAATAATTTTGTAAATCATCATAGTCCGCTTTAGCCATTGCATTTTCAGGTTTACGATCATAAGCATAACTTGGACTATAAGCAAATGAAGCCCCTACTTTTGCTTCTGGATGAAGTTCTTTTAAAGCTATAACACTTTTAGCATGTGCAATATTGGCATGATGATTGACTTGATAGAATGTTTTCATATCATCTACTTTTCCTGGTGGATGCATTCCTTCTAACCATCCATGTCCTGTAAAGATATTTTGTTCATTCATTGTAATCCAATATTTTACACGATCTCCATATCTTTTAAATAATGTTGTGGCATAATTTACATAATCATCAACAATTTTTCTGCTTTCCCAACCATGATATTGGTCTTCTAAAGCTTGTGGCATATCCCAGTGATAAACTGTAACCATAGGTTCAATTCCATATTTTAATAATTCATTGATAAGATTATCATAAAATTCTAAACCTTTTTCATTGACTTCACCATTTCCATTTGGATAAATACGTGTCCAAGCAATTGAAAAACGATATGTTTTCAATCCCATTTCTGCCATCAACTTGACATCTTCTTTGTAACGATGATAATGATCAACGGCCTTATCACCTGTTGTTGCTTTAAAAGTCTTTCCTGGAATTCTTACAAATTTGTCCCAGTTGGAAACACCTTTACCATCTGCATCCCAGCCACCTTCTACTTGATAAGCAGCAGATGCACTTCCCCAAAGAAAATCTTTAGGAAATCCTTTTGTTTCTTTAAAATACATTCTTTTTCTCCTTATTTCATATATTTTTTGATAAACTGACTTAATGTTTGTTTAAAGTCATCGTTTTCAACAAGTTCATATAAGTATTTTTCATCTTTTAAGACAAACAATACTTTTTCTCCTCTATTTTTATTATATAGCGGATAAACCATCTTTAATGGTACAAAATCGTCATCTTTTGCATGAAAATACAATGTAGGTATATCATTGTGTCTAACATATTTTGTTGTATTTTCTTTTAAATCAATACGCACAGCTTTTTTTATATGACGTGCAATAATTGAAATTGCTGGATATTTTGAAATCTTATAATCTGCTTCTAAACGATATCCAATAATATCATATGGTGACGTATAAGCCCCATCTGAAATAATAGCTTCAACATTTTTTAAAACATGTCTACCTGAAGCATTTAAAATTGTATTTGCTCCTTGTTCTTTACCATACATTAATATTTTATGATCTTTCCCATAAGTTTCTAATAGGTACTTATTCCAACATACTAAATCATTGACATCCTTGATTCCAAATCCTCTAATATAACCATCACTTTGTCCATGTGCACAAGCATCTATTAATAAGATTTGTGCTTCTGGCAAATGGTCTTCAAAATATGGAACATATAATTGCATATCTTTTGCCTGTAAACCAAATGGATGTGAAATTAAAACTGTCATTTGAGGGTTTTCTTTAGGAATCAAAATTCCTCTTAATTGAATATCTTGATCATTTTTTATATAAATATTTTGACTATTGAATTTTGTTTCTAAAATACTTGGTCTATCTTCTTGTTTATGATGTCTGTATAATAATTTTTTTGCATATTTTTTGGATAATGTGTAAACAGATGCTGCTGCAGTAGAAACACCTCCTAAAACTAATAATCCTTTAATTGCTGTTTTATTATTCTTTACCATTTGAATATTCCTCCTTATATTCTTCCATTAATAATCTATTAATATTAGCTACCTGTTCAAATGAAGTAAGACGATATTCATCATGATTCATCCTTGCTGCATAGAAACGAATTGCTTTTTCTAATTCCAAACGCATAATTTCTTTGTATTCTGGTGGAAATGTTGAAATTGGAAAACATACAAATAAGAATGTATTATAATCTTTTGAAAATAAATCGATAAGTAAATCATATCCTTCTATTTCTAAAATTCTATTTCCTATTTCTTTTTGTAAATCATGATTAGCAAAAGTCAACACATCATTCATTACAAAACGTAGAATATCTTCACATGCATCGATATATTGTTCATGATTATTTTGATAAAGTGATTTGAGATATGAAATAACAATATTATTTTCTAACTGATCTGGATTTAATCTTTCAAAATGATTAAATAATCTTTCAGCAACTTCTTTATTCAATAAAATAAAGCTTCCAAATTCTTTTATAATTGAAAGTGTAAATCTTGGCATTTGACATAAGCGCTCAAAGATTTCTAATAATTCATCTTTAGTTGATTTAAAAAAGCCATCTATATGATTTGTCATTTTCTTTATGGTCTCTTTAAAATATTCTAAATGAAATT
>ENA-ORUG01002668-ORUG01002668.1-human-gut-metagenome-genome-assembly--contig:-NODE-2668-length-12170-cov-2.289641_pt1 | contig 12170 bp, 10 predicted proteins | sample MGYA00242079_ERZ509207 | MGnify/ENA primary metagenome ERZ509207 (study PRJEB26280, sample SAMEA2338780) | human gut metagenome | biome: human gut; feature: human-associated habitat; material: faeces...
CCGCAGCCATGGACAACCGTCCGTTAAAATTTGAAGAGTTTGCAGAAATGGCAAAGCAGGTGATCTATGTCAGTGCCACTCCGGCAGAATATGAATTGATTCAGTCTGAAGGTATTGTCGTAGAACAAGTGATTCGTCCCACCGGTCTGCTTGATCCTATCATTGAAGTCCGGCCGAGCCTGAATCAAATTGATGATTTAATGGAAGAAATCCAGCTTCGTATCGAAAAAAGCGAACGTGTGCTTGTCACTACTCTCACCAAACGTATGGCTGAAGAACTGACCGAATATCTCCTTAATAATAATGTAAGATGCAATTATATCCACAGTGATGTCGACACTTTGGAGCGTGTGAAGATTATGGATGATCTCCGGCAAGGTATATACGATGTACTGATTGGTGTCAACCTGCTTCGTGAGGGGCTTGACCTTCCGGAAGTATCACTTGTTGCTATCCTTGATGCGGATAAGGAAGGATTCCTCCGTTCACACCGTTCCCTGACACAGACCGCCGGACGTGCTGCCCGCAATGTCAATGGAAAAGTTATCATGTATGCCGACAGAATGACGGACAGTATGAAACTCACCATTGACGAGACTAACCGCCGCCGCGAAAAACAGTTGGCTTACAATGAAGCAAACGGAATCACTCCCCAACAGATTAAAAAGGCTCGAAATCTATCAGTATTCGGAAATGCAAACTCGGAAACAGAAGAACTGCTGAAAGAAAAGCACGCTTATGTTGAACCTTCTACTCCGAATATTGCAGCAGATCCGGTGGTACAGTATATGAGCAAAGCGCAAATGGAAAAGAGCATCGAACGTACCCGCAAACTAATGCAAGAGGCAGCCAAGAAACTGGAATTTATCGAAGCTGCACAATATCGCGATGAATTATTGAAACTGGAAGACCTTATGAAGGAGAAATGGGGATAAACTTTCCTCATTCTCCACATACTATATTCTGGGTATTAAGGGCTATAAATTCTTAACAAGTCTATAATACAAACATCCATTTTTTAATTAGTGTTATAAAAACACCTTTTATCTGCTGTTAATTTGCAGATATGGCAAAACAACGTATCTTTGCAGTGTGTTTTTCATAGTATTAGATTTAAGGTTAACAAAGGTTGGAGCAAGGCGTTGCTCCTTTTTTTATGTCCATACATTTGATTTCCAGAAAAAGAGTCGTATTTTTGTACACTATTCATATAAAAGGAAAATGAAACGAAAATTACTCTATATCACTTTAATAATAACTATTCTATGTGTAATTAGCATTATTATATGCAACCGGCGAATCAAGAAGAATGCATCTCAAAAATTATATACTGAAATTACAGAAACACCTAAAAACAATGTAGGGCTATTGCTTGGTACTTCTCCCAAACTAAAAAACGGGAATAACAATTTATATTTTGACTACCGTATTTTTGCAACTCTTGAATTATACAAAGCCGGAAAGATAAATTATATCCTTATCAGTGGCGACAATCGTAAAGAAAATTATAATGAACCGGAAGAGATGAAGAAAGCACTTATGCAAAGAGGAGTCCCGGAAAAATACATTTATCTGGATTATGCAGGATTTCGCACACTCGATTCCGTTGTTCGTGCCAAAGAAGTGTTCGGACAAAGCCGACTAACAATTATTTCTCAACGTTTTCACAATGAACGAGCTATTTATTTAGCAGAAAAGAATGGAATAAACGCTATCGGTTACAACGCCAAAGACGTGAATGTTTATTCAGGACTGAAAACTAATATTCGAGAATTATTTGCAAGAGTCAAGATGTTTATTGACTTGGCAATAAACAAACAACCTCATTTTTTAGGAGACAAGATTATTATCGGAAAATAAAAACAATTATGGAACAACAAATTCAACTCAACGACCACAACAAACAGGAGTATCCTCCTATGCACACTGCGGAGCATTTATTGAATGCCACTATGGTGAAGACATTCGGTTGTCCACGCTCACGTAATGCCCATATAGAAAGGAAAAAAAGTAAATGTGACTATATTCTTTCCTCTTCTCCGACAGCGGAACAAATTCAAGCGATCGAAAATAAGGTGAACGAAGTAATCAACCAGAACTTGCCCGTAACAATTGAATTCATGACACACGAACAGGCAAAAAATATTGTAGATCTTAGCAAGTTGCCGGAAGATGCCAGCGAAACACTTCGCATCATACGTATAGGAGATTATGACGCTTGCGCTTGTATCGGGGCACACGTCTCCCATACCTCCGAAGTGGGCATTTTCAAAATCATTAGCTATGATTATGACGAAGCAAGACAAACTCTACGATTAAGATTCAAACTGGTTTAAAAGGGAAGCACAGTTTATGCAAAGAGTTTCAAACGGATTTGGAACACATTGTTTCAACCCTACTTGAAACAATGTGTTTCATGCTTTGAAACAAATTCAACCTACCGTTTACCGGCTTTTCCTATAGCTAATCACCGCCCAACTATTGAAGAATACAGCAAAAAGAGACAGAATGCCTATCTCCGGCAATAAATCGACCAAGCCGCTTCCTTTCAGATATACCATACGCATCGCCTCTATAAAATATTTTAAAGGATTGAATACAGTGATAGCCTGCGCCCATTCCGGCATACTGCTAATCGGTGTAAACAGTCCGCTCATCAACATCAGAATCAACATGAAAAAGAACATCACAAACATAGATTGCTGCATCGTCGCTGAATAGTTGGATATAACCAACCCAAAACCGGACATCACCAATACAAAAAAAATCACCAAGAGATAGATCATACTAAAATGCCCCACAGGTACTATCCCATAAAGCAGCCAAGCCAACACAAAACATAATGTCAACACAATAAAACCTACAATCCAGTAAGGCAAAAGTTTAGCAAGAATAAAAGTAAATTTAGGTACAGGAGTAACATTTATCTGTTCAATGGTCCCGACTTCTTTCTCACTGACCACATTCAAAGCCGGCAGAAAACCACAAATCAATGTCAACAGCATTGCCATTAATGCCGGAATCATATAGAGCTTATAATTCAGATTCGGGTTAAACAGCCCTTGCGTATCAATACGGATAGAAGGAATGATTCCGGATACAGAAACAGCCTCCGGACGTTCCGAGCGTAATTCGGACGCATAACCATTAATAATAGCGGTCAGATAAGAACTGCCTAATCCGCCTTTTGTTCCATTCACCGAGTTGGCGGCTACTAATATGTGCGCATCTCTCCCATTCATCCAGTCACGCTCCAAATGCCTAGGAATCTCCATGACAATATCCGCCGTACCCAGTTCAATATTCCGTAATCCTTCTTCATACGAAGCCGGGACCTCCGTTAAATGGAAATAAGTAGAAGCGGCAATCTTATTCACCAATCGTTGCGAAACTGCAGAATGGTCATTGTCAACTATATTCAACCGAATATTCTTTATCTCCATATTCACCGCCCAAGGCATCAACAGCATAATCATACAAGGAAAAATAAGAATCAACTTCGGTAGAAACGAGTTGCGAAGCAACTGTTTAAACTCTTTTTCTATCAGAAACTTTATCATAACCGTTACTCCAATCGATATTTAAACTTCTTAATGCTGACAGTGATGAGCACGGTTGCCATTAACAACAAAATGCCAATCTCCTTAAATACCAGTACAACCGATACTCCTTCAATCATCAGTTTACGTACAGCCTGGATATACCAGCGGGCCGGAATAATATCCGATATCAACTGAAGAATCAACGGCATACTCTCCACAGGGAAAATCATACCGGACAACACCATGGTAGGCATCATCAGAATCATGCCGGAAGCCAGCATAGCCGCCACTTGTGTACGTGTTACCGATGAAATCAGCAATCCCAACGACAACGAGACAAAAATAAACAGCAAAGACACCACCACCAACCAAAACAGGCTGCCCACTACCGGTACATCCAGTACAAATACAGAAAGCAACAGAATCGTCACCAAATTGACAAACGACAATACAAAATAAGGAACTGCCTTCGCCAGAATGATAAACAGCGGTTTGACAGGCGATACCAACAAGACTTCCATTGTGCCTGTTTCCTTCTCACGGACAATAGAGATAGAAGTCATCATTGCGCAAATCAACATCAAAATCAATCCCATTACTCCCGGAACAAAGTTATAGGCGCTCTTCATTTGCGGGTTATACAGTAACTTTATGTCCGGAGTCAGACGAGCCGACGACGATATGCCCGGAGATATCATCTCCTGTCCTACCGCAGACACAATGCCCGTAGCATAGTTGATTTGCGAGGTCGACATATTAGGGTCTGTTGCATCCACAATCAACTGGACACGTGCGTCACCGCAATAAAGTCCGTCGGCAAAATGTTCGTTAAAGACAACCACCATATCTATTTTATTTTTCAAGAAGGCAGCCTCCATTTCCCGCGGAGAATGAAAACGCCTGGTGACAGTGAAATACTCACTAGCATCCAGCCGATCAATGATTTTCCGTGTCACCACATCATTAGAGGGATCGAGAACAGCAAGCCGGACATTTTTTACCTCCGTACTGATAGCGAAGCCGAATAGGATAATCTGCACGACAGGCATTCCCAACAGAATCAGCATCGTACGCCGATCCCGGAAAATATGGTAAAACTCCTTCTTTACGAAAGCTATAAACTGTTTCATAATCAATCTGCTTTACGTACCGCATGGCGGGCCAATTGTTGGAAAACATCATCCATTGTATCTGCTCCGAACTGCTGCTTCAGACGGGCCGGTGTGTCAAGAGCCTTGATCTGCCCGTCCACCATAATGGAAATCCGGTTACAATATTCAGCCTCATCCATATAATGCGTAGTTACAAATACAGTAATTCCCCGGTCGGCTGCCTGATAGATCAGTTCCCAGAACTGCCGGCGCGTAGCAGGGTCAACCCCGCCCGTAGGTTCATCCAGAAAGACAATTCTCGGCTCATGGAAAATAGAGACCGAAAAAGCCAGCTTCTGTTTCCAGCCCAAAGGAAGGCTTTTAACCAACGTGTTCCGCTCGGCAGAAAATCCCAAGCGTTCCAGCAGTTCATCAGTCTTCTGTTCTATATCTTTTTCCTTCATCCCATAAATCCCCGCAAACAGGCGAATGTTCTCCCAAACCTTCAAATCCTCATATAGAGAGAATTTTTGGCTCATATAGCCAATATGCTTTTTCACTTGTTCCGCTTCCCGGGATATATCAAATCCGGCGACTTTCCCTACCCCGGACGTCGGCTTGCTTAGTCCGCATAACATACGCATTGCAGTCGTCTTTCCTGCTCCGTTTGCTCCCAGGAAACCGAAAATTTCTCCACGGTTCACTTGAAAAGAAATATGGTCGACCGCAGTGAAATTGCCGAAACATTTTGTCAGTTGTTCTACTTCAATAACAGGAGCCATTGTATGTTGTACTTCTTCCCGTTCCAACGAAGGCGGACAAAGAATGGAAGCAAATTCCTGTAAAATCCGTTCGGGAGTATCAATTCCATGAATCTCTCCATGATTGATAAAAGCTATCCGGTCGCACTGGCGGGCTTCATCCATAATAGGAGTCGAAACAATAATCGTAATGCCCTGTTCCCGTAAGTTTCGCAACATCTGCCAGAACTCTTTACGAGACACCGGATCAACTCCTGTGGTAGGTTCATCCAAGAACAAAATATCGGGTTTGTGAATCAGCGCACAACTTAATGCAAGTTTCTGCTTCATACCTCCCGACAAAGCTCCCGCTCTCCGCTTCTTAAAAGGCTCTATCTGTTGATAAATATCTTTAATCAAAGCATAATTCTCTTGAATCGTCGTATGGAATACGGTAGCAAAAAACTCCAGATTCTCTTCTACCGAAAGATCCTGGTACAAAGAAAAACGACCGGGCATATACCCCACTTTGGTACGAATCAGTTCATAGTCTTCCACCACATTCAGCCCTCCGACAGTTGCCGAGCCTTTATCTGCAAGCAACAGGGTCGTCAAGATGCGGAACAACGTACTCTTGCCCGCACCATCGGGACCAATAAGCCCGAAGATTTCCCCCTGCTCTACAACAAGAGAAACCTCTTTCAGAGCTTCCACTTTTCCGTAGCTCTTACTTACATACTTTACAACGACTATAGGTTCTCCTTTTCTCATCTTTCCGGTTCTTCGTCATCAAAACTTGACTCCGCCATACATACCAATTTTCAACGCTCCGTCACTTTCCACGGCAATCTTTACCGCATACACCAGATTGGCACGTTCGTTCTTCGTCAGAATGGTTTTGGGTGTAAATTCCGACCGTTCGGAAATCCACGTAATTACACCCGTATAAGCCTTCTGCTCCGAATTTCCATAATCGGAATATACCGTCACCTTATCACCCAGTTTCACTTGTGATAGCTGCTCCGAAGTGATGTAAGCCCGCAGATACATACGACCTATTTCGGCCACCTTAAACAGAGGTTTGCCAACAGCCGCCAGTTCACCGGCTTCTGCATATTTCGCTAATACCGTGCCTTCAATCGGCGACTGAATATGACACTTATTCAATTGGTCTTTCACTTGTGCCACTTGTATGGCAACGGAGTTTCCCTGCTCCGTCAAACTATTCGTGCTATTCAGCAACGATGATTCTTGAGCTGCAAGCTGTCGTTCAAGCAGTTTAACCTGCGCATCCCAGTCATCCAATTGTTTCTGGTTTGCCACTCCTGCCGTAAGCAAATTCTCCACTCTCTTTTTCTCCCGCTCAGCCGTAGCAATCTGCTGTTTGGTAGCAGCAATTTGTTTGGCTAAATCCGGACGCTGGCTTTCCACCGATTTCATGTTAGCCTCCAGTTGTAGTTTTTTCAAGTACAACTGAAGCGTATCCACCAGGCCGATTTCCTCTCCAGTCTGCAACCGCTTCCCTTCCTCAATATCCAAATTCAACAATTTGCCGGCAGCTTCAGCGGAAACTATAACTTCCGTTGCTTCAAACGTGCCTGTCGCATCATAGTCAGGCGTTCCATTTCCGCAGGCAGATAGCATTGTCAATGCTATCCCTCCTATTCCTATTTTTATCATTCGTTTCATATCCGAAGAAAATCTAATTAATGGTTTGTAGTATATTTCAATTGATAGATACCTTTCAACCGCTGGATTTCGTGCATCGCTTTCGTCTGGCGTGCCAAACTTTCATTCGTCAGTTCCCGAAGCATCTCAGTCACCGTCAAAGTACCGTTCGCCACTTTGGCTTCCGCCGATTTCCGAATGTTGGTACGCAAGCGGATAATCTCGTCATCATCCTTCATCTGTTTCTCCAATGAACGAATTGCCTGATCCTGCTGCGTCATTTCCAGACGCGTATTAAAAAGAAACACATCACGGTTATTATTCAGTTGCCGACGTTTGTTCTCAATCACCTGCCGGTCATTCTTCAGTGTATACAGACTCCCGAAATTCCACGAGAGTCGGACACCGGCTATATAATAAGGAGAGAACTCATTCTTCAGCATATTCAATCCCGGATTCCCATAAGCACCTTGCACATATAATCCAAACTGTGGCAAGTGGCGTACATTCAATGCTTTCTCCTGTATCTGCAACCCTGCACCCTGCGCATCAAACAACGACAGTTCCGGCCGGCGGATGTCGCTGACTGCCGAAACATCATTTTGCGGAACCGGTTTCTCCAGTTGTGTTTCCTGAGATAATTCCTCGCCTATCAATATGGAAAGCATCTCCAGATACGCAACGCGCAAGGAGGCAAGTTCCACTCTTTTCTGCTGCGTGTTCAACTGCTCCACCTTCACAGCGTCCAGATCAGCCTGATTAGCAATTCCATTTTCCACATAGGCGGTGATCTGACGATAATTCCGTCCCAACTCATCCTGCAACAAAGCATTCTGCCGCAACTGCTCATCCAGTAAAAGTATCCCGAAATAAAGATCATTTACCCGGCTATTCAACGAATACATATCCACGTTCAGCTTCTCTTTCTCCACGTCAGCCTCCGCTATCGTCTGTTTCTTCTGCATCCGGATTCCTCCACCGTCCCAGATTTTCTGTTGCAGTTCCAGCATTACCTGATATTGGTCTTTAGGCAATCTCTTTAGTTCCACACCGGGAATCTTCACCGGCAATTCCGTCACATCACTTTGATAAGAAGCCTTGGCCGAAAGAGCAAACTGAGGCAGATAACCTTTGGCCGCATTCTCCAGATTATATTCCTTTGTCTTCTCCACCAATCCATATTGATGTACCAACGGATAATTTTCCTGCGTCTTTCGTTGACATTCCTCCAACGTGATTTGCGCATACATCCCCGATACAAACAATAAAAAGGAGAGACTGAAAACCATTCTTTTCATACGCATCTTTTTCTATTAGTTTTTCGAAAGACAAAGATAAGAGGTTTCAAATATACAGTCACTCTCTATGAGTTGGTAAATATGTTCCAATAGTTCGATAAATCAGAAAAAAAGAATTAAGAAATATCTTTTTATTACCTTTGCAGGAAAAGAAAAAAAAGAATGGAACAGAAGAAAGCACCGTTAGACTTGGGACTTAAAATGTTGGAGAACTACAAAATTGTTCGTCATAACGAATTTCGTTTTATTTCCTCTGAGTTCGGATTCGTCAACAGCTTCATTAAAATGGAACCGAGTCTTTTCGCGTTCGGACAGCCGTATCGTATAAAAGAAGGTCGTATCGCACTGGTCAAACAAGGCGTTGCACGTGTTTCTATTAATCTGATAGAACATAATCTGCAAGCAGGAAACCTATCATTAATGACTCCCACCTCTATTATTCAGGTCATAGAAGTCTCTCCTGATTTCGATATGCAAATGATAGCCATAAATAACAACTTCCTCCCTATCTCCGAGAAAGAAGATTTTTTCACCTATCTCTTACATCATCAAAGAAACATTCTGTTATCATTAACTCCGCAGGAACATATACAACTAGAGAAGTATTTCAGTTTAATCTGGAGCATTCTGCAAGAACCTCCTTTCCGCCGGGAAGCTATACGACATCTTATCGCCAGCCTTTTATACAATATAGAATATATAGCTAAACACTATAATCAAATGAAAGGAGAGCGTTTGACACATCAAGAGAGTATTTTCCAGCAATTTATTTCTCTAGTCAACTCTTATAGCAAGACAGAACGCAATGTCGGCTTTTACGCAGACAAGTTATGCCTCCCCCCCCCGTTACCTGAACACCCTCATCCGGCAGACCAGCCAACAAACAGTAATGGACTGGATAAACCAGTCCATTATACTAGAAGCTAAAGTATTGCTAAAACATAGCAACCTGCTTGTCTATCAAATTTCTGATGAATTGAACTTCCCTAATCCTTCTTTTTTCTGTAAGTTTTTCAAGCGAATGACAGGAATGACGCCACAAGAATATCAGAAATCGGAATGAGTTCTTATTTTGAAAACTCTTTGATTCTCTGTTCTTCTTCCAATTTACAAATCAGCAGCGTATCATCTTTTTCGGCAATAATATATCCGTCCAATCCTTGTATTACCACGTGCTTTTCTTCACTGGTATGAACAATACAATTCTTGCTTTCATACAAACGAATATCAGTTCCCACCATAGCATTGCCCGATTTATCCTGTGGCAATAGTCCACGGAGGGCTCCCCATGTCCCTAAATCCGACCAGCCGAAAGAAGCAGGAAGCACATAGATCTCCTGTGCCTTCTCCATTACTGCATAGTCAATAGAAATACTTTCACAGGTCGGAAACAGCTTCTTGATTGATTCATTTTCTTTTTCAGTATAGAAATCCGGGAAAATACGATCAAAAATCTGTGCTATCCCCGGAGCATATACACGCATCACGGAAGTAATAGTACGCACATTCCATACAAAGATTCCTGCATTCCAAAAGTAATTGCCTTCCAACAGATATTTCTCGGCCGTTTCTTTGTCCGGTTTTTCCTTAAATGCATCTACTGTAAATATCTCCTTATCAGTTTGAAGCTGGTCGGCGGCGGCAATATAACCGTATCCCGTTTCCGCACGGGTCGGCCGGATACCGATTGTCACAATGGCACTGCTATCATCAGTGAAACGAAGAGCCTTCTCCACCACCCGACGGAATTCTCCCGTATCAATAACCAATGCGTCCGAAGGAGTCACCACCACATTAGCATTCGGATGTTTTTTCTTTATCTTCCAACAGGCAAAAGCAATACAAGGGGCCGTATTCCGCGCACAAGGTTCCGCCAGAATATTACTTTCCGGAATTTCCGGCAACTGTTCCCGAACAATATCTATATATTTTTCTGAAGTTACCACCCACATATTTTCTCTGGGACAGACACCGTCAAACCGATCTGCCGTCAACTGAATCAATGAGCGTCCACATCCCATTACATCTATAAATTGTTTGGGACATTCCGGCGTGCTCATCGGCCAAAAGCGGCTACCGATGCCACCAGCCATTATTACCACATGATTATCCATACCTGTTATTCTCCTATAAAAACACATTTGAAATAATTGCGCAATTTACTCCAAAATATCCAACTTTACAAGAAAAACAAAACACTTTTATCATAAATCCATAGTAATAACAGGAGTACTATTTCGTTGATTGGCAAAATATGTCCCTTCTAAGTAACAAGAGACACCCCTCCTCCTTTTCGCTAAAATTAGGTCAAATATTCCTTTTTATTGATTAAAAAGGTAAGTGTTTTCCAGACGATAATTGCATTTCATTCTCTTTTATCTATATTTGTGCCCGCATTTTTATCACATTTTATTAGCCACCCTATTCAAAATTTACAAAACCTAGATAAGCCGGATGGAAAAAATTAACGCAATAATTACAGGAGTCGGAGGATATGTTCCCGATTATGTTTTGACCAATGATGAGATTTCTAAAATGGTAGATACCACCGACGAATGGATTATGGGGCGTATTGGCATAAAAGAAAGACGTATCCTGAAGGATGAAGGACTAGGGACCTCCTATATAGCCCGTAAAGCAGCGAAGCAGTTGATACAACGTACCAGAACGAATCCGGACGATATTGATCTGGTTATTGTTGCTACCACCACTCCTGATTATCGTTTTCCTTCCACTGCATCCCTTTTATGCGAAAGGCTGGGATTGAAAAGAGCTTTTGCGTTCGATATGCAAGCCGTATGCAGCGGTTTTTTGTATGCACTGGAAACAGGAGCTAATTTCATCCGTTCGGGAAACTATAAAAAAATTATAGTTGTAGGAGCCGAAAAGATGTCATCAATCATCAATTATACAGATCGCGCCACTTGTCCTATTTTTGGTGATGGAGGGGCAGCCGTCATGCTGGAAGCCACAACCGAAGATTTAGGTATTATGGATGCCGTATTGAGAACAGACGGCAAAGGATTACCTTTCCTGCATATAAAAGCCGGTGGTTCTGTATGTACCCCCTCCTATTATACATTGGATAATCAAATGCATTATATCTATCAGGAAGGACGTACTGTATTCAAGTATGCCGTAGCCAATATGTCCGATGCCTGTGAAGCTGTAATTGAAAGAAATCATCTTAACAAAAATGATATTGACTGGGTGATTCCTCATCAGGCCAATCAACGCATAATCAGCGCTGTAACGCAACGCTTAGGAGTACCTTCCGAAAAGGTCATTGTCAATATTGAACGATACGGAAACACCAGTGCCGGTACTCTCCCACTCTGCCTTTGGGATTTCGAGAATAAACTCAAAAAAGGAGATAATATAATTCTTACAGCATTCGGAGCAGGATTTGCCTGGGGAGCTATTTATGTAAAATGGGGATATGACGGCAGGAAGAAGTAATAAGCTGTTGTTATCAAAAGATACATACGATGATAACAACAAATAATGAATCAGTAATCTTTTTCATTTTATACAACTTTAGTGATTAGCTTTAAGCATCTGTTTATTGGCATATTTAATCAATTGATATTACATTTCAATCCAGAATAATAGTAAAGAAAACAATTTAAAAAATAGCCAATATGTCACATTTATGAGTTCAAGTAGCTAATATACATAAATGTTATACATGGATTAGTCGCACGAATTATAATAATTGGTCGCACATTATGTACACCATATAATAAATGGAGCGAAGGTAAAAACATAAAAAAAGCACTAATATATCAAATATCAGTGCTAAGTATCTCTTCTTAATTATTTTTCGCGGTG
>ENA-ORUG01002681-ORUG01002681.1-human-gut-metagenome-genome-assembly--contig:-NODE-2681-length-12101-cov-2.453927_pt1 | contig 12101 bp, 12 predicted proteins | sample MGYA00242079_ERZ509207 | MGnify/ENA primary metagenome ERZ509207 (study PRJEB26280, sample SAMEA2338780) | human gut metagenome | biome: human gut; feature: human-associated habitat; material: faeces...
AAATTAAGCACCAATGCCATGTCAAGCGATTCGACCATTTTCTGTCCGATTTTCTGCCGGAGCGCTCGATTATCCCACAGTTTCCATCGCTTTTTGAAGCTGCGGATCGGTTTCCGACGTCAGAAAGAAAAAGTTCTGTGTCTGCTCATCGGTCAGCTTCACCTCAATGTCCGGCGCAATGCCGACATCTGCAAGGCTTTTGCCCTTGGGCGTAAAGTATTCCTCAACAGACAGATTGACCGCCGAGCCGTCGCTCAGCTGGTAGGTGCGCTGAGCGCGTCCCTTGCCGGTGGTGTGCGTGCCGACGAGCGTCGCGCGGTCGTACTCCTGCAGGGCTGCCGCGAAGAATTCCGCCGCCGAAATGCTCTGGTCGTCAATGAGCACCGCGATCGGCAGGTCGATGCAGTCCGCATCCGAGGTATAAACGGTCTCCGAGCCGTTTTTCATGCGCAGCGTCATAATGGTGCCCTCGCCGAGCAGCGGGTCGAGTGCCGCGCTCATCTCCTTGACACGGCCGCCGCCGTTGTGGCGCACATCAATGACAAGCGACTGTGCGCCGCTGTCGGTCAGCGACTGCAGCGCCGTCTTGAACTGATCGGCACAGCCGTCGTGGAAATTCTCGATGCGGATGTAGCCGATTTTATCATTCAGCATTTTGCCCCATGCCATCTTCTGCGTGACAACGGCACGCTGCATGGTCAGCTCCTTGGCGGAGCCGTCCGCCTTCTTGACCGTGACGGTCACATCGGTCCCCTCTTTGCCGGAAATCGCACTGATAACCGCGCTCGAGCCGTCCTTTTCAGTCGTCAGATCTCCCGTACCGAGAATGTAATCGCCCTTTTCGATGCCGGCCTTCGCCGCAGGCGAATCATCGTACACGAGCGTAACGCGAATACTCGTCTCGGTGCTCGTCACCGAAACGCCGATACCGCAGCCCTTGCCCTCACCGCTCATGCGGTAGGCTTCGTAGTTTTCCGCCGGAATATACGACGACCACTTGTCTCCCAGACCGGTAATGTAGCCTGCCGCAGCGTAATCCGCAACATTGTCCGCATCCAGCTCACCAACGTATTTGTCCGACACCAGCCGGTCGATCTCGCGCAGCTTTTTTCCGACCTCGTTGGTGTTCCAGCCGGTGGAAATCAGGCAGATGACTGCCGTTATCGCACCTGCCGCGGCACACATGGTCAGCGCTATCCGCAAAGAGACCTGTCTCTCCCGCAGTTTTTTCATGGTTTGTCCTCCTCCACGAGAAAAGGGAGAGCGTTACACTCTCCCCTTTTATATGATTGCGTCAGTTGAAGTAGCTCATCGGGTTCTGCGTCGAACCGTTTACATACACCTCAAAGTGCAGATGCGGACCGGTCGAGTTGCCGGTGGAGCCTACCAGACCGATGGTCTGACCGGCGGTTACCCTCTGGCCAACCGAAACATGGATGGCAGACTGATGGCCGTAAGCCGTCATGACGCCGCCGCCGTGATTGATAACGGTATAGTTGCCGTAGCCGGAAACCCAGCCTGCGGTGGTAACCGTGCCGGATGCAGCTGCTACGATCGGTGTGCCGGTCGGTGCCGGAATATCCTCGCCCTTGTGGAACTTGCGGGTACCGTAGATCGGATGTACACGCCAGCCATAGGCACTCGAATTATTGGTGTAACCCGGAAGCGGCCAGGTGAACGTGCCGCTTGTCAGCGTTGCGCTGCTCAGATTGCCCGCCGAACTGCTGCTCGACGAGGACGAGCTGCCGCCCTTCTTCTTTGCGGCCGCTGCCGCTGCTGCTGCCGCAGCAGCTTCCTTGCGGGACTGCTCTGCGATCTGGTCACTTACGGTGTCCATCTCGCTGGTGATGCGCTCGTACTCGGCCTTCTGCTCCTTCTGGTACGCCTGCAGGCTCTTCTGCAGTGCCTTCTGCTGCTCCTCGCTGGATTTCAGCTCCTCAGCCTTATACTTCAGGTTTTCCTGATACTGTACCTGCTCGTCCTGGGTAGCCTGCAGGTCATCGCGCTTCTGCTGAATATCCTCCTTGGCAGCGGTGTACTCCGCTACGATCTTCTTATTATCGTCCATGATCGCAGAAACGATCTCCAGACGGCTGAGCAGATCAGAGAAGTTGGACGCGTTCAGCAGAACCTCCAGATAGCTGGTCTCACCCTGCTCATACGTCGTGCGGACAGTCTCAGAAAAACGCTCCTTCTTGCTGTCCAGCGCCTTGATCGCAGCATCCAGCTCGGTCGTCTTGACGTCGATCTGGTCCTGCAGGCGGTCGATATACGCGGTTACCGTCGTAATTTCTTCCTTGGTGAGCTTGATCTCTTTCTGCAGGGCGGCACGGGTCTTTGCAACCTCATCCACCTTGCCTGCCAGACTATCCAGCTCCGCCTTGACCGATGTCTTCTGATCCTCCAGATCGGACAGCTTGCTTTTCAGTTCCTTACTGCTCACCGCACCGGCATAAACCAGACCGGAGGCGATCATCGAAAACACCATCGCTGCAACCAGGATACCCGCAATAATGCAGGAGATCAGGCGCACGGTTTTCTTTTTCATCATATTGAAACATTCGCTCCTTTATGCAGTCGTTATACATCCATAAACTTGCGGATACTCGTTACCGAGCCGCCGATGCCGAACAACGCGCCTGCACCGCAGTACACGCCGAGCACCCACCAGCGCAGCACATCGAACGAGAGCAGATGGAACGAAGACAGCGACACCGTACCTGCCACGTTGTACAGCTCAGTGTACAGACCCCATTCCGCGAGGAATGCCAGTCCGCCGGCAACCAGACCGAGCACCATGCCTTCGATGACAAACGGCCAGCGGATAAACCAGTTGGTCGCACCGACCATCTTCTGGATGGAGATCTCCTCACGGCGGGCAAACATGGCCAGCTTTACCGTATTGGAGATGATGAAGATCGAGATAACAGCCAGACCAACAATCATAGCTGCCGCGATCATGTTGAACACGCGCTGAATCTGAATCAGCTTGCGGATAACATCCTCATCCGCACGCACGCTTGCAACGCCGTCAACCGCTTCGATTTCCTTGATCGTTGCGTCCGCCTGCATAGAATCACTCAGGGTGAACACATAGCTGTTGCGCAGCGGATTGTTGTCCGCGTTATAATCATCGAGGATGTCTGCGTCGTCGCCCAGCTCCTTGCGATACTGCTCCAGCGCGACATCACGATCCTCGAAGGCGATCGACGCAATGTTGTCAATCTTCTCGAACTGCGTCTGCAGCGTTTTCGCCTCACGCGTGGTAAGCGAATCGTCGATCCAGACTACGATCTGGTTGGACTGCTGCAGTCTCGTAATGTTATTCGTAATGTTGTAGGCCACCAGCGTAACCGTACCTGTCAGCAGCAGGCTTACGACCATGATCACCACGGCCGCCACGGACATGAAGCCGTGCTTGAAAATGTTGCGCAGGCCTTCCTTCCAATAGTAAGCGATTGATCTCATATCTGATAATACCCACCTGTCTGATCACTGATGACTTCACCGTTGTCGATCACAACAACGCGCTTTTCAAATTCGTCTACCAGACCCTTTTCGTGCGTTACGATCAGCACGGTCGTGCCAAGCTCGTTGATCTTTTCAAACAGGGTCATCAGCTCCAGCGAACGCGCAGGATCGAGGTTGCCGGTCGGCTCGTCCGCGATGATGAGGCGCGGGTTGTTGACCAGCGCACGCGCGATTGCGACACGCTGCTGCTCACCGCCGGAAAGATTCATCGGCTTCTCGTGCGCCTTGTCGGCCAGACCGACCAGATCGAGCACATACGGCACGCGCTGCTTGATGGCCTTGCCCTTGGCGCCGATGGCGCGCATGGCAAATGCGACGTTCTCGTAAACGGTTTTGGTGTTGATCAGGCGGAAATCCTGATAGACAACGCCCAATGTACGGCGCAGATACGGAATCTGCCGCTTTTTCATTCTGCCGATATCGTAGTTGTTGACGATAACGCGGCCTTCGCTCGGCCGAACCTCACCGGTCAGCAGCTTGATGATCGTGGTTTTACCCGAGCCGGACGCACCGACCAGAAAGACAAATTCTCCCTCGTCTACACGCAGACTCGCCTTGTTCACCGCCCGGGTCCCGTTTTCGTAAACCACGGTGGCTTCACTCATTCGTATCACAGGCAATCCTCCTCGGTGCCAACGCAGAAGGCGTGCGAATACCCCGGATTGGGCATTTTCGCCTTCCAGCAAACAAAAAAGACAAAGGTGTAAACATATACACCTTTGTCTATTATAACAGATATCATGTTTATGCGCAAGCCGACAAACTGTGGCATTATTGCACAATTTACGTTTTTTCTGTGTAGATTTTATGAACAGACAGCGATTATCTGGTACCTTCTTCGCGGCTTGCAAGGTATTTTCGAACCATGAGCGCTACCTTAAATACGATCGCGTGATCGAACTCACGCAGGTCCAGACCGGTCAGCTTTTTGATCTTCTCAAGGCGGTACACCAGCGTATTGCGGTGTACGAACAGCTTACGCGAGGTCTCGGATACGTTCAGGTTGTTCTCGAAGAACTTCTGAATCGTGAACAGCGTCTCCTGATCGAGCGAGTCGATCGAACCCTTGCGGAATACCTCGGACAGGAACATCTCGCACAGCGTGATCGGCAGCTGATAGATCAGACGGCCAATGCCCAGATTCTCGAAGCTGATGATGTTCTTCTCGGTGTCAAATACCGCACCGACCTCGATTGCGGTCGTAGCCTCCTTGAAGGACTTTGCGATATCCTTCATCTGGGAGGATACCGAGCCGATGCCGATCAGGCACTTGACCGACAGCTCGCTGAGCAGCGTCTCCTCGATAGAGTCTGCCAGCTTGATCAGATCCTTGATCTCACTGCCTGCCTTGACCTCCTTGACTACAACGATGTCCGTCTCGGAGATATGCAGCACGAAATCCTTCTGCTTGTCCGGGAACATGCCGTTTACCACGTCGATCGCGGCAACATCGGCCGGCGCCTGCTGGCGCACGAGGAATACCACGCGCGGCACATCGTTGCCGAAGTGCAGCTCGCGGGACTTGATATAAATATCGCCCGGCAGGATGTTATCCAGAATGATATTCTTTACGAAGGTAGCCTTGTCGTGCTTTTCGTCATACAGCGTCTTGATATTGTTGATCGAAACCGCAACCAGCGAGCAGATGCTGCGCGCCAGCTCGTCCTCGCCCTGTACGAATACGGCGTATTCCAGACGCGACGCACGGTCGCCCGTTGTATGATAAGTATAACCGCCGAAACGAACGATCTCGCCGGCGAAGCCCAGCTCAGTGATTGCTTCCTCCCGCATTTCACCGATACGAGGCAGATCGGTACATGCTACAACCGCACCGCTTGCGTCAACAATGCCGATCGTACGATCCACCGTATCCTTCATCTGCAAAACAATCGACTGGAACAATCTCGAAGCCATTTCCATCACCTTTCCCGTCTTTTTCACGCGCCCCGGCGCTTTACTCCGCATCCGTCCGCCGAAACGCTTACTCCTTATGGTGTTCTCACCGCTAATGGTGATTCTGCCTATGACATTCTTCACAAGAACACCAAAAGTTCCCTATACATTTTAAGTCATTATATCACATGTCCGCGCATTTTTGTACAAAAAATTCAAAAAAATTTGTAGATTTTTTAAGTTTTTCAGGTTTGCGAGGTAAGTTTTTCCAATTCTTCCTGTGTCAGTTCCCGAAATTCGCCGGGCGCGAGTGTTTTATCCAGCCAGAGGCCACCCAGCCGCAGGCGTTTCAGCGCCGTTACCGTGCCGCCGACTGCCGCAATCATGCGCTTGACCTGATGATATTTGCCCTCTTTGAGCGTCACACGCACGCGCAGTTCCGGTTCGGTCTCGAGGATTTCCAGCTTCGCCGGCTTGCATTCCGTGCCGTCCCGCAGGGTCATGCCCTGTTCAAAACGCAAGACTGCATCCGCTGCCAGCGCGCCGTCCACGACCGCCTCGTACTCCTTTTCGACATGGCGGTTCGGACTCATCAGCGCATGGCTGAGCGCGCCGTCGTCCGTGATGAGCAGCAGTCCCTCGGTGTCCTTGTCCAGCCTTCCCACCGCAAACAGGCCGCGCCGCAGCTCGTCTGGAAACAGCTCGAGCACGGTATCGTGGCGCTCATCGCGGCTTGCCGTGATAACGCCCATCGGCTTGTTGAGCATGTAGTACCGCTGTGCACGGTAGCGCTGCACGGTGCCATCCACCGCCGTCTGCGACCGATCAGGATCGACCTTGAACGCCGGATCTTTTTGCACAGTGCCGTCCACCGAGACGCGTCCCGCACGAATGAGCGCCTGCACTTCCTTGCGGCTGCCGCAGTTCAGGTGGGACAGCAATTTGTCCAATCGCATCTGTGGCATTTTGTCCCCTCCGCCAATACATTTCTTTTATAAGGATAACACTTTTTCGCAAATTGCACAATAGCTAAATGCAAAAAAAGTGCAATCCCCCGAAAGTTACCAATAGATACCATAAACCTATGATAACTTTTTCGTTGAATTGCACAGTTATGCAGTTTCCGGAAGTCATTGCCCGCCGCTGTCAGGTCTGCGGCATATCCAGCAGGCCATGCACAAATCCATCCGTCTGTGCGGATGTGATATCCGCTGCGATCAGGCGGTTTCTGCGCACCAAAAGGTTTGCGGTCACGCCCTGCTCTCCGGTAGGATAGGCGGTCAGCGCGTAGGTGTACAGCATAGCGCGCTTGCCCTGATACGGCGTGAGATCCAGTCCCTGCGCCTGCTGGATAGCGTTGTACTGCTCATATACCTCGTCGAAGTTGTCGGGTATCTGTACCTCCTGTGTGCCGACCGGTTCACTCTCCACCGACCAGCCGCATGCGGTCAGCAGCGCTACTCTGTCCTCGTTGGTTTTCAGCTTTGCACTAAGCGCTGCACCTTCAGCGCTGACCGCAGTATCCGCCTCTGCCGTTTTCGGCAGCAGCGCTGCCGCGCCGACCAGCACCAGCCCGACCGCCAGCACGCCCACTACGATTTTCCTCACCGACACCTTTGCCGCAAAAACGATCATGGCATTGTCCCTCCTGCTTTTGCTTCATTCTATGCGTACAGAAGGCAAAAAAGAACGCCTCCGAGTATCTCTCGGAAGCGCAGCTTGTATCAGTCCAGATTTTTCTTCTTCAGCATCCACCATGCAAAGAAGCAGCCGACCACTGTAATGGCCAGCGGCATCCACCAGACCCAGTCGCCCGGTATCTGTCCTTCACCGATATTCATACCGAAGAAGCCGAACACGATATTCGGAATCGTCATGATGATGGTCAGGATGGTCAAAACCTTCATGATGATATTCAGATTGTTGGAAACAACGGAAGCATAAGCATCCATCGTGCCCGCCATAATGTTGGAATAGATATTCGCCATCTCGATGGCCTGACGGACCTCGATCAGCGCGTCCTCCAGAATGTCGCGGTCGTCCTCATACAGCTTGAGCACGCGGCCGCGCAGCACCTTTTCCATCGTAACCTCGTTGCCCTTGAGGGACGAGGAGAAGTAAACCAGCGATTTACTCAGTCCGAGCAGCTGGATGAGCTCCTCATTTTTGAGGGAGTCGTACAGACGCTTCTCGATGCGGGTAAAGTCGCGCTCGATCATACGCAGGTTTTTCAGGAACCGGCCCGCTATGCGGAGCAGAATCTGGAACACAAAGCGCGTCTTGAGTGAGGTATGCACGCCCTTTACCGCGCCTTCCGCGATGGAGCGCAGGATGATGCTGTCCTCCAGACAAACCGTGATGACCGCATTCTGCGCCACAACAATGCCCATAGGAATGGTAGTGAACATCTGTCCGCCGTCCTCGACCGAACTTTTCTCCACCATCGGGATATCGACGATCATGAGAAGCTGCTCGTCCTCGGTATCGACACGCGAGCTTTCCTCCGGGTCGAGCGCCGCGCGAACAAACTCTTCCTCAACCTGAGCCGCCTGCGCGATCTGCTCCAGCTCGTCCGAGCTGGGATGCACCATGTTGACCCAGCAGCCCTCGGTGAACTCGCTCACTTCTGTGATGCGGCCGTCCACCGTTTTGAAAAATTCAACCATATTATACCGCCTTTCAGCAGCGGCACTCCTCGAAAATGCCACCGCGAGTAATATTCATCTGTCTACTTCCAGGGTCCGTACTCACGGTGATCACTCTCCTTTAATATGGATTTCATTTAAAATTAACCTTCCCATACCTGACAAAACAGCCCTGTTACGGGCTGTTTTGAATAGCTATCGGTTAGATTATCGGTTGTCCTTATCGAAGATGCGCATCAGAACATCAAATGCAGCATCGTCAGAGCCAACATCGGACGACGGCTTGGAAGCGGATGCGCGAGCCGGCTTCTTGTCAGCCGCTGCGGTAGCAGCCTCGGTGAACAGGCCGGTAGAGCCGGAATCCTTGTCCTTATTGCCGTCCATGCTCATTTTTGCGGAGTTCGGAACATTGTCGAAACCGGTTGCGATTACAACAACGCGGATCTCGTCGTCCATGTTCTCGTCGATGAATGCACCGAAGATGATGTGTGCATCCGGATGAGCCGCCTGCTGAACCATGGTAGCCGCAGTCTCAACTTCATCGAGGCCGATATCGTCAGAGCCGATAACGGAAACGATAACGCCGTGAGCCATGTCGATGGAGGTCTCGAGCAGCGGGCTGGAAATTGCCTCGCGTGCAGCCTCTGCAGCCTTGTCCTTGCCTGCAGCGGAGCCGGTGCCGATGTGAGCGAAGCCTGCGTCCTTCATGACGGAGGTAACGTCCGCGAAGTCCAGGTTGATGAAGCCCGGAACGGTGATCAGCTCGGAAATATTCTTAACTGCCTGACGCAGAACGCCGTCAGCGATCTCGAATGCGTTCTTGAAGGTGATCTTCTGCTCGGATACATACTTCAGACGCTCGTTCGGGATGATAACGAGGGAGTCTACGTTCTTGTTCAGCTCTTCGATGCCGCTCAGCGCCTGCTCGAGACGCTTCTTGCCCTCGAATGCGAACGGACGGGTAACAACGCCGACCGTCAGGATGCCCAGCTCACGAGCGATCTGTGCAACAACCGGAGCTGCGCCGGTGCCGGTGCCGCCGCCCATGCCGGCGGTGATAAATACCATATTGGTGTTAGCGAGAGCCGCTGCGATCTGATCCTTGCTCTCCTCAGCAGCCTTGCGGCCGATCTCCGGATTTGCGCCTGCGCCCTGACCCTTGGTCAGCTTCTCGCCGATCTGGATCTTCGTGGTGGCCTGCGAATAATTCAGAGCCTGCATATCCGTGTTGATGGAAACGAACTCAACACCCTGTACACCGTTCTCGACCATGCGGTTTACAGCGTTGCCGCCGCCGCCGCCGACACCGATGACCTTAATGTTTACTACGTTATCCAAGCCCTGTTCAAACTCAAAACCCATTGTCGTTGTCCTCCGTTTTATGATAAAGAATCGTTCTTTGATTATCAATTACCGCGTTTGAGGGCACTTCGCCCCTATTGTTTTAATTTTACCTCGATTTATTCTATTTTGCAACAGGAATTAGCGAATTCCTCAAAAAAAACTTAATCTTTTCCGTGTCTTTCCCGCAAACCGGCGGGCGATACGGAAAAAGGCTGTATTTTTTCGCGTTTTTCCCTGTGTTTTCGGTTATTTTCGCCAGTAGAAGCAGAAAAAACTCAGCCTTCGCCATCGTAGCTGTCGTCATAATAGCTGTCATCGTAATACGATTCGTCGTACGAATCATCGTAGCTGCTGTCATCGTAGGATTCGTCATAGGACGAATCGTCCGAGTAATCCGAATCATCGGAATAATCCGAGTTATCCGAACTGTCCGAGCTGTCGCTGCTCGAATCGGTCGAGTCATCGCCGTTCGTATTGTCAGTCGTACCGACTTCGCCGTCCGGATTGTCGGTCGTACCGACTTCACCGTCCGGATTGGTGTACGCCGGCGAGGTCACCGGATTGTCACCTGCCTGATCGGTACCGGAGCGTGCTACATCCTCCGCCGTCTCCGGCACAAAGTGCAGACGGTTCTGTGCATCCCAGTACAGCCGCCCGATATCCGATGCCGAAAGGCGATCGCTGATAACGGTCTGTGCAAACCGAAGACGGTACGTCAGATCGTCCAGTGAGCCTGCGCGGATGTCGAACCGCTTGTCATAGCCGATGCGCACATCGGTCAGGTCGTTCAGATTGAGGAAGCTCATCTTTTCGAGCAGCCCGGCGGCATCCATGTTCTCCAGCACGTTCAGCATAGCGTCAACGTGTGCATCCGTGCCGGTAGCAAGGAAATCCCCAATCTGCGCATTCAGCGTAACGCCGAGCACGATCGGCAGACCGCCGTCCGCGGCGTTGTTCTCGAGCACCTTGCCGCCCGCACTGATATAAGTGAACGTGTTATCCTCATTCCTCACGGCAGCCGCCGCTGAGCACTCGGTGACAGTCAGCACCAGTCCATCCGGCAGCTTGCGGCGCAGCTGTGCGCTTTCCAGATACGGGAAGCTGTGCATCAGATCGGACAATACGCGGTTTTTGTTCCACAGATAGAGATTATCGCCCTTTTGAACATCCATACCGGCGATCAGCTCCTCCGAGCCGTACTGCTCGGCACCTTCTTAACTCTGAAGAACACGGTCATCGCCACCACGGCAGCCGCCAGCACAATGCCGGTCAGCAGCACGCGTCCCAGCACACGAAAGATTTTCCTGCCGCGGCGCTGCTGCTCCATCTGGTCGGGCGTGTGCTTTTTTCGCCTTCTGCGTCTCATCACAGCATCCCTTCTTTGTTACTTCTTGCCATGGTTTTCGATTGCCCAGAGGATCTCCTGATAGATCTTCTCGCTTGCATCGTGCGCCGCCAGCTTTGTCGCGTCATGCCCCATCCGGTGCAGACGGTCGCGGTCGCTCAGCAGATCCTGAATCTCGTCGTACAGCACCTGCGGATTGGCGTCCTTCTCGAGCAGAACACGGCAGCCGCCCTCCTTTTCGAGGGCGCGCGCATTCTTCTCCTGGTGATTCTCCGCCACATACGGAGACGGCACCAGCAGTGCCGGACGGCCGAGCATGCACAGCTCACCGAGGGTAGCCGCACCTGCGCGGCACACGATCAGGTCAGCCGCCGCCATGCGGTCTGCCATGTCGTAGATGTACTCGGTCACTTCGATGTTCGGGTGCGCGTCAAAGTCGGCGCCCTGCTCCTTCGCCATCCTGGGCAGCCACTCACGGGCCGCCGCACCGGTTGCGTGAACATGGTGATAAGGCACGCCGTTTTTGCATTCGAGCGCCAGCTCACCCGCCATGTGCTCATTCATGTACTTTGCACCCATCGAGCCCCAGAAGGATACGACCAGCTGGTCATCATCGGTCAGGCCGAACTTCTCGCGTGCCTTTACGCGGTCCGCCGCCAGAATCTCACCGCGCACCGGCGCACCGGTCAGAATGATCTTATCTCCGCCGCCGAGCAGCTCCTTTGCCTGTTCAAAGCAAACGAGTACGCGGTCCGCGTCCTTTGCGAGCATCTGCGTTACCTTGCCGGGCAGCGCGTTGACCTCGAGCAGCACGGTCGGAATGCCGAGCTGCTGTGCCGCGCGTACCACCGCGAACGACGCATAGCCGCCGCAGCCGATCACGCAGTCCGGCTTGGCCTGCTTCAGCAGCTTTTTCGCCTTGCTGACCGCCGAGACAGCCAGCTTTGCCGCCTTCAGATTGTGCAGAATGCCCTTCGGGCTCATCGAGCGCGACATGCCGATGATCTCGATGGTGTCCAGCGGGTATCCCTCACGCGGGACCAGCTTATTTTCAATGCCGCGTGCCGAACCGGCAAAACGCACCGTCGTCTGCGGCTGCTTTTTTTCAAAATAGCGTGCAATGGCAAGACCCGGTGTAACGTGACCGCCCGTGCCGCCTCCCGTAATGTACAGTTTCAAAACTGAGTTCCCCTCTCCTGTTTGTTACTTTTCAAATGCAAGGTAGGATCACATGGTCCGGCAAATCCTGTTTACCGGATCATGTGGTACTGCCTGACAGTTTGCTGTCGCGAAACTACAGTTTCGCCGACAAGCAGGAACGGACCGCAGGCCGTTCCAAAGTC
>ENA-ORUG01002684-ORUG01002684.1-human-gut-metagenome-genome-assembly--contig:-NODE-2684-length-12092-cov-13.912354_pt1 | contig 12092 bp, 15 predicted proteins | sample MGYA00242079_ERZ509207 | MGnify/ENA primary metagenome ERZ509207 (study PRJEB26280, sample SAMEA2338780) | human gut metagenome | biome: human gut; feature: human-associated habitat; material: faeces...
TTGTTATTAATAATGCCTAAATATAAAAGTTTATTTTTAATATTTTTATATGTATTGATTTCTTATAATGATGAAATACTTTATTTATATGTATCTGCTAAAAATATAGATGTCAATGATATATATGTTAAAGATTATATTATATATTCCTTACAATCATATTACTGGTATTTTTTTGAAAGTATAGTACAAAAACCTTTATTTTGTTTTGGTCGAATAATAAAATTTATAATTTTAACATTAATAATGGTTATAGAAATCTATATACCGATTTTGGGATTTTATGTTGGAGTATATCTAATAAAAAAAATAGGAAGAAAATATAAAGAAAGGAATTAATTATTATGGGCTTTACTTTAAAAGTTGAAGGAAATGAGTCGCTTTTTTATGGTGAAAATATTGTACAGATGGTAACTGCTTCACTTGATACGCCAAATAATGTACGGGCAAAATTGATAAAATAACACCTTTTGTTTCCGAAACGATGGTTGTGTATAAAATGGTATCACAGCTGCAACAGAAGAACAAAACGCTAAGGCTGAAAATACAGGTAGTAGTACCATGCCAGGAATGTATCAAGGCGCACAAGTAATTAAAGATAAATAGGTTAATATTAAAAATAAAAAGATGAAAGGAGTTATCAATGGCATTTAGATATATGGTACTGAAAAATGGTTGGCTAATATTTAATTATGGAACAGGAATTGCAAATTTTAGAGCTTCAACAGGAAGACCTGGTATATCTGACCCATCTATTGAAAATATGGGACCAATACCACCTGGTTGGTATATTATATATCCTTCAGAAATAGAAGAAGGTAATGTAAATTTTTTAGAAAAAAAAGATGACGTAGTTGACTATATGGCAACATATGCACATTATGTACTTAGAAATATGCGAGGAGATTGGGGTTATTATCGCGTAAAATTGCATCCTCAAAAACTAATGTACCCAAATAGGGATGGACATCGTTCAGAATTTTACCTACATGGAGGAAAAACTATTGGTTCAGCTGGATGTATTGATGTTGGCAGAGAAGATATTGCACTTTTTAAATTAATAAAAAGTACTAGTACTTATGATGGTACAGATAATATATTAGTTGAAGTTACAGAGTATCCTAACAGTAATGGTTGGAATAAATTAAATGCTATTTCTTCAGTTAAAGAACTGGAACAGTTTTTAAGTAAGGTGATATTTTGAAAGAATTTATAAGAAACACAGCACTTATAAAATTGTCCTCTAAATATAATATTTTTATATTTATTTTTTGCTTTATAATAGAAGGAATTTTATTTATAAATGAATATATGAATTTTAATACTGGTATCTTTTATCCTTTAGGTATAAAAGATGTTCAAATAGGGTATTGGGAAGATATATTATTTTATTTGTTGGTTGTTTTATTAACATGTATAACATTAAAAGAAAGACTATTATTACTTTCTTTTAATGTTATAATCTTTATGAGTAAAGATATCGTTACTTTATATGAAGTTAGAGATGTTCCTATTAAAAATATGTTTTCATTTATATTTGAGCTTTATTATAAATATTATTTTAATGATTTATTTGTATATCCTTTCTTATCTTTGAAGCGGATAATAATAGATATAATAATGTTCATATTTAGTACGTTATTTATATGTTTATTAACGATAGCTTTACAGATAATATTGTTTTTATTAAAAGAGTTTATGTTAGCTTCTTTAAGATATATAAAAAAATAAAAAGAGGAATGACGGTGAACGTAGTTATAAAAATGACGGTTTTAACCGAGTTACGCAAGTCAAAACTAATACAGGACAGGTTCAAATCAACCGCTATGACGCAGAAGGTCTGCGCTATGAAATGGAAGAGAATAAAAAACTTGTGCAGTTTATCTTCAACGAAAACAGGGAAGTTGTAGTTGAACAATCTGATAGTGATATTAAACGACTGATAAGAAGCTACGACCTATGGTCAAGCGAATGTGAGCCGGAGAAAACATGGTATCACTATGCAAGTGATGAACAGGGAAGCATAGTATTTATTACAGATGATAATAAAGTCTGCAATAGATATGACTACGACGCATGGGGCAACCTCACCACCTGCGAAGAAATAATCCCAAACAGATTTCTCTACACAGGACAGCAATTTGACCAGATAACACAGCAGTATTATCTAAGAGCAAGATTTTATAATCCTGTAATTGCTCGGTTTACCAAAGAGGATGTCTACCGCGGTGATGGCTTGAACCTTTATATCTACTGTGGTAATAACCCTGTAATTTATTATGACCCTAGCGGATATAAAAAAAGAGCGGCTATATGTGAAAAGAACATATATAATCGCCTAAAAAATACCGGTCATTATACGGATGAAAGAGCATATGCTTTATCTGTTGCATATACTCGTGCCAGAAATGCCAATCCAAATATGACAGCAGCAGAAGCGTTTAAATTTGCAACAGGAAAAGATACATTTGGTAACAGAGTAATTGATCCAATAAAAGAGTATGAAAATATTAATCCTAAATTTTTTGAAAAATATCCATTTAATATTCCAGAGTTAGCGGTAGAAATGCCAAAAGTAGACAGATTGTATGGTTCTTATACTGGAGTTACATCTCAGGGATATCTGAGAGATGCGCAAGCTTATTGGATGGCAGTATATAACAGATGTCCAACAGCTTTCAGTGAAGCAAATCTTGATAGAATGTTTAATCCAATAAGAAAAGTCATTGAAAAGAAGAATGGTTATAAATTTTATTCACCTCATAATGATGAAACATTTAGAAATAGTTTTCCTCAATATGATATTCCAGGAAAGAGGAGCGATGTTTTACATCATCATCATGTAGGTGGAAGAGGACAAGCTATCCCTGTTCCAAGCAAATTGCATATTGGATCTGGAGAGATTCATATTGATGAAAAAAATTACGGTATATTATATAAACGAGGAGGAACGTGATATGTCTAATCTAAAAGAAATTATTATTAAATATATAAAAAAAACTTACGAATATTCATATAGAGGAGATTTGGAGTATTGTCGATTTTGTAAGAAAAAAGAGATAGATTTTGACAATGTCGAGAAAGATTTAGGTTTTTCATTGCATCAAAGTATCAAAGATTATTTTAATTCATACAGTATAAAAAATATGTATGGTGATATTAAAGTACCAAAAGAAGAGGATGCTCAATTTAAATACAAAAATAATTTTTATCAAACATTTCGTTTTTTTGATACAACAAAATATGATACAAAAGATTATTTAAAAAGCTTAGTTTATTATAATAAATGTTTGAAAAAAAGTGGCAATAAAATGACTATGATTAGTATTGCTGGTTCAACTGATGATGGATATTATTTATACGTAAATAATAATGATGGAAGTGTACATTATATAATGGAGGATTTTGATCCAAATGAAAAAGAGTGTTTAGAAAAACCTATCAAACTATATAATAGTTTAGATGAATTATTTTGTGATATGACTCAAAATCTAAAAATGGAATTAGAACCTAATGAAGTTGAATATCTGTTTCCATAAATATTTTAAAAGGAACTAAAACTCGTTGTGTTGTAAAACATTAAATAGATAATTGGTAGTATAATACTTTATATTAACTGCTAATATAGGGTATTATACTACTTTAAAGAAATCAGCTGGTACAAAGGGTAAAATACCACAACGGCGGTACAGAACGTAGCTTCTACAATAAAAACGGTCAGCTCGTAAAGAAGATTTTACCGAATGAGTACAGTACAAAAGGTAAAAATGGCAATGGCTATTCTTATACCTATGATAAACAAGGTAATATTATAAGCATAATCGCACCGAACGGCACGATACTGGAAACGAATATTTACGACAGTGAAGGCAATCTGCTGCAACGGCTCGACGGCGTTAAATCCGGTATAAACTGTGAATACGACCTTGCGGGAAGAAGAAAAAATATCACCACGCAGGGCGGAGCAAAACAGGAATTTACCTACGATGCGCAAGGCAACATAACGGGAATAGTTGACGGCAACCAGAATAGGACTGAATACAGGCTAGATAAATGGGGCAGGATTACCGAGATTATCAAGCCGAACGGTACCAGCGAATATTTCTCCTATGATTATGCAGGAAACATCACTGAAACAGTGGACGGCAACGGCAACAAAATTCGCTATAGATACAATCTCCTCAATAAATTAAGCGAAATTACCGACCAGACGGGTGAAAAAGATTATTTCACCTATGATATTGAAGGCAGAGTAAGACAGCATACGGACCGCCGCGGTAACGAAGTGCAGTATTCATACAATTTCTATGACAGCCTGACGGAAAAATTAGAGAGAAAATCCGGACTTAGAGAAAGTTATGAATATTATCCTGACGGCAGCATAAAATCCGCTATCGCTGAAGGTATGCGCTACAGTTACAGCTATTATGCCAACGGCAGCCTAAAAGAAAAATCTGCCAGCGGCAAACGGCTATTAAGCTATGAGTATGACCTCAACGGCAACAAGATAAAACAGACCGACGTAATAGGCAAAACAACGGAGTATATCTACGATGAACTTGATTTACTCCAAGAAATCCGTGATGGAGGAAAATGTATCACTGCCTTTAAATATAACGACAACGGCACGATAAAAGAAGCTGTAAGTGCCAACGGTATGAAAAATTTATACGGCTACGATACAGATAAAAACTTAACTTCATTAGATATTAATTTCAACGGAAAAGTTCTGGCGCAAAACAGATACGTTTATGACCATAATGGCAACCGCACCATAAAACAGCAGTTGCGAGGCACAACGTATTATACCTACGACAGCATAAATCAGCTCACCAATGTAAAATATCCAGATTATGAAGAACAGCTCTTCTATGACAAAGCCGGTAATAGGAGTAAGCGCATTGTAAATGATGTAACAGAGCATTACCTCTATGATAAGCGGAACCGTTTAATACGGCAGGTATTCCAAAAGCCTACAGGCACAACGGCGAAGCATTATATTTATGATAATGCCGGAAATCTGATGAATGACGGCGAGAGAATATATAAAAATGACGCATTCAATAGGGTAACAAGAGTTGAAACTACTAATGGTCAGGTTCAAATCAACCGTTACGATGCCGAAGGTCTGCGCTATGAAATGGAAGAGAATAAAAAACTTGTGCAGTTTATCTTCAACGAAAACAGGGAAGTTGTAGTTGAACAATCTGATAGTGATATTAAACGACTGATAAGAAGCTACGACCTATGGTCAAGCGAATGTGAGCCGGAGAAAACATGGTATCACTATGCAAGTGATGAACAGGGAAGCATAGTATTTATTACAGATGATAATAAAGTCTGCAATAGATATGACTACGACGCATGGGGCAACCTCACCACCTGTGAAGAAATTATCCCGAACAGATTTCTTTATGCAGGACAGCAATTTGATCAGATTATTCAACAGTACTATCTGAGAGCAAGATTTTATAATCCTGTAATCGCTCGGTTTACAAAAGAAGATGTTTATCGTGGCGACGGTTTAAATCTCTATACCTACTGTGATAATAATCCTGTTATTTATTATGACCCTAGTGGATATAGTGCTTGTAATGGTCCTGGAGATAAAAATCCTATAGAAAAGAAAAAATTACTTCCTAAAGAAGGTGAAGTAGGTACTTATAAAGATTTAATAAAGAATGGAGAAAAAGGGGATAATGTTACACCACATCATATGCCAGCTGCTGATTATATGAAATCTAAGGGTGTATCTAAAAATGATGGTGTAGCGATGAATGTAGAAGCTCCTTATCCTGGAGAAGGTGGACGGCATCGTCAAACTCGTTCATATGGTAAAAAATCTGATTTAAATGAAACTCCACGAGAAGCTTTGGCGCGAGATATAAATGATATGAGGAAAATATATAAAAATGATGAATTGTATACACCTGAAATAAGAAAATCATTAAAAGAGGTAATTAAGTTAAATAAAGAATTGTATCCTGATTTATTCGAAAAATGAGGTATATAATATGATAAATTTAGAAAAAGAACTTATCGAGTTAAATAAAATAAAATACTTAAAAAATGAAGCGGAAATTAAGCGTTTTGATGAAATATTGATAAATATATATAAGTACAAAGATAAAATACCATTATCTAGATTATATACTGTTTTTGATGATAATACAGAAGATGATGAGGTTATGTATGGCTTAATTCATTTGATTGAAGAATTCCCACCAGAAGTAGAAATAGAAGAGTTTATTAAGTCAATAAATTTAATGGTACCTAATGCTAAAGAATGGGCAAAACTTTTGTTGATTAGAATTTTGAATCATAAAGATTGTAGAAATTTATTTATAAATATAATTTCAAACTATAAAAAAAATAATTTAATAATCAATAAACTTTTATTAGAAATAAAAAATGAAGATATTAATTTATTTGGCAAGGTTGTTGATACAATTATTTCTAAAACTAAATAGAAATATTAAAATATGTTATACAATATAATAATTTAAAAATTTAAGCGTTTATTAAGTTATGAGTATAATTTAAACAGCAACAAAACAGACTGACATAACAGGCAAAACGACAGAGTATATCTACGATGAACTTGACCGACTTTTAGAAATTCATGATGGTGGAAAATGTATCATAGCCTTTAAATACAACGACGACATAATAAGAGAAGCGGTAAGTGCTAATGGTATGAAGAATTTATATGGATATGATACAATAAAAATCTTATCAAACTTTTATAGGCTCTCGTTTGAGAGCCTGATACATAACAAAAATTTAAATAGAGGAAATCTGTATATAAATATAGAAAAGAGGAATGGATATGAAAAATCCTTATGAAGTATTGGGTGTTTCGGAAAATGCTACAGATGCGGAGATAAAGAAGGCATACCGCAAGCTCGTCTTGAAGTATCATCCGGACAGGAATAAGAATAATAAGTCCTTTGAGCAGAAGATGACGGAGATTAATAAGGCATATGAACTTATTAAAAATAAGGAAGCTAGAGACAGGTTCAATAGTGAAAATGCTAGAAAAAATCCGTTTTCTAAGCAGAAAACGCAGCCCAAACAGGCAAAAGCCAAAGTCAAGCCGAAGGCTGCACCGAAGAGAAACTTTGATATCAATGATATAACGCAGGGCGTCAGAAGCAACTTTGAACAGTTTTTTGGATTTAATCCGAATACGGGCGATGTGGTACATGAAGAAAAACTTAATCCTAATATGAAAAAGAAGAAAAATCCTCTGGATATGACAGATGTCTTTGAAAGATTTATGGGTTTTAAGAAATAGGCAGGTGATGTAAGTGCAAGAGAAAACTAAAATTGATATAACGATAATGATTTTATGCGTTGCCGTGATAGTTTTAGCCTATATCGGTGTAGGCAATACGCTTGTTGACTTTGTACTTATGATTTTAGCTGCCGTTTGTTTTATCGTTGTCCTTATCATGAATTTATGGAACAGATTAAGAGGCAGTAAGCTGCCTAAAATGGAAAATCACGCTGTATTAAATGACGGCAGTATAAGTGAAATTGCACTGTTAAATGAGGAAGATAAAATAATAGCCACATGGGATATGTTCGAGAAAATCTCTTTAGTAATAGGCAAGAATATTTTGGAAAAATCTGATAAATAGGCTGATATTATGAAAAATTTAAGATGGATTATCTTTTTATTTTGTATAGCATTACAAATTTTTCTATGGTTGGCTCCTGATACTGATTTTGTCGATGGAATATTCTATGTAAATGATGTTGGTGGAACTGTGGGGAAAAAGCCGTATTGGGAAGTACCGGGATTTTTATATTTATTATGGTTCAGCTTATTGTTTACATTGCCGCGAAATAAATGTATTTTTTTAATTTTATTATCTTTTATTGGAATAGATTTTACGGAAAATCTATACATGTATAATTTGCATATAAATGCAGAACAATATCCGCTACAGGATTTACCAAAACATTTAATTGAAAGTTTTTATTGGTATTATTTAAAAGGCTTGAACACTCAACCCGATGTATATATAGAACGCATATTAAACTTTATAATAGTTGCTACAGTAGTTTCTTTAATAATTTATTTAATTATATTTGGAATAAAAAAAGGATTTAGATTTTTATTCAGAAAAATAAAAAGATGAAAGGAGTTATCAATGGCATTTAGATATATGGTACTGAAAAATGGTTGGCTTATATTTAATTATGGAACAGGAATTGCAAATTTCAGGGCTTCAACAGGAAGACCAGGCATATCTGATCCATCTATTGAAGATATGGGACCAATACCACCAGGCAGATATATTATTATTCCAGCAGAAATAAGTGATGTAGATTATCGAAAATATAAAGAAGGAACGTTACAATATGAAAAATTTAAACGAGATTATACTTTAAGAAACTGGGTAGGAGATTGGGGATATTATCGTGTAAAATTACATCCTCAAAAGCTAATGTATCCAAATAGAGACGGTCATCGTTCAGATTTTTTTCTTCATGGTGGGAAAAATCTAGGTTCAGCAGGTTGTATCGATGTCGGTAACCAAGATGCGGAATTATTTTCTTTAATAAAAAGAACTAATACCAATGATGGAACAGATAATATATTAGTTGAAGTTACAGAACATCCTAACAAAGAAGGATGGGAAAATTTAAAATCCGATTCTTTTTTGGAAAATTTACAGACTTGGTGGGAAAATTTATGATGAAAAAAATAAACATAATACGTTCATTAGCTTTTGAATTATGTTTTATTCTTCAGATTGTTCTTTGGATAATTTTTAATATAAATTTAGATACAGGGACATATAATTTAATTAATAATAATGATGTACCATTTGACCAATGGGGAAAAGAACTTCACTATTTAATATGGCTGTTGTTATTAATAATGCCTAAATATAAAAGTTTATTTTTAATATTTTTATATGTATGGATTTCTTATAATGATGAAATACTTTACTTATATGTATCTGCTAAAAATATAGATGTTAATAATATATATATTAAAGATTACGTGATGTATTCTGTACAATCATATTATTGGTATTTTTTTGAAAAAATACTACAGGAACCTCTATTTTGTTTTGAACGAATAATAAAATTTATAATTGTAACATTAATAATGGTTATAGAAATATATATACCAATTTTAGGATTTCACGTTGGATTATACCTAATAAAAAAAATAAAAAGAAAATATAACGAAAGGAATTAACGATTATGGGCTTTACTTTGGTTATTTTAATGATCCTGCGCTTATTGTAGAGGGGTTTGATACTTATAGCATTTTTCACGAAACATATGCTCTTGCCAGAGTTGTTTATTTTGTAATGACAGGCAAAACTAAAACTAATACAGAAAAAATTTCCAATCCGAATTTACGAGCTTTTGTTGAGCGAGGGTTGAACCTAGATAAGGCAAAAAGATTTCAAAATATTCGCGATATGATTTTGGCGTTTAAAAGTATATAAAAATTGCTGAACACAGAGGCCATACAGTCTCGCACCAGTCGCATTATGGCACAAACAGATCGAGTTTTCTTTCTTCACTTGAAAATCAAAGATTAGCTTTGAAAATGCACACAAGGGACAGAAAAGCCTTGATACAAGCGGCTTTGCGGACGCCTTTTCCACGCAATAAGGGCTGTATACTTTTTCCTTCAAAAATAGAGTTCTACTGCGTAACGCCTTTTCCTGCATCCATAGAAAAGCGGAGTGCGGTGACCACACAATTGGCTACCGCGCCCCGGCTTCTTTTTTATTTTAACAATTCATCATAAACGCTTTCTTTATAAACAGTAATAGTATAATTTGGCATATCATTTACTGAAAAATCATTTATAGCTTTTAATACAAGTTCTTTTTTAAATGGAATGTGTATTGTTTTTACTTCATCTTTATCAATGAATTCTTTTAGTTTTTCAGGCCAGTATTTTTTATAAGAGCTGGTTGAAGTTAGTTTACTGGAACACATGGTATATGCAACGATGATAGGAAGCTTATATGTTTTAACACATTGTTCAATTTCCCATCCTAACAAACCTCTATTTGCATTAGAATGTTCAGTAATGATTAATACCATACTTTTTGAGTTTCTCATTCTTTCTTGTAATCTATTTTTAAGAGTTATCAGTTTACTGTTATCATTGACAGCATAAGTCTTGTCATGGCTATTGACAAAATTAAATTCTATATTGCTATTACTAGCCCATGCTTTCATGATATTAAAATATTTAATATCACTTTGGGTAGGATCAGTTGTGTTACAACCATTAAAAGCAACATACACGCCATTTCTATATGCCATATTATTTTCCTCCTATGTTATGTAAGTTTATCTCTGATTTTAGTTTTTCTGAAATGACTAAAGTGATTTTGCAATCATGCGAAAAAGCAAGATTGCTGTATTCAAATGTTTGGATAATAATTTCTAATGCCTTCTGATAAGTTATAGAATTTCCACACATTAAACGAGTAATACCTGTTCCCATCAATGGTAACACTATATTTTTACCATTGTATATACGATTTGCTTCACTCCAATAGTTCACAAGACAACTAAGATAATCTGCCAATCCTAAATACGCCCTATTTTGCTCATCAAATTTAGAGAATGCAACTAATATATAATCATCAAAACATACTGATGTTCCCAATTTATATATCGTTTTTTTGCCATGAACTTTTTTTTTATTAATGGCAATAATATTTTTTTTGCACCCAATATCATTTTCAATCTTATAATCAATTTGGCGAACATCGGAAACTTTATCTTTTAAAAATATTCCATTTAAGGTTTTTATGGAAATTACTTCGTCACTGACCTCTGTATCAAAATACTCATTAAATGGGATTGTCTTTAAGCCTTGCTCTGAAAATAAATCACCAAATTTAATTACGAATTTAGTTTGATTTATTTTTAAAGTTTTTTCATTTAGTCGATTGGCTCTAATTATTAAAAATATAAAGATCGAAAAAAGTAAAATAGCAAAAATACTTCCGATCCATACTTTTATATTAGATGGAATATCTATAAAAATAACTACAAATGAAACTATTCCACAAATAATTGAAACTATATAACGAAACTCGTTCCATAACTTTTTATCAAAAATACTGACTTTCATATACACCACCTATTACAAGATATTATTTTTAAATTACTCCTTTTATATGAATAATAGTAAAGAGACAAGCTAAAGAGCTTATCTCTTTGTTATTATAACACACATCATATTAGTTAAGAAATAAATTGAAAAAAAGTTTAACAATAGTAGATTTTTAAATAACTTAACCCAAGGAAATATGCATAATATTAAACTCTAGTTATTATAATTCAAATAATTTTAAATTTCAACATAGATTATCTAATATATAAATCTTTAATTTTTATATAATGTTATTTGGATTTTAAGTCGTTCTCGTTAAATTCAGCATACAATTTATTTACAGCTTCAATCTGACTTTCCTGCAATGTATGTGCATACAAATTAAGAAGGACATCCGGTGATGACCAGCCGCCGAGTTTTTGTATATCTACAATGGCGACTTTGTTATGGATTAGATTAGTGGCAAACGTATGACGAGTAGAGTGAATATGCAAATCCTGTGGCAGACCGAGTTTTTTTAAGCGCTTTTTCATATTTTGTAAAAGATTATTGGGATTATATACATCGCCTTTTTTAGTACAAAATACGAGATTATACGTATTAATGTATTTATGTTTGTTGAAATAATCTGTTTGTTCCTCTTTCAAGGCTTTTAACTCCGTCATTATTTCCTTTGGAATGGGTAAAATCCTTATGGAGGATTTATTTTTTGGTATTTGCTTTAGTATCGGTTTATTGTTAACGACAACGAGTACCTGGCTAATGAAGATGGTGTTGTTTTGAAAATTTACTCTGTACCAGCTGATACCTAATATTTCAGAGCGGCGGCATCCGGTGAAAAATAAAAGTTTATATGCCAGATAATACCGATAATTTTTAGAATTATTTAAAAATAATGAACTGCACCCCAAAAGTTGGACAAAAAAAACAACTTTTGGAGGTGCAGTTTTTTTATGACTAAATACTCAAATGAATTTAA
>ENA-ORUG01002693-ORUG01002693.1-human-gut-metagenome-genome-assembly--contig:-NODE-2693-length-12057-cov-2.740043_pt1 | contig 12057 bp, 5 predicted proteins | sample MGYA00242079_ERZ509207 | MGnify/ENA primary metagenome ERZ509207 (study PRJEB26280, sample SAMEA2338780) | human gut metagenome | biome: human gut; feature: human-associated habitat; material: faeces...
AAAATAAGGCCTTCGAAGAACTTCATCCTTGATTTAAAATTGCTTTCTTGCAGAATGGTGACAGCTGTTCTGTACTTTGCAGGAAGGGGTTATGACATTTTTTAGACCTCTTCTGTACGATTTATGCCCCTGTTTTTGGTGAAAGAGGGCTTTCTTTGTACAATGCAAAAGATATAGATAACCTTAAAGAAATAAACATGATGCAATTTAGTAAATGGACAATGGGAGCAGGAATGCTTCTCGGAACTTTACTGCCGGTGAATGCGGAAGCGCAGGTGGTGAAGAGTGAAAGACTGCTTTCTTTTGAAGGACCACAAGTGCCGGCCTTTATTTCGGGAACAGGTTCCCGGCTGGGTATTAGTGGAGAACATTATAAAGATGGTTTGCATAGTCTGAGTTGGACGTTTGATCCGGGTGCTGTGTTGTCTGTCAAGAAAGACCTGAAATTCGAGAAGAAAGATCCTACCGGAAAAGATACGTATCTTTCCGCTTTCATCGTATGGGTGTATAATGAGGAGGCTCAAGACAAAAAAATCCGGTTTGAATTTCTGAAGGACGGAAAGAAATGTACTTCTTTCCCGTTTGGTATCAACTTTACCGGTTGGCGTGCGGCATGGGTATGCTATGAACGCGATATGGAAGGCGTGCCCGAAGAGGGAATGAACGAGATGCGTGTGATTGCTCCCGATGTCAAAGGTAAGCTATACTTGGATCATATCATACTTGCCAGCAAGGTGGATGCTCGCCAGCAAGCAGCCGATGTGCAAGTGCCTTTTGTCAACAAAGGAACCACCAACCACTGGCTTGTCATTTACGAACATTCTTTGTGGAAACCCGATATGGCCTTGACTCCTGTCAGCGAGCAGCAGAAGCGGGAGGTACAGGAGATAGAGAAACGTTTCAGGGATATGCTCTATACACCTTCCAAATTTACGGATAAAGAGCTGGACGGCATCCGCAAGAAATACGATACCTATAAGATCACGTATAAAAATGGGAAGGTTACCGGCTTACCTATTTTTATGGTCAGGCAGGCGGAGGCTTATGAACGTATGATACCTGATTGGAATAAAGATATGTTTACCCGGTTGGGCATGGAGATGAACGAATACTTCAACCTGATGAAGCGCATCGCCATAGCCTATAACAATGCTTCGGATACCGGCGTGAGGGATGAACTGAAACGGAAGTTTCTTGCCATGTACGACCATATTACCGACCAGGGCGTTGCCTATGGCAGCTGCTGGGGCAATATCCACCACTACGGTTACAGCATGCGTGGGCTTTTCGTTTCTTACTTCCTGATGAAGGACGTCCTGCGTGAGGCAGGAAAGCTGAAGGATGCCGAACGTACACTGAACTGGTATGCCATTACCAACGAGGTGTATCCCAAGCCTACGGAAAACGGTATTGATATAGATACTTTCAATACTAAATTGCAAGGCCGTATTGCCAGTATCCTGATTATGGAGAACAGCCCGGAGAAGCTGCAATACCTGAAATCCTTCTCCCGTTGGATTGATTACGGTTGCCGTCCGGCTCCCGGATTGTTTGGGTCGTTCAAGAGCGATGGCGGCGTTTTTCATCACCGCAATCACTACCCGGCTTATGCTGTCGGCGGTTTGGACGGAGCAACAAATATGATCTACCTCTTTAATCATACAGAGTTTGCCGTATCCGAGTTGGCGCACGAAACAGTGAAAAATGCATTACTTGCCATGCGTTTCTATTGTAATAAGTTGAACTTCCCGTTGTCGATGTCCGGCCGTCATCCCGATGGAAAGGGGAAATTAGTCCCGATGCATTATGCAGTGATGGCTATGGCGGGAACTCCGGACGGAAAATCGGAGTTTGACAAGGAAATGGCGTCCGCTTACCTGCGTCTTGTTTCAGACACTTCCGCTGATGGGCAGGAACCGGAATATATGCCGAAAGTATCGAATGCACAGGAGCGGAAGATGGCAAAACGGCTTGTGGAGAAAGGATTCCGTGCCGAACCTGACCCACAGGGAAATCTGTCATTGGGCTATGGCTGTGCATCCGTTCAGCGTCGTGGCAACTGGTCGGCGGTGGCCCGCGGTCACTCCCGCTATCTTTGGGCGGCGGAACATTATTTGGGACATAACCTTTATGGCCGTTATCTGGCGCATGGCAGTTTACAGATTCTGACGGCTGCTCCGGGGCAAATGGTGACTCCCGCAACAAGCGGCTGGCAACAGGAAGGCTTCGATTGGAACCGTATCCCGGGTGTAACTTCCATACATCTTCCGTTGGAACAGTTGAAAGCTAAAGTCATGAATGTAGATACATTCTCCGGCATGGAAGAAATGCTTTACTCCGATGAAGCATTTGCCGGCGGATTGTCACAAAAGAGAGAAAACGGCAATTTTGGAATGAAACTGCATGAGCATGATAAGTATAACGGTTCTCACCGGGCGCGAAAATCCTTTCATTTCATCGATGGAATGATTGTTTGCCTGGGCTCCGATATTGAAAATACCAATGCCGCTTACCCGACGGAAACAACGATTTTCCAGTTGGCAGTAACGGATAAGGCGGGACATGATTATTGGAACGACTACCGTGGCGAAGGTAAGATATGGATCGATCATTTGAATACCGGTTATTATGTACCCGTTTCCGCCAGATTTGAGAAGAACTTCCCGCAGTATTCCCGTTTGCAGGATACGGGCAAAGAAACGAAAGGGGACTGGGTCTCATTGGTAGTCGATCATGGCAAAGCCCCCAAGAACGCCAGCTATGAATACGCTGTGTTGCCGCAGACAACTGAGTCTGCCATGAAGGCCTTTGCCAAGAAACCGGGATATAAGGTTTTGAAGCAGGACCGTAATGCTCATATTGTGCAGTCGTTAACTGACAACTTATATTCTTATGTACTTTTTGAAACCCCACAAATGTTACTTCCCGGTGATTTGTTGCAGCGTGTGGATACTTCCTGTCTGGTGATGATTCGTAAAGAATCGTCCGACAAGTTGTTGCTTACCGTAGCTCAACCGGACTTGGCACTATATCGCGGACCGAGTGACGAAGCCTTTGATGAAGACGGAAAACGAGTGGAACGCAGCATTTATTCCCGTCCGTGGATTAATGACGAAAGTAAAGAGATTCCGGTGACGGTAACTGTGAAAGGATATTGGAAGATTAAGGAGACTCCTTTCTGTAAAGTGGTTTCAGCAGATAAAAAGCAGACTGTACTTTGCTTTACTTGTAAGGACGGAGCTAGTTTTGAAGTGGAGTTAAGGAGGTAAGAAGCGAATAAGCCGCTGCATATTTTATTCTTGTATTGACGGTTTTAGATGGTTCCACCTGCTTGAAACTACAGTTTCCCCATAGAGAAACTTTGGTTTCATCGGTAAGAAACCAATGGTTCCAAGCCTTTGAAACTTTAGTTTCAAGCTGATGAAACTATAGTTTCGCATGGGTAAACCAAAAGTTTCAAGGCGCGAAACTTTTAATCTTATTACTTCTGTTGTCTTTTAGTTCCGGTGACAGCAAAATTGCCTTCACAATGCTGTCACCTGTTGCCGTTACAGCCTTATCCGTTTATAACCAAAACGTTAAACTGCAATCGGTGACAGGTGGCAGCTATATGATTAAAATAAATTAGTGGGAGAGATTAGAACATAAACATGGCAACTGCAACAATGCGGTTGTTGCATACGGCATGAGTATCTTTGATTTTACCGCTGGATGTATTAAGAGAACCATACCATGCAGAGCTTAGCGTATATTCTAAACCGAATTTCCAATGAGGGACATTATAAGTAAGTTCTGCTCCGGCAGTGACAAGTTGGTCGAGATTTGTACCTGTACCATATAATTGTGCTTTTCCATCAGGGGCATATAATTCGTCACTTGTCCCCAAGTTTTTAGCATAACCGACAAAAACGCCCGGTTTCCATTTCTGTCCATAAACAACGTTCAGCCAAGAACTGGAAAAGCGTATCGGGGTATACTTTTGTTCTCCGGTACGTTCGTTGACAGACTTCACTCCGAATCCGCCCAGACCGGAAGCCTGTGTGAGATTGGAACCCAGAACACTTTTTGCTCCGACAAACCAGTCTTTATTGGTATATTTTACGTGAGCTTCATAGGAAAGAGTGGTGATACGCTCGTCTACTTGAAATTTCTTATTGTTTTCTCCGGTAGCTTCTGTCCGTGGCTTCAATGATAACATTTCGATTCCTACACCAGCCAATAAACCTCCGTTCTTATAATCGGCACCGATGTAGATTTCGGGAATACAGCTTTTCTTTATGTATTCTTGGCTCTTTCCGGCAGGACCTTGCGACAGATATTGCGACTGCCATACGGCAGCTCCCGTAAGTTGGAAGTTCTTTTCAGTGTAGCGATAGCGGATTTGCGGCGCACGGCTGAACGGTTGGAAAGGCGCTCCCACGGAAAGGTTCAGAATCTGAGGGGAGACATTTCCGAACAGCGGATGCCATGTCTGTCCCAGCAATAAAGCGGACTTGCCCCAATCCAGATTCAAATAAGCATGGCGGAGGCGGATTACCGAGTATGAGGTACCTGTACCGCGAAAATCAATTTCTACTTTGGCGGAAGTTTTGGCGGTTCCCAGTTTCGGACCGGCCACATCTACGCCCAAGCGTGAATACAAGGTATAAAAGTTGCTGTTCGGCGTTGAGTTCAAGTCGTTTCCGTCCTCATCGCGTACCTTATCTTTGGGGTACATATAAAATAATCCGTCTACGGTTTCTTCGTTAGCACGACTATTATAATAGAAGTCGGTACGGATCTGCCCATAGAATTTAAACTTGAAATCCTTGTTCTGTGCGAAGCTGCCTGCGGCCGTTAGCAGGCAAAGCGAGATTAAAATGTATTTTTTCATAATGTGCTTGTTTATAAACGGGCGCAAAATTACACAAAATAACTGGTAATCAGTTTATCGTTGGCTAAAAAAGGCTTGGATAGCCTGATTATATTTGCTGAGGCTTGTGCTTTTATGGATTGCTTTCATTAGTTTTCTGTCCGCATTCGGTGCGAGATATTCCCAAAACGTTTTCATCTTGTTCAGAAGCTGCCCGTCGCCTCCTTCCAGTTGTGCGGCGTACTGATTGTAGACGGAAGTATGCATGATATGCAGTTTCTCTTTCATCTCGTCGGGTGTCAGCGTACGGTTTTCCTTATACTCCAAAGCTAATGCCGGGTTTGCGAGCAGTCCGCGTCCGATCATCACTCCTGCCAATGCGGGGAATTGTTGCCGGATGCGGTGAACGTCATCCGGGCAATTAATGTCGCCATTATATATGAGCGGATGTTGGCAGACATTCAGGAAAGCGTCGAACCCATTGAGGTCTACACTTCCTTTATATTGCTGTTTTCCCAGACGGGGATGCATCGTGATGTGGCGTAGCGGCAGGTCATTTAATATAGGAGCGAGTTGCAGGCATTCGTCGGGATTCTCCCAGCCCAGTCTCATCTTTACGGAAAAACTGATTTGCGGATATTTCAGAGTCAGTCCCAATAATGTTTTCACTTCGTCCGGATAAGGCAGAATGCCGGAACCGTTGTGCCGTTTAGCCAGAAGCGGAAACGGGCAGCCCAGATTAATATCCGCCTCCTTATATCCTTTTTCTATAAAAAGGGATAAGATTGTCTCCGCCTTTTCTATGGACGGAGCTATGAGTTGAGGAACTAAATGAGGCACCTGATTACTTTCCGGAGCGATCTCACGGACATCTTTATTCCGGAAACCGTCTTTTTCCAGTCGTACGAACGGAGTATAATAACTGTCTATGCCACCGAAACAGGCAGCGTGTGCATTACGGTAAAAAGCCTCCGTATAGCCTTGCAATGGAGCGAAGTGAATGGATAGAATGTCTTGCATTACGTTATTTTTGTGCAAAGATACATCGAATATACTTTGGTATATGTATGTTTTTGTATCATAATTGAATAATTTTGGCCTGTAAATTAGGGTATCAGTACTTAATTTTGCGCATTGACAAATCTAATTAAAAATGTAAAACTAATAGTATGCAAACCGGATTCCGAACAAATTTTTCATGGAAGAGAGGCTTCAGTATGATGCTGTTAACCTTATTTTCTTTCTCTGTGGCAGTAGCCCAAGTACTTGTACGGGGTACAGTCGTTGATCAAACCGGGGAGTCGGTCCCAGGTGCCAGTATTCAGATCAAGGGCGGTACTCAGGGTACGATAACAGATCTTGATGGTAAGTTCTCGTTGAATGCTCCTAATAAGAAGTCTATTCTTATAGTCTCTTTTATCGGTTATGTAACCCAGGAATTGCCGGTCGAGACGGCCAAGCCCATGTCTATCATCTTGAAGGAAGATACGAAGACATTGGACGAAGTCGTTATCGTAGGCTATCAGGAGGTGAAGAAGAAAGACCTGACCGGTGCAGTGGCGAAAGTAAATATGGAAGATTTGCTGAAAACGCCTGCTTCTTCATTCGACCAGACTTTGGGTGGACGTATTGCCGGAGTAAACGTAAGTTCGGGCGAGGGTATGCCGGGCGGAACGATGAATATTGTTATCCGTGGTAACAACTCTCTGACCCAGGATAATTCACCTTTATATGTTATTGACGGGTTTCCGGTAGAAGATCCTGCTATTGCGGCTACCATTAACCCTTCCGACGCTGAATCCGTTGAAGTGTTGAAAGATGCTTCGGCCACTGCCATTTATGGTGCCCGTGGTGCTAACGGTGTCGTTATTATCACGACCAAGAAAGGAAAGGTTGGAAAACCTCAACTCAAGTATGACGGAAGTTTCGGATTTCAGCAGGTCACCAATACAATTCCAATGCTGGATGCGTATGAGTTTGTGAAGTTGCAGAATGAACTGTTTCCGGCAGATACCCAAAAGAACTATCTGATTGAACATGAAGGCAAGCAGTGGACGGTGGAAGATTACCGGGGTGTTCCGCAGTATGACTGGCAGGACGAGATTTTCCGCACAGCTTGGCAGCAAAGCCATAACGTCAGCCTGATGGGCGGAACGGAAGGGGTACGTTACAATGCGTCGGCTTCTTATTTCGATCAGGACGGTATCGTGCTCAACTCCAACTACAAACGTTTCCAGACTCGTATGAATACCGTTGTCCGCCGTGGCAAACTGAATATGAGTGTTACTGCCAACTATGCACGTGCCATTCAGACCGGTAGCTCTACCTCTTTATATTCATCCAGCGGTATGAATAACTTATTTTATAGTGTATGGGGTTACCGCCCTGTTACCGAACCGGATGTTCCGTTGAGCACCTTAATGGACAATGCGCTGGATTCATCAGTAGAACCGACTAATGACTATCGTTTCAACCCGATTATGTCATTGAAGAACGAATATCGTAAGAACTATACGAATAACCTTCAGTTGAACGGTTTTGTAGAATATGAATTTATCAAGGGATTGAAGCTGAAGGTATCCGGCGGTTACACGTACGATGCCCGTAGCAATGATACGTTTAATAACTCAAAGACCCGTTATGGTAGCCCGATCTCAACGGATAAGGTGAATGCACAGGTAGTCCGCCAGCAACGTCTGACCTGGTTGAACGAAAATGTATTGACCTATCAGGTTAACATTAACAAGAAGCATTTCTTTAATTCATTGCTTGGTATTACTTTGCAGAATTCCGACTATGAATACTATTCTTTCAAGACCACCAATATCCCCAATGAATCTTTGGGCATGGCCGGCATGAACGAAGGTATCCCAAGTACGACAAGCTCTGAGAAGTCCTCATGGTCTATGATGTCTTATCTCGGACGTGTGAACTATAATTATATGTCAAAGTACTATGCAACGGCTTCTTTCCGTGTCGACGGTTCTTCCAAGTTTGCCAAAAAGAATCGGTATGGGTTATTCCCTTCGGCTTCTCTGGCGTGGAACTTCAGCGAAGAAGACTTCATGAAGGAATATAAGTCCATTCTTTCCAATGGTAAGTTGCGTGCCAGTTGGGGGTTGACTGGTAACAACCGTGTAGGTGAATATGAAGCCTATGCTTTGTTGAAAATGGCGAAAGCGGCATCGAACAATCTTCCTTCGGGAGTTTATCCGTTCGAGAACAATCAGAACAGCATCGGTATGGTACCTATCTCGCTAGCGAATAAAGATTTGAAGTGGGAAACGACGGAACAGTGGAACGTCGGTCTTGACCTGGGCTTCTTTGACGAACGAATTGGCATTAATGTAGACTGGTACATGAAAACGACCCGCGATCTGCTTCTTGATGCAAGCTTGCCTTATTCTACCGGTTATTATAGCGCAATGAAGAATGTAGGTAAAGTGCGTAACTCCGGTTTGGAATTTACCCTGAATACAATAAATATAAATAGAAACGGTTTCCGTTGGAGCACAAATTTCAATATTGCCTTTAATAAGAATAAGGTATTGGAGTTGGCGGAGAATCAGACTTCCTTGTTGACCTCCGCTTATTTCGACCAGACGTACAATTCACAGCCTACTTACATTGCGAAGAAAGGCTATTCAATGGGTATGATGTACGGCTATATGTATGAAGGTACTTACAAATACGAAGATTTTTATAAGTCCGGTGATACGTATGTGTTGCGTCCGGGAGTTCCTTACTTCTCCAGCGAGAACAACACTCAGCCGGGTATGCCTAAATATAAAGACCTGAATGGCGACGGTATAATCGACACGAACGACCGCACGATGATCGGACGTGGCTTGCCTATCCATACAGGTGGTTTCACGAATGATTTTGAATATAAAGGATTTGATTTGAGTATCTTCTTCCAATGGTCTTACGGAAATGATGTGTTGAATGCGAACCGCTTGTTCTTTGAAAACGTCAACAATTCACGTAACCTGAACCAGTATGCGACTTATGCCGACCGTTGGACACCGGAAAACCCGACAAGCAATATACCGGTAGCCAAGAACTCAAGTTCCAACAAGGTTGTATCTTCACGTGTGATCGAAGATGGTTCTTTCCTGCGTCTGAAGACATTGACGCTGGGTTATACTTTGCCGAAGAAAGCGCTTAGGAAATGGGGAATCTCTACTGCCCGTGTTTACGTAGCAGGACAGAATCTCTGGACAATATCCGGCTATTCCGGCTATGATCCTGAAGTGTCTATCCGTAACAGTGCCCTGACACCGGGACTTGACTATTCCGCTTATCCGAGGGCTTATGCTGTCAACTTCGGAATTAATCTTGGGTTTTAGTATTTAGTTGAAATCATATAAAAATAGAGAAGATATGAAAAAGATAAAAATAGCATTCCTTTCTTTGTTGGCTACATGTACGATAGCGTCATGTGACTTTTTGGAGAAGGAACCATATAAAATAGTACCGGAAAACTATTTCCAGAATGAGGCGGAAGCACAATCATTCCTGACCGGTATCTATTCGAACTTAGGACAGTCAACTTTCTACGGAGGTGATTACATGGTTCTTGCAGGCGGTGATGACCTGGAGTTTTATGGAGGGTCTACCGGACGTATTTCCAATACAGGATTGATTTGTAATAACACTACCACCAGTGATGCGGCGGTTACCAACCTCTGGCTCAATTTGTATAACGGCATCGAGCGTGCCAATATGTTTCTGGAACAGATAGACAATGTCCCCGGAATGAGTGATAAGAGCCGTTTGCAATACAAATCGGAAGCTCGTTTCTTACGTGCGTTTTATTACTTTACGTTGGTGCAGTGCTGGGGAGATGTGCCGTTCAAGACGGAGTCTACCTATTCGTCCGGGACGGTGACTAATAAGGATATAGCACGTACGGATAAGAACGTGATTTATAAGTTTATCGTGAAAGAAATGGAAGAGGCTGCCGATGAAGAAACCGGAGGGCTGCTCTCTGCCAGAGAGTTAAGCTATAAGCCGGGACGTATCTCCAAGTCGACGGCATGGGGTATGTTGGCACGTGTCTATTTATTCTGGGCCGGTGAACATAAGCGCGACGGTAAACCGGCCGATGCGGAAAACAAGTCGTATTTCGAGCGTGCCAGCTATTTCGGCCAGAAAGTGCGGACACAGGGGCATACGCTTGCCGCTAATTACTGGGACCCGTTTATTGATATGTGTTCCGACAAATACAATACGACTGCCAATGAAAGTATCTGGGAAGTTGAGTTTGCCGGAGACGGAACGGGAGACGTGCGTTCGGAAGGCCGTATCGGAAATACGATCGGGATTCAGTGTTCGGACTTTTCTTCTTTATCTAATGTTGTAGGCAAGGCTGACCCGGGATATTCTTATGGCTTTATTTGGGCAACTCCGAAACTTTATGATTTGTATGTGGCGAATGGTGATAATGAACGTTTCACCTGGAACATTGCCCCTTTTACATATCGTAGAATTGCGGACCGTGCTGACTTGGGAATTGTAGGAAGAACTTTTGAAAACAAGGCGTTGTATGATCTGGTGAAAGGTGCCGGCTGGTACGGAGACAGATCGTATAATTATGAGGGAGCCAATGAGGGTGAAGAATATAACAGTAAGGTGGAGCAGATTGGAGATGTTTACAAAAAAGCGGTTGCTGCCGGTAAGGAAAGGAAAGATTTGTGTTGTGCCAAGTTCCGCCGGGAATATGAGCCTGCTGCAAAGAAGGACAAGAACCGTACTTCTATCAATTTCCCTATACTTCGTTACTCGGATGTGTTGCTGATGATTGCGGAAGCGGAGAATGAATATAACGGTGCCCCGACACCCTTGGCCGAAGAATGCCTGAAAGAGGTACGTGACCGTGCCGGAATCTCAGATCTTACAGGTCAGATTACTTCAGGTGAGGACTTTCTTACTATTATAAAGGATGAGCGTGCAATGGAGCTTTGTTTTGAATATCTCCGTCGTTTCGACCTGATTCGTTGGGGAGACTTTGTAGATAAGATGAACGAGCAGGCAGTGCTGGCACAGAGTGGAAACAACTGGACTCAGGGAGGGCAGGCTGCACCTTTCTTCCGGGTATCTTCCGCTTATCAGTACTTCCCGATTCCGGATGCCGAGAAAGCTGTCAACAAACTGATTACGGGCAATAACCCCGGTTGGTAATCCGCTTTAATCCAATTAATAATTTTTGAAGAGAATACAACGATGAAAACATATAAATTCTTAATACTAACTCTGGGAACTCTCTTGTTTGCTTCATGCGAAAAAGAGTTGGACCGGGATCTGACTGATGTCAGTGTAACTGTGGCTACCAATGAGAATGTACGGTACGAAGGCAACATCCTGACTGTAAAGAAGGGGACTCCTGTCGAGTTTCTCTTTCACGGTGATCCTGATTACATTTCTTTCTTCAGTGGCGAAATCGGTCATCAGTATATTTATCGTGACCGGAAGGAGATTTCGGTAGAAGATATTGTGTCATGCGACTTTAAGTTTTCGATTTGGGCTCAATACGGGGTAGCCAATTCATGCAAAGACCAGTTTGATGTGTTGTATCTGGCGGAAGAAGAAGATCCTGATAATCCGGGAAATACGATCTTTTTCCCGGGAATGAGCAAGAATAATTGCGAGGCTGATTCTGTACTTGTGGAGAAGAATACTCCCTGGAAGGAACTTATCACACGTGCGCAACTGCCGCAAGCACCTGTGACCAGTGCAGCCGGAGCTTTGAGTTTCAGTAAATCGGTCAAAGAATATATTGGCAAGAAACTGACGCTGGCTTTAGTGCTGAACAGAGATCAGAAAGAAGCAATAAGTGCCAATAATCCGGAAGATCCGGAGGCTACTATTGTTCAGTCTACATTCAATATTCTGAATATGTGTGTGGAAACCAAATGGAAGAACGGACGTGTCACTACTGCTTATGCAAGTTCTTTCGGCTTTACTCCATTGAACATGAAGAATAAGACGAAGTATGAAGAACAGGCTCCGGAAAATATGCCTAAAGATCTTGAATATGGTTCTGTTTCAACGGGAGTGACTGGCATGTGGAACTTGAGTAGTATAAAAAGCGGCGGATTTACTATTAACGGTACGGCTGCCAATAATCCTTGGAAGTATAATTGGCTTGTTTCCGATTATCTGAATCTGGCGGAATGTCCCGAACCGGATTCGGGAGTGAAGGT
>ENA-ORUG01002700-ORUG01002700.1-human-gut-metagenome-genome-assembly--contig:-NODE-2700-length-12033-cov-2.464435_pt1 | contig 12033 bp, 8 predicted proteins | sample MGYA00242079_ERZ509207 | MGnify/ENA primary metagenome ERZ509207 (study PRJEB26280, sample SAMEA2338780) | human gut metagenome | biome: human gut; feature: human-associated habitat; material: faeces...
GTGGTCTACGGCAAGACGGAGGTGGCGATCCGCGCCGCCTTCAAGGCCGCCTGCGACGGCAAGCAGACCGCCGTACTGGTTCCCACGACCATTCTGGCGTTGCAGCACTACCGTTCGTTCATGGAGCGGCTGCGCGACTTTCCGGTGAAAATCGAATACCTGAACCGTACGAAATCGGCCAGGGAGACCAAGCAGATTCTCGCCGATCTGGAAGCGGGGCGGATCGACATTCTGATCGGCACGCACAAGATGCTGGGCAAGCAGATCGTGTTCCGCGACCTGGGGCTGCTGATCATCGACGAGGAGCAGAAATTCGGCGTCGCCGCCAAGGAAAAGCTCACCGAGATGAGCGTTTCGGTCGATACGCTGACGCTCACCGCCACACCGATTCCGCGCACGCTGCAATTCTCGCTGATGGGTTCGCGGGACTTGTCCGTCATTTCGACCCCGCCGCCCAACCGCCAGCCGATCCTCACCGAGTCGCACGTATTCTCGGAGGAGATCATCCGCGATGCCGTCGAGGCGGAACTCGCCCGCGGCGGCCAGGTCTATTTCGTCCACAACCGCGTCGAGGACCTGCTGGCCCTCCAGGGGCTGATCACGCGCCTCTGCCCGAAGGCCCGTGTGGCCGTCGGGCACGGCAAGATGCCGGCCGAGCAGCTGGAGAAACTCATCATGGACTTCATCTACGGGGAATTCGACGTGCTGGTGTCGACGACCATCGTCGAGAACGGCATCGACATTCCCAACGCCAATACGATCATCGTCGACAATGCCCAGAACTTCGGTTTGAGCGACCTGCACCAGCTGCGCGGTCGCGTGGGGCGTTCGAACCAGAAGGGCTACTGCTACCTGCTTTCGCCGCCCGACGAACTGCTGTCGTCCGACGCGCGGCGGCGTCTGCGGGCCATCGAGGAGTTTTCCGACCTGGGGGCCGGCTTCAATATTGCGATGCAGGACCTCGATATCCGTGGGGCGGGCAATCTGTTGGGTGGTGAGCAGAGCGGATTTATCGCCGATATCGGCTTTGAGACCTACCAGAAAATCCTCTCGGAAGCGATGGCCGAACTGCGCGAAGAGGAGTTTGCCAAAGCGGCCGAGGCTGGCCGGACGATTGCTTCCGGCGACGTTGCATTGCAGGGCGGATCTGTGCATCCGGTTCCGGGCGGTTCCATAGCCGGGCAGGCGGACATGGACGGTTCGGCATTCCCTGGCGTGACATCCCCGCAAGATGGGGGGGGGACCGTCGCCTATATTTCCGACTGTCAGATCGAGACCGATCGCGAGGCGGTGATTCCCGACAGTTATGTGAGCAGTGCCGGCGAGAAGCTGCGGCTCTACCGCGAGTTGGACAGTATTACCGATGAGGAGCGCCTTGCCCGGTTCGAATCGCAGTTGACCGACCGTTTCGGCGACATTCCCACTGCGACGCACGAGCTGTTCGACATCGTGAGGCTCAGGTGGATCTGTATCCGGCTCGGATTCGAGAAGGCGATCGTTAAAAACGGCATCATGATTCTGCAATTCGTTCACAACCAGAAATCTGCCTATTATAAAAGCGAACTTTTCGGGCGAATCCTGCGGGTTTCGACGCGGCCGGGCAGTAAATTTATTTTCCGCCAGAACAATAATAAGCTCTCTGTGGTAGTTAGAAGTATTAAAGATATCGCAGCGGCCGCCGCGACGCTCCGGGAACTGGAGACCGAGGCCGCAAAACAGCCGACCGCATGAATCTAGCCATCGACATCGGAAACACATGCGCCAAACTGGCCGTTATCGAAAACGGGCAGGTGGTCGATTTCTTCAAAACCGACACGTTGTCGGAAGTCTACCTCGAGCAACTGCTCGAGAATTTTCCCGATATTACCGGGGCGATCCTCATTTCGGTGCACGAAGATTCCGATGCGCCCATCGAGGCGTTGCTCCGGCGCCGTTTGGGGCGTTTCATTCGTTTCGGTCACGGTGTTCCCGTCCCGATCCGCAACGGTTATGCGACGCCCGATACGCTCGGTGCCGACCGTCTGGCCGCCGCCGTCGGGGCGGCTACGCTCTATCCGGGTAACAACGTGCTGATCGTCGATTTCGGCACGGCCGTCACGATCGACCTGGTGACGGCCGACAACACGTTCCGCGGCGGGTGCATTTCGCCGGGGATGAAAACCCGTTTTCGGGCGCTCCACGACTACACGGCCTGCCTGCCGCTGTGCGGTCCGACCGAAAGCGGGGAGTTGCAGGGGCTCACCACCGAAGAGGCCATCCGCCTGGGGGTGATGAACTCGCTGACCTTCGAAATTGAGGGCTATATGGCCCGGATGGAGAAAAAAATCGACGATTTATGCGTAATTTTTACCGGCGGGGACGCGAAATACTTTGCGAAAAGAATTAAAAACACGATATTTGCAAATTGTAATCTGGTCTTTTGCGGATTGGATCGAATTTTAGAGTACAATGCAAGTGAAGAACACCTTGATTAAGCTGGTTGTCGCGGCTGCAGCGATGTTTCCTTTTGCCGTTTCGGCCCAGACAAGCAGTATTAACGCATTCTCGCCCTATACGATGTACGGCATCGGCGAACAGAATACCCCCGGTACGCTGCAGATGCGCTCGATGGGCGGTGCGGGTGTGGCCATGCGTTCGGTGAGTACGGTCAACCTGCTCAACCCCGCGGCTTACAGCGCGGCTCCGCAGAAGACTTTCCTTTTCAACTTCGGGTTGGAGGGGCAGAACTACTACAACGCCCAGACGGTCGGAGGCGTCGGGAAACGGACGGCCTACAACACGTTCAACTTTCACGACATCGCTTTCCAGATGCCGGTGGCGAAGCGGCTGGGACTCGGTTTCAGCCTCACGCCTTACAGTTCGGTGGGTTACAGGACCAAGTATTATCACGAATACGATCCCGAAGACCCCATTTACGCCAACGTCGGCAATATTCAGTACAACTACCAGGGCGAGGGCGACGTGACGGAGGTCAAGGTCGGCCTGGGCTGGGAGCCGTTCAAGAATTTTTCGGTGGGTATCGCCGCACAGTATTACTGGGGCGACATCGACCGTACGTTCGTGATGACCCCGACCGCCATTACGGGCGAGGGAACCTTCACCTCGACGGTGGGGCAGGACAATTACAGCATTTCGAGCATCAAGGGGCAGGTCGGCGTGCAGTGGAACGCGATTCTGAACGCGAAGCGCATCCTGACCTTCGGCGCGACGTACGACTTCGGCGGCGACCTGAACCCGGAGGTGACGAAAAAACTCTATATCGGCGACCTGTACAACACGGTCGTCAAGGGCGATACGACGCACCTGAAGCTGGTGCTGCCCCGGCAGCTGGCCGTGGGGGCCTATTACCAGACCGGCAGGTGGGCCGTCGGCGTGGATTATGTGTTCCAGAACTGGGGCGGTCGCAACTCGGGCTACGAGATGACGGGAACCAGCGGCAGCGGGGAGAACAAGACGGAATACAAGGTGGCCTACACCAATACGAGCACGATCAAGATGGGTGTGGAATACACCCCGAACCGTTACGATGCGCGTCACTTCCTCAAACGCTGGTCCTACCGTGCGGGTTTCCGCTACGGGGCCTACAACCAGACGTTCAACGGGGACAAGCTCGCGCAGTACGCCGTGACGGCGGGCATCGGCATTCCGGTGAGGCGCGGTGCCTTCTCGGCCATCGACATCGGTGTCGAGTACGGTCGCCGCGGTTACAACATCGCCGACCGCCTGGGGCTGGTCCGGCAGCAGTATTTCAAGTTTGCGATCGGCTTCACGCTCTTCGCGGGACAGATGGAGAACGGCGAATATTGGTTCATGCGCTCCAAGTTCGATTGATGTGACAGGCAAGCAAAAATAAAAGATAGAAACACAAAAATTAATCTGACCGATGAAAAACGTTAAATTCCTGCTTTCTGCTGCGTGTGCGCTTTTTGCAGTCGCAGCGATGGCACAGCAAGATTTCAGTGATCCGAAGTACGCGGTCTGGGGTGACACTCCTCAGGAGCGGGAGCAGAACATTCTGAACAGCAACTTCCTCAAGGAGTCGCTCGACAACAAGGATTACAACGCTGCCGCGCATTACCTCAAGGAGCTGCTCGACAAATGTCCGAAGGCTTCGCAGAATACCTTTGTGCGCGGCATCACGCTTTATAAGAACAAGATCGCGCGCGCCAAGAGCATCGCCGAGAAAAACACCTACACCGACTCGCTGATGATCGTTTACGACCTGCGCAACGAGTATTTCGGCGACCATCCCAAGTACGGCACGCCCTATATCCTCGACCGCAAGGCCCGTGAGTATCTGATGTACAAACCCGCCGACCGCAAGGGTATCCGCGAAGCGTTCCGCGCAGCCATCGAGGCCGGCGGCGACAACACCGATCCCGAGACCGTCGTGGCCTATTTCTCGAACCTCTGCGACGATTACAGGAATACCGACGAGGTGATGCCCGACGAGATCATCGCCGAGTACGACCGTCTGACGCCATTCTTCGAGAAGAACCCCGCTGCCGCCGAGTACAAGAGCCAGTTCGACGCTGCGTTCGGATTGAGCGGCGCCGCAAGCTGCGAGAATCTCGAAAGACTCTTCAAGGGCAAGCTGGCCGCCGCTCCCGACGACGAGGCGCTGCTTTCGCAGGCCGTGGCTCTGATGTCGCGCGCTAAGTGCGACGGTGATTTCTACTTCTCGATCGCCGAGAAATACTATCAGGTGAAGCCTTCGTCGGAGACGGCCATGTTCCTGGCCCAGGCTTTCCAGAACAAGAAGGACTATGTAAAGGCGAAGACCTACCTGAACGAGGCGCTGGATGTCGAGAAAGACCCCGCCGAGCGTCAGAAACTGCTCGTGCGCATCGCGCTGGTGGGCCTCGTGTCCAACGACATTCCGGGCGCTGCCGCCGCTGCGCGCCAGGCCCGCGACCTGGATCCCGAGGACGGCGTTCCGTACTTCATCCTGGCGCAGTGCTATGCTTCGTCGGCAGGTTCGTGCGGCGGTTTCGCCGGTCTGGCGACCTATTGGGCCGCTTACGATACGATGGCCAAGGCGGTCGAGCTGCTCCCGGCCGATTCGGAGTACATGGAGCACGCCAAGAGTTCCCTCGGCAAGTTCCGTTCGGTTTTCCCCAGCTCGGAGGAGTGCTTCTTCAACGAGTTGCAGGAGGGTGCGCGCTATACGGTGACCTGCGGAACGGCCGCCGGTATCACCACCACCGTCCGTGCCCGCTAAAAAACACGCTCCCGACAGGCTTCGATGGGAAAACGCATGACAAGAACGATCAGGGTAGCACTCTCCGTGACGGGGAGTGCTATCTTGCTATTCTCGTGTGCGGACAAGGATGCGGGCCGCGCGTCGGCTTCCGAGGAGACGATGATGACCGAATACAGCGAGGACCTTTCGGTCGTGATGTCGCAGAACGGCCGCCGGTCGTACCATTTCGTCACGCCGCTGCTCGAAGGTTATTCGCTGGCCCGCGAACCTTACCGCGAATTCCGCAAGGGCGTGAAGATCACTACCTACCAGAACGATTCGCTGACCACGGTGGACGCCGTGCTGACGGCCAACTACGCCATCTATTACGAGAACCGCGAACTGTGGGAGGCCAAGGGCAACGTCGTCGTCGAGAAATCCGACGGCAAGACCCTCTACACCCAGCAGTTGTTCTGGAATGCGCGGACCAAGAAAATCTATTCGAACGTCGATTCGAAGATCGTGCAGAACAACGGCCGCGATGTCTTCATCGGCGAAGGTTTCGAATCGGACGAGGAGTTCAAGGACTGGCGTTTTCGCCGCATGAAGGGCCGTATGGAGGTCGAGATGAAGCAGAGCGCCGACTCTGCGGCCACGGATTCCACGTCCGTGCGCCCGGTTCCGAAACCCTCCGACAGCCGGCCCTCCGACAGTCGGTCCGCCGTCCGGACGTCCGAATCCGGGAGGGCCGCTCCGGCCCGGGAGATTCCCGCCGGACCGGCTGAAAGGCAGGTCGGAAGACCCGAGGCGGAAGTTGAGCGCCGGCCGCTGAAAATGCTGGACGGCTCCCGGGAGGAGCAGGTTTCCGTCGAACCCAAACTCAAAAACTGAAAGCGATGCTCACCACCGTCGTCCTGATTGTCGTAATGCTGTTGCTGTCGGCTTTTTTCTCGGGGATGGAGATTGCCTTTACGAGCAAGAACCGTCTCAAGCTGGAGATCGACCGCAAGCAGAACCGCATGTTCGACCAGATTGCCGAGGTTTTCGCCCGCCATCCGGGGCAGTATATCACCACGATCCTCGTGGGCAACAACATCGCACTGGTCGTCTATTCGCTGGCGATGTCGCTGCTTCTGCGCAGCATCTATGCCTCGCTGGGGTGGGAGCAGCTCGCCCGGAGCGGCTCGGTCGCCGTGGACACCGCCGTTTCGACGGTCATCATCATCTTCTTCGCCGAGTTTCTCCCCAAGTCGATTTTCAGGAACAATCCCAATTTCTATTACCGCGCGCTGGCGCCGGTGATCTATTTTTTCTACATCGTACTCTATCCGGTGGCGCGTTTCACGACGCTGCTTTCCCACGGCATTCTGCACCTTCTGGGCCGCCGCGTCGAGGAGCGGAACATCACTCCGAGTTTCGACCGCGAGGACCTTGCGGCGCTGCTCGACACGAACAGCCCGGAGCAGCATTCGGAACCGGACAACGAGCTGAAACTCTTCCAGAACGCGCTGGATTTCGCCGACCTGCGCGTCAGGGACTGCATGGTTCCGCGTGTGGACGTCGAGGCCGTGGACATCGACGACACCTCGATCGAACAGCTCACGGCGCGTTTCGTCGACTCGAAATATTCGCGTATCTTCGTCTGGCGCAAGTCGATCGACAACATCGTGGGCTACGTCAATTCGAAAAGCCTTTTCACGCGGCCCCGGCAGATCGCCGACGTGATGATGGAGGTCAATTTCGTGCCCGAGACCATGCCTTTGCAGCTGATGCTGGAGAATTTTATCAAGCACCGTTCGAACATCGCCGTTGTGATCGACGAATTCGGCGGCACGGCGGGCGTCATTTCGCTCGAAGACGTGCTGGAGCAGATTTTCGGCGAGATCGAGGACGAGCACGACATTCCGGACCTCACCGAAAAGCAGGTCGGCCCCGACGAGTATGTTCTCTCGTGCCGCCTGGAGGTGAAATACCTGAATGAAAAATACAACCTCGGCATCGAGGAGAGCAAGGAATACGACACGCTGGCCGGTTTCATCATCTTCAATTACGAGGGTATTCCCACCGCCGGGGAGACGGTTTTCATCGGCGGCCTGCAATTGCGGATTCTCCGTACGACGCGTTCGCGCATCGAACTGGCGCGGGTGAAGAAATTGTAGCGTGGGCCGGATTCCGCCGCCTTTCCGGTAAATTCCCGTCCCGGCGGGGATTAGGGGGGGGGCGAAGCGTGCGTATATTTTTACTTTTATTCTGTTCTTTTTACAATTAATTTTACTACCTTTGGCTGATAATTCGAAACAATACGAATAATTAACAATTTATATGGCAAGTTTAAACACTTTACGAACCAAGTTCGGCATCGTGCTTTCGATCATCATCGCACTGGCCCTCTTGGCATTCATCCTCTCTCTGAAGACTGAAATGGGCTTCTCGGGCAACGACCCGCGTGTCGGTGTGATCGACGGCGAGAAGATCAACTATTCGGAGTACTACGACCAGTACGAGACGATCAAGTCGCAGAACAACATGCCGGAGAGCGACGAGCAGCAGTCGGCCATGCTGGCCAATGCCGCCTGGCAGGCGCTGATCGCCAAGCACGTGCTGACGCCCGGTTTCGACCGGATGGGACTTCGCGTCACCGAGCCGGAGCGTCTGGCGATGGTCAGCGGACAGCATCCTTCGCAGGCTTTCTACAATGCTTTCGCCGATCCCCGCACGGGCGAGTACAGCGTGGCTGCCATCAGCCAGTTCCTCGCACAGGCCGAGACCAACCCCGAGGCGGCCAATGCCTGGGCGCAGCTCAACGAGCAGGCCCGTCTGGAGCGCGAGGTGCAGAAGTACTTCGGACTGGTGAAGGGCGGCGTTTACGTCAATTCGCTGGAGGTCGCCCGCGGTGTCGAGGCCGCCAACAAGTCTTTCTCGGGCAAGTGGGCCGGCAAGAAGTTCTCGGCCGTTCCCGATTCGCTCGTCAAGGTGTCGTCGGGTGATGTGAAGGCTTACTACAACAGCCATAAGAACCAGTTCAAGCAGACCCCGTCGCGTACGATTTCGTATGTCGTATTCGAGGTCTCCCCCACGGACAACGACCTGCTGGCGCTTGAGAAGAGCGTGACGGAGGTGGGCCGGGAGTTCGCCGCCGCCGAGGAGGTGAAGACCTTCGTCCGCGCCAATCGCAACGGCAAGATCGCCGACAGCTACGTTTCCGCCGCACAGCTCTCCGACGAGGAGGCCAAGGCGCTGATGGCGGGCGAGATGTACGGTCCCGTGCTGAAGAACAACGAGTGGACGATGTCCCGCGCGCTCGATTCGAAGATGGTTCCCGACTCGGTGGGCGTACGTCATATCGTGCTGCCCTATGCGCAGGAGGCGCTTGCCGACAGCCTGCTGACGGTGCTGAAGAAGGGGGGCGATTTCGCGCAGACCGCTGCCCGTTATTCGGTTTACGACGCTACGGCCGCCAACGGCGGTGAAGTGGGAGTGCTGCCTTTCTCGGCCTTCACGGGCGAGTTCGCCGCCGCTTTGGCCAATGCCAGACAGGGCGACATCGTGAAGATCGCTTCGGGCGACGCCATCCAGCTGATGCAGGTATACCGTGCCGACAAACCTTCGAAACACGTGCAGGTGGCTACGATCACCTATCCCGTGGAGGCTTCGGCCGCCACGCGCCGCGACGTGCACAACCAGGCCGGTTCGTTCATGGTCAACGCCAAGGGTTCGGCCGCCGCATTCGCAGATGCCGCTTCGACGGCTGCCGTGACGCCCCGCGTGGCTGCGATCGCCCAGGGCGACCGTACGATCCGCGGCCTTGAGGATTCGCGCGAGGTGGCCCGCTGGGCCTACGGAGCGAAGGAGGGCGACCTTTCGGCGATCTTTAACGTAGGCAAGGACTACGTGATTGCCACGTTGACCGAGATCGACGACAATGAGTACGCACCGCTGAATAAGGTTTCGGCCCAGATCCGTTCGCAGCTTCTTCGCGACAAAAAATACGATTATATCGTCAAGAGCCTTTCGGGTTCGACCCTCGCCGAGCAGGCTGCAAGTCTCGGCTCGGAGGTGGAGGACTTCTCCGATGTGACTTTCGGTTCGTTCTACGTGAACGGCGTGGGCATGGAGCCTCGTCTGGTGGGCGCCATCGCATCGGCCGAGAAGGGCGCCCTGTCGGCTCCCGTGAAGGGACTTTCGGGCGTCTATGTCTTCGAGGTCGGGGATGTCAAGATCGACGACAAGCAGACCGCCGAAGGCGAGAAAGTTCGTGCCCAGGCCATGGCCGAGGGCATGGCCCAGCAGTTCGCCATCCCGGCTATCCAGCAGATGGCCAAGATTCAGGACCTGCGCGGCAAGTACTTCTAAACGATTGATTTTACGGTGCATCTTTGCACTTGCTCCCGCAGGGCGCGAATGGGACGTACTCCGGTACACCCATCCGCGCTCTGCTTCGTTTAAAAAACCGGCAGCTCTTACCGCAAAGATTGAAAATTAGCGGAGAATTCTCTGCGCAGTCCGGCTTTTTTCGTATCTTTAGAGGCGTAACGGCTCTTTTAGCAGCCGGAGGCCCTGTCAAACCAGGTGCAATCCGGTTTCGGAGCCGTCCGGTCATTTATTGTCTTCGTAATAGGATAAATAAATATTCGCCATGAACAACTTCATCTATCACAATCCTACCAAACTGGTTTTCGGCAAGGGCCAGATCGCCCGTCTGCCGAAGCTCATTCCCGCCGGAAAACGCATCATGCTGACCTTCGGCGGCGGAAGCGTCAAGCGTAACGGTGTCTACGATCAGGTCGTCGCCGCACTCGAAGGCCGCGATCTGGTCGAGTTCTGGGGCATCGAGGCGAATCCGTCGGTCGAGACCCTGCGCGAAGCCATTGCGCTGGGCAAAGAGCGGAAGGTGGACTTCTTGCTGGCTGTCGGCGGCGGGTCGGTCATCGACGGTACGAAACTCATCGCTGCGGGCCTTCTCTACGACGGCGATGCATGGGACATCGTGCTCAAGGGGCAGGCCGGCAAGACCGTGCCGCTGGCTACGGTCCTCACCATGTCGGCCACGGGTTCCGAGATGAACTCCGGGGCGGTCATTTCGCGCTACGAGACCAAGGAAAAATATGCTTTCTACGGCGATTATCCGGTCTTCTCGATCCTCGATCCCGAGACGCTCTATTCGCTGCCGAAGCGTCAGGTAGCCTGCGGACTTGCGGATACTTTCGTGCATGTGCTGGAGCAGTATATGACTACGCCCCATCAGTCGCGGCTGATGGACCGCTGGGCCGAAGGCATCCTGCATACGGTGGTCGAAATCGCTCCCAAAGCGCTGGCGGACGAGCGCGATTACGACACGATGTCGGAGTACATGCTTTCGGCGACGCTGGCCCTGAACGACATGATCCGTATGGGCGTGACGCAGGACTGGGCGACGCACATGATCGGCCACGAGCTGACGGCGCTGCACGGCTTGACGCACGGTGCGACGCTGGCCATTGTCATCAACGGTACGCTGCGCGTGCTGCGCGGGCAGAAACGCGGCAAACTGCTGCAATACGGCGAGCGTATCTGGGGCATTGCCGGCGGTTCGGAGGAGGAGCGCATCGACCGTACGATTGCGGCCAACGAGGCGTTCTTCCGTTCGCTGGGCCTCTCGACACGCCTTTCGGAGGAGGGTATCGGCGAAGAGACCATCGCCGAGATCGAACGCCGCTTCACGGCTGCGGGCGATCGGTTCGGCGAGGCGCAGAACGTCGACGGCGCCATGGCCCGCCGGATTCTGGAGGCCTGCCTGTGATTCCATTGCCGGCTGCCGAAAGAACAATCCCCGCAACCGAGGTTGCGGGGATTGTTTGTCATGGAACGCGGGTTTATTCGTCCACCCCGAATGTCGAAACGTTGAGACTGCCCAGCGCATCGACCGTGATGCCGTATTCTCCGGTCTCGACGCCTTTCAAGATGATGAGGTAGGAGCTGCTTCCGAACCGGCGCGAGGTGAAGGGCTGCCGTTCCAGCGTGTTGCGCTGCTGGTCGCCGAAGGTTCCGACCGACGCGTATTCGGCGATCCGCATCTTCTTCTTGACCTTGAACCGGAAGACGCTGATCACCGACATCGGGTCGATCAGGTTGTCCGGAACGCGGATGATAAAGGCGATGCCGTCGCTCTTCCGGAGCCGGACGGGGGACTGCGCGCCTTTCAGCGTCATTTCGTCGATGTGGTTCTTTCCGATGCCGAACAGTTTCTGCCCGGTGGACGAACGGTGGCGGGGAGCCAGGCTCTCCTGAACGAGCTGCTCGGTTCTGTTGTCGGGCCGGATAGCCAATGCCTGGCCGATGAATTCAGGTTCGGGGAATGTCAGGGTGCTGTCGGTCCGGGTTACGGAGGGTTCCGGTGCGGCGGCTGCCTCCGGAGTCTGCGCCTGCGACCGGATGCAGGCACAGCAGGCAAGCAACAGAATGAGGGTTTTCTTCATGCGAATGGAACGTTGGAATGAATGAATTTGTGTATTTCAGTCGTAAAGATAATGCAAAAACTCCCGTTCCGGTCTTTGGCGGGTGAAAAAAGTCCCTCCCGAAGTGCTCCGGAACAAAAAACGCCCCGGTCTTGCGACCGCGGCGTTTCTCTTGTCGGAGCCGGGAATTTACTCGGCGAGCAGGATTTCGAGGATCTTGATGGCTGCCGTGGCGATCGGCGTACCGGGGCCGAAGATGGCGGCGGCGCCGTCGCGGTAGAGTTCATCGTAGTCCTGCGCGGGGATCACGCCGCCGACGATGACGATGATGTCCTCGCGGCCCAGCTTCTTCAGCTCGGCGATGATCTGCGGCACGAGCGTCAGGTGGCCGGCGGCCAGCGACGATACGCCCACTAC
>ENA-ORUG01002703-ORUG01002703.1-human-gut-metagenome-genome-assembly--contig:-NODE-2703-length-12023-cov-2.151822_pt1 | contig 12023 bp, 8 predicted proteins | sample MGYA00242079_ERZ509207 | MGnify/ENA primary metagenome ERZ509207 (study PRJEB26280, sample SAMEA2338780) | human gut metagenome | biome: human gut; feature: human-associated habitat; material: faeces...
TACGCCATGGGCCTTTCCAATGTGGAGGTCATGGACGGCTATATGCTCACGGACGCCCTGACGCCCCGGCAGTTTGCCGAGATGACGGATCTGGACTACGAGCTGGTATGTCTTGTTTATGCCGCCTATGCAGCGGAGGGCGAAGAGTACGGAAGGATCGTGGGCGGCCTGGATGACTATACAGTTCCGCTGATGGATATGTTTTTCTTTGCCTATGACAAGGTGGAGGAGGGCTATGTAGATCTGGACGAGGAGGAACAGGCGGATCTGGATGCTCTCTATGAACAGCTTTCTGACGCCCGAGAGCAGCTGCTGGGAGAGGACTACACCCGGATGCTGGTCAGTCTGGATCTGCCAGAGGAGGGGGAGGAGACTTTTGCTTTCCTCCAGACCATCCATGACGAAGCGGAGAGATACTATGACGCCGAAAACGTCTATCTGGTTGGGGACTCCACCAGTGACTATGACCTGTCTGTGTCCTTTGCCAGAGACAATGTGATGATCAGCGTGCTGTCGGTGGCCTTTGTCATTATCGTCCTGCTGTTCACATTCCAGTCGGTGGGCCTGCCCCTGCTGCTGATCCTGGTGATTCAGGGCAGCATCTGGATCAACTTCTCCTTCCCCGGCGTGACCCGGCAGCCCATTTTCTTTATGAGCTATCTGGTGGTGACCTCCATCCAGATGGGGGCCAACATCGATTACGCCATTGTGATCTCCTCCTGGTACAACGAACTGAAGGAGAAGATGCCGCGGTCAGAGGCTATCGTCCAGGCGCTGGATCTGTCCTTTCCAACGGTGTTGACCTCGGGGAGCATCCTATCTGCCGCCGGGTTCCTGATCTCCCAGATCACTACGGAGCCAGCCATTGTGGGCATCGGCGAGTGCCTGTGCCGGGGAACGCTGATTTCCATGTTTTTAGTCATGTTTATCCTGCCCCAGATCCTGTACGTGGGAGACAAGATCGTGGAAAAGACCCGCTTCAACATCAAAGTTCCGGAGGTCAGCCACAGCGCCAGCGGCACCGTCTATGTAAATGGCCGGGTCCGGGGCCGGGTGTCCGGTGTGGTGGACGCCCACATCCAAGGCGTGATCTACGGAGACGTCTCCGGGATGCTGGAGACTGGAAGTTACCAGACCAAGGAGGTTCCAAAAGCAGATGAAACGGAAAAGCAGTAAATTCTTGAGTCTCCTGCTGGCGGCGGTCTTGCTCCTCTCCCTTATCGCTCCCGTTGCTCTGGCCGCTGGGACCGCCGATACCATCTATCTCCGCACGGCAGAGGATCTGGCGGGGTTCTCCCGGAACTGCACCCTGGACAGCTGGTCTCAGGGGAAAACCGTCTATCTGGAGGCGGACATTGATCTGACCGGCGTGGACTTTGCCCCCATCCCTACCTTCGGCGGCACCTTTGAGGGACAGGGACACACCATCTCCGGCCTGTCCATCACCGGCAGCGGCAATGTGCGGGGACTGTTTCGGTACATACAGCCCACCGGCTCTGTGCGGGATCTCCACGTCTCGGGCAGCATCTCTCCCGCTGACCGCAAAAACGTTCTGGGCGGCCTGGCAGGGAAGAACCAGGGGACCATCACGATGTGTTCGTTTTCCGGGACGGTAAGCGGATTGGACAGTATTGGCGGGATCGCAGGCATCAACGAAGCTCAGGGGGAGATCATCAACTGTGCTTTCTCCGGCTCTGTTACCGGGGAGCACTATGTGGGCGGCATTGCCGGACAGAACTACGGTTCTATCATCCAGTGTGAAAACAGCGGCAGCATCAACACCACAGAGGTGGACACGGAACTGGATCTGGACGCTTTGAATCGTGAGCAGCTCAATGCTGCGGAGAATGTACCTGTGTGTACTGACATTGGCGGCGTCGCCGGGTTTTCCTCAGGCATCCTGCAAAGCTGCGTCAACACCGGGGCGGTGGGGTATGCCCATGAGGGGTATAACATTGGCGGCATCGTAGGGCAGCAGTCCGGATATCTGAACGGCTGCACCAATTCCGGGATGATTTTGGGCCGGAAGGATGTGGGCGGCATTACCGGACAGTTGGTGCCGGAGGTGCGTCTGCTCTACACTGAGAGCCAGGTTGGCGACCTGTTGGATGAACTGGACGTGCTGCGAGACCTGATCGGCCGGACCAATGATGATGCCCGCAGCGCCTCCAACGAGATCTCTGAGCGGATGCAGGCTATTTCCGACCGGGCGGGGGAGGTCCAGGGGGCTATCAGTGGCTTGGCAGATCTCACCACAGACTGGGCCAATGAAAACATTGATGCGGTCAACAGCATGTCTGCCCGGATCTCCTGGCTCACGGATAAACTGTCTCCCATTATGGAGGATGCCACAGACGCGCTGGATCTGATGGAGAAGTTGGCTGGTCAGATGAATGATGTGATGGACGAGGCGCAGGAGGCCGGCGATCTGGCCCCCGATGCAGCGGACCGGTTTGAGGAGGTTATGGACGATCTGAGGGTCGCTGCCCGGCATGGCCGGGACTCGGCAGACCACCTAAAAGCGGCTATGGCGCACCTGCGGAATGTACTGGGGAATCCGGATACGGACACAACTCTGGCGGAAATACAGACGGAAGTTTCTGAACTGTCCAAGGATCTCTCGGATATTGACAGCTGTTTTGTACAAATATGGGAAATTTTACAGGGTGCAGATGGTGTGCTTCAGGGGAGGCCGGAATGGGCAGCTCTTCTGGAAAAGCTGGGGGCGTTTCAGTCTGCCTGTGCCGCTCTGCCAAACTGCTTGGACCAGGTCAACGATGCGCTTGCTCAGGTGATCGGGTCGGAGACCGCTGCCCCGGAAGCATTGGCGCAGTTGAAAAGTGCTGCAGAGGATCTACTGGCCGCCGGACAGGCGTTTGGGCAGGCGGGTGCGGAACTGGCCAAGGCGCTGATGAATGTCGCCCCTGGACAGGGACCGGATTTGACAGCCGCTTACCAAAAATTACAGGATGCGTCCCAACAGCTTACAGACACACAGGAGGAAGTAGAAAACATTCTGAAAGATTTAGGCGCGTCTGAAGCCGAGCGGGATCTGCAGGTGAAATTGGACGAACTGAATGCTGCCATCGCCGCCGCAGAGCTGGCCGCCGCAGAGGCGGAGGATGCCCTCGCAGCATTGGCCGGGATCGAATCTGCCCAGACTGTCGTTGAGACACTCCAGGTCGAACTGGCGGCCATCCGTACCAGCCTGGAGCGCGCAAAGCTATCTGCACAGGAGATCGCCGCAGCCGCGGAAAAATTGGTGGTGCCCTCCATCAATATCGAGGAATTGGAGGCCGCCAGACAGGAGATACAGGCCGCCAGGGATAGTTTATCCTCCGCACTGCGCGCATTGGCCCGCAGCGTGGACAGCGGCGGGAGTGCCGTCCGCAAACTGCGGGAATTGCTGGAGAAGGCCGGGGATGCCATAGATGAACTGAGGGATGCCGGAGATACCATGGAGGAACTGTCTTCTCTGACTGCAGACATCATGGAAGACCTTTCCCATGTGCTGCAAGAACTATCTGAGATGCCCACCATCACCATCCGTCCCATCAGCAGCGAGATCAAGGAACAGGGGGATGCTCTGGACAGTATTTTTACTGACCTGATCGACAGCGGAGATGCTCTTCGGGAGTCCATGTCCAGCAATACGGACATTTTGCTGGACGATCTGGACGCCATCAACCGGCAGTTCGGTGTCATTACCGACCTGATGCGGGATATTCTGGATGGTTCTGATGAGAAATTTGAGGATCGGTTTGAGGATGTGTCGGACGAAGCGCCTGAAACTACAGATACGGGCTATCTCTCTGACGCCAGGAATGACGGAATGGTGGAGGGCGATGTTAATGTGGCCGGGATCGTGGGCTCTATGGCTATTGAATACGACTTTGACCCGGAGGACGATTTGATCCGGGAAGGCGACCGCTCCCTGGACTTCCGATATCAGACCAAGGCAGTTGTCGCATCCTGTATCAATACAGGAGCAATCACCGGAAAGCAGGACTACGCCGGCGGTATTGTCGGTCTGATGGACCTGGGACGGGTTAGAAACTGCGAGAATTACGGCGCTGTATCCAGCAGCAACGGCGACTATGTGGGAGGTATTGCCGGCGCCTCCTGGGGCAGCGTCCGGGACAGCTGGAGCAAGTGCCGCCTGTCTGGCAGGGACTATGTGGGCGGTGCGGCTGGATTAGGGGCTACCCTGATAAATTGTCATACCCTGGTGACCATCGATGAGGGCTCTGCTTATCTGGGGGCGGTAGCGGGAGATGTGGACAGCGACGGCACCGTATCCGGCAACACCTTTACCAGCGAGAACCTGGGCGCTCTGGACGGTATCAGCTATGCCGGGAAGGCGGAGCCGGTGGATTTCGATTCCCTGTGCAGCACGGAGGGCGTGCCGGAGCTGTTTTCTCAGCTGGAGCTGACCTTCGTGGCCGATGGCATCACCGTAGCCGTGGTCCCCTTCCAGTATGGGGAAGGGATCGAATCCCTGCCGGAGATTCCGGCGAAAAAGGGGTACTCCGCCGCCTGGCCGGATCTGGACTATACCCATCTGAATGCCAGTCAAACCTTGGAAGCGGAATATACTCCCTATACCTCCGCCCTTTCGGACGGTGGGGAACTGCCGGAGATCCTTGTGGACGGTAGTTTCAGCAGCCGGGCAGAAGTCTCACACACGATTGAGAATGTGACCTGGAGTGATCGCCAGGGAAAGACGCACACCGGCACTGCCTATACCGTCACAGTGGACGACCCGGATTTAGAGCAGGTGTCCTATACGGTTCACTACCGCCTGCCGGACTCTGGAAAACACTATGCGCTATGGGTACAGGAGGAAAGCGGCTGGTCAGAAGCGGATTTTGAGATCGACGGACAGTATCTGCTGCTCACCAGTCAGACGGAGGAGATCACTTTCTGTATTACAGAGCGGTCCAGCAGCCTTCTTGTCTGGCTCGCGGCCGGAACAGGTTGCCTGTTGCTTCTGGCTGCCGTATTCTGTGTGCTGCGTCACATTCAAAAAAAGAGGCATTGAACCCCATGTATGGTCGGCAAGCTCACAGGTGAAGTAGTTACAAAAGAAGAACTCTATGAAGCTGCTTGGGCAACGGACTGCGGACTGTCCATGAGCAAGTATGCCGAGGCTTACCAGATCAACCAAAGCAGCGCAGACTGCCCGCAAAGGAAGTTCCTCACTGCCCTGGCCCATTCCTGTTCCCGGAGATACAAGCCTTTTTCGAGAGCGAGGAGGGGCAAAGGGAATTTGCTGAGTGGAAAGCACAACAGGGAAAGTCTAAGGGATAAAGGAGGCGGGAGTGTTTTATACACTCCCGCCTCCTTTATCCCTCTAAAATACCAACGTGATTTCTTCTGTAAATAAAAGCCAGTGTTAAACAAGCGAGAGTATATCCAATGATGGCAATTAAAGATGCCTCTATACCAAATCCTGCTCCAGTTAACAAGATGTTGTCTGATGGTATAATGAGTTGAAAAATAGGTTCGCCATAAGCACCCTCCGATGTTGTAATATGCAGAATGTCCGTTACTATCGCAAAGTTCCATACCGTATGCATTAGAATATTGTTACCAATAGAATTTCCTGCATAGGAGGCAAGCGAAAACATAGTGCCTACCAAAGTACCGCTGATGATTAAAAGAAAGACACCTCCGATTGTAAAAGTTTCCATTGATGGGAGATGTGCGAAACTAAACAAAACAGATGGGACAAGCACAGCGATGTACTTATTCCATTTACTTTCGAGCAGTCTCATAATGAAACCACGGAATAGTATTTCTTCCAATATCCCCGCTTTCAAAGCAATAAGAATAGATGAAATAATAATTAAGAAGATGTCACCAGTGGAAAAAACATTTACTTGTGCCCGTCCAATGATTAGAAAGATAGTAACTACAAAAGCAGGTAACAAAACAGATAAACTAACTCCCCACCATTTAACGGAAAATGAAATCCCGAAGTCTTCCATTTTTAGATGGAGAACTTTTGTTGTATAGAGCCAAAAGAAGATTAGTGTCAGCAACAGATAGCCCGGCATTCTGATAATAGGATACAACTCACGGACTGGAAGATTTATGATAGAAAATAGGAAATCAAAAATTAGACTTCCCAATAAATCACCGGCCAAAAACAGCAAAAAATATACAATAATTACGGAAATTGTCTTTGGTGTTGAAAACTTATAATTCATTCTGGTTTCACAATCCTCCCAATAAAATGGTCTTGTAGAGAGATGTTAAATGTTATTATAGCATGGGGAATAAAACATACAAGGACAGGGCCCTCCCTGCCCTTGTATGTTTTAAAGAACATTTCGATAGAAATGATAAATCCGATCACATTACCCGCTTGGACAATGTAGTTCAGATTATCATTGTTTGGTCCGAGTGGGGAGACTCGAACTCCCGGCATCTTGCTCCCAAATGTGTGTCTGAACCTTCAGGCGGCACTCTTCCGTCCTCTTTGGCCCTTTCCTCTGCTTGGGCAGTTCCTCTTTAACACTCTTTTGCCCTGCTTGTTTCAAGAAACCCTTTCGTCTTTTGGGATTTGTGTGGGATTGGATTCTGTGTATTAAAAGATGTTCCGCCCGGTTTAATGGGGGTGATGACAGGCCAATCACCTCAAAACAGAGGCGCAGAAACTGTGCCGCATAAACAAAGAATAAGGCCCGTCCCACCGGCAGTCTGAGTGCAACTCGTCTCCACGCAAATCAACGGCTGTCTCCCCAAAGTTATTTCATTCTACCATGCCGCCGTACAAAAGACAATAAAAGCATATATGGGGCAATAAAGTAGTGGCTATTTCCCTCTTTCTGTGGTATTGTTCGGTTGCCGAAAGGAGGCGACGATATGCAGAAAGGAAACAGCTGCACCGTAGGCCAGTGGTGCGACCGCTGGTTCTGCGAGAACCAGGGCAGATGGAGCGTCAGCACCGTGGGCGGATACCGCAACCTGATCTACCGCCACATCCTCCCTGGAATCGAGGGCGTCCCGCTGGCGGAGCTGACCGAAGACACCGTCACCAGCTTCTATGACAGCCTGCAAAGCCAGGGACTCAGCGCCAGAAGTGTCTGGTGCGTCCATCTGCTCCTGCGGCGCTGTATGGATGAGGCGGCCCGCAACCAGCGCATCCTCTACAACCCAGTACGGCTCTGTCAAGAGCCACAAGCAGAAGAGTATAAAACTGCTCCCTTGCGCCTGGGGCAGATCCAGCGATACCTGAATGTGGCAGAGAAACTTGGCGCACTCCCTCTCATCTACACAGGACTCTCCAGCGGCCTGCGGCAATGTGAACTTATCACCTTGTCGTGGGCCGATTTTCATATCCGCTGCCGGTACATTCTCAAGGGCCAGCGGCTGCTGACCCTCAACAGCAGGGCGGAGCATCTCCTGGATCGGATACCGGAAACCGGCCGCTATGTGTTCCTCAACCCCAAGACCGGAGCGCCGTATCAGCTCCACGAGTTCTACTACCTCCACAAGCGGATACTGAAACAGGCGGGCTTGCCGTGGGTGGCCTTCCGGAATCTGCAGCGACAGTGCAGGGAGGTGGGAATATGACGCTGAAAGACTATATCCTCCTCTGGCAGGAGGTCTATGACAAGAACCAGAGCGGGCCGACTACCTACGTAGCTCATGGCTATGTTTTCAAGAACCACATTCTCCCCGGACTGGGGGAGATCCCACTCTCTGAATTGACCGTGGAGCAGGTGGGAAATTTTCTGGAGGAGCGACGGCGCTTTGGCGGTCACCGGCCAGAAAGCCCCGAATACCCAGGGCTGGGGGAGCATACCATGCGGCACATCCACCGCCTGCTCCAGCAATGTCTGGATCAGGCGATCCGAGATGGGCTGATAGCGGACAACCCCGCCCGTAGGTTTCACTACCCAAAGCCCAAGAAGGTCAGCGCCAATGTGCTGACACCGACAGAGGTGGAGGACTATCTGGACGCGGCGGAGCGGCTGGGCCACCTCTCCATGTGCTTGCTGGCGCTGACGGCGGGGCTTCGGCAAGGCGAACTGATTGCCCTAAAATGGAGCGACCTGGACACGAAGGAGCGGACGCTGACCATCACTGAGAATCGCTCGGTGGAGCGACGGGAGCTGGTGGAGTATGAAGACGGCACCAGGATCGTCAGTCTGACCCAGGAAGCGGTTGAACTCCTGCGCCTGGAACACGCTAAACACCCAGGAAGTCCGCTCATGTTCATGCACCCGGCCACCCAGAGGCCCTACTCACCCCAGATGGTGCGCCGGCTGCATAATGAGATCATCCAAGAGGCCGGGCTGGATCATATCCGGTTCGCAGATCTCCGGCACACCTGCGCCGTCCTATCGCTGCAAAATGGAATGGATACGAAAGAGGTTTCTCAGATGCTGGGCCACTTCAGGACCGCAATGACACGGCAGAACTATGCCCCCTATCTGGCCCATATTGCCGCCAAAGGCGAAAACAAGCCCAATGAAGCATCCACGGAAGATCTCAGGGAAGCAGCAAATATTCTCGATAATCTTCTGAAATTCTGATGGATATTCTGCGGAAGATGTGGTATATGTTTGGGGCACAAGGAGATGATGACGATGGAAAACAAACTGCTCAAAGAGCTGTATGATTACTTTTATGTCCGCCCGGAGCTTGATGAACAGGAGAACGAAGTGGAGGAGTGCCACAAAGCATTGATCGAGGCGCTGGCAAAGCCGGAACGCAAGCTGGTGTTACGAATCATTGATGCCCAGAACTTGATTATAGAACAGACCTCCCTCGACAGTTTTACTGCCGGCTTTGAACTGGCGTGGAGGCTCTCAATAGAACTGCAAAATGAAGAAAACGAGCGCTCATTCTCCTGTCGGGCCAGGAGAACGGGCGCTCATTGTGTATGGGAAGACGAAATATAAAATGAGCCTGGGCAGCCCTCGAAAAGCTGCCCAGGCATTCTGCTTGTAGGCTTGGTTCAGCGTTCCCACAGAAGGACCGCATCCGCCACAGCCTGCTCAAATTCGGCCTGCGCCAGACCGGGGAGTTCCAGATAATCTCCCACCAAATAGTAGACCGCATCCACCTGCCGATCCACCTGATAGGTGGCTGTCTCAAAGTCGGTCAGCAGCCCGTTGCCGATGCACAAATGTCCCTCACGGTTCGGCATCACATCCGAGCGAAGGGTACGGTCAAAATAGAGGAAAACAGCATTCCGTCCGTCCACCTCCCGGCTGAAGCCGTGGAAAGAATCGTAGCTCCCGCCGTGATAGTAGAGGTCGATCACCTCATCCACCGCAAGCTCTGCCGTCACCAGACCGTCCGTATAGGATACCGGCTGCGGAACATCGGCCGCACCCGCCAAAACAATGGAAAAAATCAGCATGACCGCCACGGCGATCAGAACCGCCCGTCGGCGCCCACGGGAAAACTTCTTCTTCACTCCCTGGAGAACACGGGCTTCCGTTTCCGACTCCTGAGAGAGCGAGGGGACAGGAGCCTCCTCCTTCATTTCCGCCAAACAGGCGCGGCATTCCTGGCATTGTGCCACATGGGCTTCGATCTCCTGCTTGCTGGCCTCGCTGCACAGCCCGTCGCAGTACAGGGGCAGCAGGTCGCGGATGATATCACATTTCATCATAACCCCTCCTTGATTTTCTGTTTCGCACGATAATAAGTCACTCTGGCCCAGTTTTCAGATTTGCCGAACAATTCGCCGATCTGCGTATAAGGTAGTTCCGCAAAGACCCGCAGGGTAAACACCTCCCGGTATGGCTCTGGCAGAGCATGGAGCCGCTGATGGATCTGGCGGGCATTTTCCTGGATGGCAGCCTTTAATTCCTCCAGGGAAGCAAATTTCCGCTCGGGCCGCAGAAATTCCAGCAGGAACACCCGCACCCGCTTGCCGTACAAATCGCCGGAAAACTCCGGCATCCAGGTTTCGGCCAGCACCTTGTCCGAGCCCACCGTGGGCTTTACCCCCACGTTGGTCACGCCGTAAAAGAACTGCCCCCCCACCCGGCACCAGCTGGCGTACACCCCAAACCGGGGCAGCACAAAGCCCTCTGGGATGGCCTGGTTGATGGTGGGGGTGCCCAGCCCCGTGCCGATGTGGTTGCCGTGGATGACCTCTAAGGAGAAGCCGAAGGGCCGCCCCAGCAGCCGGTTGGCCAGGGGGATGTCCCCGGCCTCCACCGCCGCCCGAATGCGGGTGGAGCTGACCTTTTGCTCCCCTTCCCGCACGGGGGGCGCCACATACAGCTCTGCCCCGGCCTGCTGGCACAGGCGGCGCAGCAGGGCCACGTCGTCAAAGGTGGCCCCGCCTGTGGAAAAACCCGTGGAAGTCTTGATATAGTCCGCGCCGGACTCCCCCACCACTTGGCACAGCCGCACCTTCTCCTCCTGGGAGAGCAGGCAGGTCTCGATAATAACCTTTAAAAGCTTTCCGCGGCAGGCTTCCTTGATCCCCCGGATCTCAGCCAGGACGCCGTCATAATCTTTTTCCTTTACCATGCCGATATTGATAACCATATCAATTTCATCGGCTCCGTTTTTCACTGCGTCCTCTGTCTCAAAAACCTTCGCAGCCGTAGTCATATAGCCGTTTGGAAAGCCGATAACCGTGCAGACAGCCAGTCTGTCTCCCACATACTCTTTCGCTCTTTTTACGAAGCTGGGCGGAATGCACACAGACGCTGTTCCATATTCCATGCCCTCGTCGCAGAGAACCTTAATCTGCTCCCAGACAGCTGTCTGCTGAAGCAGAGTGTGATCAAGACGCTTTAAAATTTCCTGTTTTTCCATATTTTTCTCCTGATTATTCTCCTGTTATTTCTCAATTTCTTCCAGTCTGGAGGATCCGATCGTTCCCTCCGGCATGGCCACGCCGAAGTTGTCCGCAATGGTAGCTCCAATCACTGCAAAGGTATCGTTCTCCTCCATCTCGCCGCCGCAGGCCATGGACGGAGACCAGGCGATAAAGGGAACCTTTTCTCTGGTGTGCTCCGTTCCTGTGTAAGTCGGATCATTGCCGTGATCTGCCGTCAGAATCAGCAGATCGTCATCCTTCAGAAGAGGAAGCAGCTCTCCCAGCTTCTCGTCGAACTTCTCAAGCTCCTCTGCGTAGCCCTTCACGTCTCTTCTGTGGCCCCACAGAGCGTCGAAATCCACCAGGTTTACGAAGCAGAGGCCTGTAAAATCTCTCTCTGCAATCTCAATGGTCTGCTCCATGCCGTGGACAGAGCTCTTGGACTTGTTGGACTCCGTCAGTCCCTCTCCGTCAAAAATATCGAAAATTTTTCCCACTGAAATCACATCGTATCCAGCGTCCTTCATGGCGTTTAACGCCGTCTGGCCATAAGGCTTTAAAGCATAGTCATGGCGGTTGGCCGTGCGCTTGAACTCGCCCTTTTTCCTGCCCACATAAGGCCTTGCAATGACGCGTCCCACCTTCCACTCGTCCCGCATGGTCAGTTCTCTGGCAATCTCGCAGTAGCGGTACAGGGTCTCCAGTCCCATAGTCTCCTCATTTCCGCAGATCTGAAGCACCGAGTCTGCCGATGTATAGACGATCAGATGGCCTGTGGCAATCTCCTCCTCCGCCAGCTCGTCTAAGATCTCTGTTCCGCTGGCGCTCTTATTTCCGATAATTGTCCTGCCGGTCCGCTTCTCCAGCTCGTCGATCAGCTCTTTGGGGAATCCTGTGTCTGTGAAGGTCTGAAACGGCTTGGTAATGTGAAGTCCCATCATCTCCCAGTGGCCGGTCATCGTGTCCTTCCCGCAGCTTTTCTCCCTCATTTTCATGTATTTTCCCATAGGGCGATCCACCGGCGCGTTCTGCTTCATCGGATGGAGATTTGCCATGCCCAGCTTCCTGAGATTGGGGATCTCAAGGCTCTCTGCATACTCCGCAATATGTCCCAGGGTATCCACCCCCACGTCTCCATACTGGGCGGAATCCTCCATGGCTCCTACTCCCAGGGAATCTAATACGATTGTAAAAACACGCTTGTATTTCTTATACTGTCCCA
>ENA-ORUG01002712-ORUG01002712.1-human-gut-metagenome-genome-assembly--contig:-NODE-2712-length-11987-cov-28.123114_pt1 | contig 11987 bp, 8 predicted proteins | sample MGYA00242079_ERZ509207 | MGnify/ENA primary metagenome ERZ509207 (study PRJEB26280, sample SAMEA2338780) | human gut metagenome | biome: human gut; feature: human-associated habitat; material: faeces...
ATTGCCTCCCTTGTAAAGGGAGGTGGGTTGCCGTAAGGCAAGCCGGAGGGATTTCATAGGGTTATATGGAATTTAAATAGAATGAGCGTGACCTTTAATCCGCTTTCTGCCTCCCTTGTAAAGGGAGGTGGGTTGCCGCAAGGCAAGCCGGAGGGATTTCGTGGAGTTATATGGAATTTAAATAGAAAGCAAATTACTCTTTAATCCCTCAGTCTACTCACTTCGTTCGCGTCCAGCTCCCTTTTCAAGGGAGCCTTTTTTGTCGCTCCGCGACATTTCCCCACACTGTGGGGAATCACCCTATGTGAGGGAGCCTTTTGTCGTTTCCCCACACGTGGGGAATCACCCTATTTGAGGGAGCCTAAAAGCCCTCTGTTTTTACCCGAAAATACCGTAAAAATGTTCAAAACCGTGTTCAATACTTGTCAAAAAGTTCAAAACTCGAAAACGTTAACAATTTGTTCATAATTTTACAACAACATTGCCAATTTTGTTTGCCACTTTTGCCCAAAAATAACAATTCTATTTGTTCAATACAGAAAATCAACAAATTTGTGTGAACAATTTATTGACTTTTTTCGTTTAAAATTCTATACTTTAACTAACCATAGGAATGGTGTAATAGGGCGAAGTGCCCCCTTTTTTGAGGGAGCGCTGCCGCACGGCTGATTTACCGTGCAGTTTCCATCCCGTTTTGATACACATCCTACGGTAATATGCTCGGGTGTGTATCATCAGTTTTCCACCGATTCATTTTTACGGAAGTGGAAACGGTGGAAACCGACCGAGTTAACGTGCCGAAATCGGTTTGCTTTCTTGTAAATCAAAGAGCGGTCAGAAGTACAGCGGATTTTGTGCGAGGAATTGTTGCGGGGAGTGCCGCCCGCAGAAAAAATCGGGTACGCATACATGGTTTTAATGTAAATCTTTTTAGGAGGAAAAAACACGTATGAAAAAATCTACCAAATTGTTAAGTGTCATCTTGGCAGTTGTCATGATTTTCTCAACTATGTCCGTAATGGCGTTTGCTGCTAAGACCAATTATCGTAGCGGCGAAGAGCTTACCGCTCTTGACGCATACAGCCCGGACGGCGCGGTAACAAGGCTCTCTACCGAAGAGAGAATGTCGGTTGTATTCGACTTCCTTGATGTTACCCTCGCTGCCGCGAACATAAACATGGGCGAGGTTTTTAGCGTCGGCTCCCTTAAGCTCAACATCGACCTTCGCTCGGTTAATGCTCTTTGCGGAACCATCGACAACGTTAAGTCTCTTCTTAACAGCGGAGCTGTTAAGCTTCTCAGCGGCTTGCTCGGCATAGTTAAAGACGCTAACCTTAAAAACTGGAAGTCGGGCATGACAAGAGAAAAGAACGCTCAGCTTGACATAGTCAACGGCATTGCAACTCTTCTTAACGACAACGCAGGTCTCGTTAAAAAGGTTATCAACGACGGCAAACTCGACGTCGGCATTATCGGCAACTTTGTTGATATCTCCGGCGTTAATAAGTACCTCTCGGATCTTCCGGGTATGTTAAAAGGCCTCGTTTATCCGATGTTCGCAAGAGTTGACGATGACATGGAGCTCATCAACACTTATTCAACAACAACCGAAAATCCCGACACTCTTATCAAGAATGTCCTCATCAACGCTATGTCTAAGCCGCAGAGCTATACTTCTTATAAAGAAGACGCTTCCGGCAACTGCATAAGCAATCACATTGCTCTTCCGAAAAGCGCTGAAGCAGGCCTTCGTGATTATTATGTTAAGGGCTCAGACTCTAAGGGTGCTTACATCGAGGTATTTGAATATGATACCGACAAGAATATGTATGTAGCTCAGGAAGAGAAGTATTATAAGACCGAAGAAACCGATATGGAAGGCAACGGCACAGGCGTTTATGTTTACACCAACGCTTCGGGCGAAAACGTAAAATATTACGTTAAAGACAGCTACTTCCTTCCCTCACTTGCCACAAGCGATAAGGTTTCGGAAATCTTCAATCTTGACAGCAATACTCTTGTTTCGGCTCTCTATCAGATAGCTCCCTATGTATTTAAGGATCTTGCTCCCGTTGTTCTCAACGGTTCCGTTAAGATGCTTCTTGCACAGTGGTTCGGCGCTGAAAAGACCGAGCTCTTCGGCGGCAAGGCTTCAGAGGCCACCGCTGTTCTCGCTAAGCTTCCGCCAGATGTAAAGGCATTCTATTCTAAGGCTGCCGGCGCATATAACTGGGAGTGGTCGGACTTCACAATAGGCTCCGACGACAACGGCTATTATCGCCTTGTCAGCAAAGACGGTCTCACCGAGACCTGGCTCAAGTTTGATATGTCCACCGCTAATTCGTTCGCTAAGCTCATTAACTGGAACTACACCATCTCCGGTGATTTCGTTAACGAGTTTATGCCCACAGCTGCAAACGACGGCTCCGTTACTGCTTCGGTAGCGGGTTATACCACCGTTCTTGCATCGCTCAACGATTTTGTCGGCAAGGCAATCGACACAATTCTTTCGGATACTGCAAAGGCTGCAATCAATTGGACAAAGGGCGATAACTCAAACCTTGTTCCCAATCTTCGCAAGGCTCTTCAGTATGTAGCAGCTTATAACCCCGAGTATCTCTTCGGTACCGGCTATGAGACTGTTTATGCAGGCTACTATGACACAGTTGTAGACAAGTCCGCTTCCGATCAGGATGTTGTTACCGCTCTCGGCGCAATCGGCGTTAAGGCTCTTATGCCTCAGATAATTCTCCCGTCGGCTGCCGAGCTCAAGGGACAGAACGTAACCGCTCTTCTCGCTTGCGTAATTCGTGAGCTTGCAACTCAGTTCGTTCCGACTTACAACTATGACGCACTTATTTATGCCGATTACAACTCGAAGACCCTCGTAAAGGGTAAGGACAGCGGCTATTGGCTCGATGTTATCTTTACCATGGGCACCGACATCGGTATGAAGTATCTCTCCAAGCTTGCCGACCTCGGCTCCGATAAGGCTGGCGGCTACCAATTTGAAGCCTCCAAGACTTATAAGCTTGCAGACTTCGAAAAGAACACACGCGCTTGGGAAAAGACCATTGACTGGATAATCGACTGGGCTCTCACCTCTGACAACGAGTGGTGCTGGAAGTTCCAGAAGCTCATCAACACCGGCGACCTTGACCTCGACCTTGCTACCGCACAGGATCCGTGGGTTAAGCTCGACAAGATTATCCGCGACGTTCTTCCTGTTGAGAAGATAATCAACGAAACCGCTGCTGACGGTAAGACCTTCCTTGAGACTGTTCTCAGAGAAGACATTATCGACAACCTTCTCAACCTTGACGTAAGCAAGCTCCTCGGTACAAACAGCGTTACGGGCATACTCAATATTCCTGCTAACAGCACTCTCAGAACCGAGGCTATGTATCCCGCAGTATTCAGAATCGTAAGAGAACTCCTTAACAAGGTTCTCGGCAAGGTATGCGGCAACACCGCTCTTATCGCCGATTCTTACAATTCAATTGACGCTATTCTTCAGAAGAGCTCTATTGCAGACCTCGCAGAGAAATTGATTTCAGGTATTGCCTATGCCGTTCAATCAGGCGGTCTTCTTGACGTAGCTCTTCCGTTCGTAAACTTCTTCCTCGGCTGGACTACTAACGCTCAGTCCTATGCTGAGCCTAAGCTTACAATAGATAAGGGTTCACTTAACTATGTACAGCTTACAAACGGCCAGATGAATACTACTCTTAAGGTAACAAACGCATCTGCAGGTATGCTCTTAAAGCACGGCGATACATATGATCATCCTTATATGCTCACTCTTAAGTCTGTTACCGTTAACGACACCGAAATGCTCAAAAACGGCGAAACGACTCTTTCACCGTATGAGAGCACCGATGTTACTCTTAACGCGGCAGTTCACACAGACAGCCTTGTAAAGGTAACCGCTGTTTACAGCTTCACCTTCAAGGACGGTACTGCTTACGACGGCGACATTACTTCCACTACCTTTGAGTATGCAACCAACGATACAGCCGATACCGTCGGCTCCCCTTGGTCTAAGGAAGATAAGAAGACAAGCCTCTATGATGTAGTTAAGATGAAGGGTGAAACCACCACAGATTATCTTGTAACAAGTGCATCGGCTCTTGCTTCTGCTATTTCAAACATTGCCGTAACCTGGACTAACAAGAGAGATACTGATTGTAGGTTCGACGCAAGCTCTGTTTCCGCTTATAATTCAACCTACTTTGAGTCCTCGGGTCAGGCAGAGGCTCTCGTCGGTCAGAAATTTATGACAGGCGATCCCAACGGTATTGTTACCGTTAACCCGCTCAGACTTAAATCCGATGTTGACGCAGCGACGGTTCCCTCGGGTGCCACATATGATCTCGGTAACAGCTCGGTAACTGTTTATGGTGCACACAAGAATCGTCACGGTACTCTTACCATGACTGCTCCGTTCGGCACTCTCTATTACTACAATGCGATGCCGATTAAATCTCTTGTTGACAGCGAGTTCAAGGCTAACCGCGATTCTTCTAAGTATCCGGCAGAGGCTTGGGACACTTACTGGACAGCTCTTACCGCTGCTGCTAAGATTGCTTACGGCCCGTTCAAGAAGGCTAACCTCGGCAATTACAGTGATGCTAATCTCACTGCAGCCATAACCGCTCTTGAAACCGCCGTTAAGGCTCTTGATACAGCAAGCACAACACCTTCAAGCGGTTCCGCAACCGTTACACCGGCTCCCATTGAGGCTGCTCTTAAGGATGCCGGCGACATCAACTATCAGAACTTCGACCTCTATGCTTATTGGGCTTACGAAAAGGCAATGAAAGCCGGCAACGCTATCATTGACGCTTACAAGGGCCCCGTAGCTCCCGAAAAGTACATTGACGGCAGCTCACTTTCAGAGGCTGAAATTACTGCTATTGCCAACAAGGCAACCGCTACATATAAGAGTGCTATCGTAGCTTCCATGAAGGCTCCTTCAATCGAAGCTCAGAACGCTTATATGGATGCCGTAAAGGCTTACAAGACTCCCAGTTATTCGGAGCTTGAAGTCCGTAACAGCGCTAAGAACATTGCTTGGTATGCAAGCTTCCTGAAGAACGCTGCGGTTAAAACCGAAAAGCAGTTCCTTGATAAGGAAATCAAAGCCGCTAAGGCTCAGGGCTACAAAGAGGCTGATTACACAGCAGGCTCTTATGCAAGATACACCAAGGCTCTTGCAGCTGCCGAGGCATTAAATGCCAACGCTAAGGCTCTTCAGTCCGAGGTATTCGATGCTAAGTATGAGCTTGAAATCGCTCAGCGCGCTCTTATGCCGAAATCGGCTTCTGCTCTCGAGGCAGGTGCTTACACCGAGCTTGAGGCAGTTATAGCTCAGGCTAAGTCAATATTCACTGACAACAGTGCATATACATTTGACGCTTCTAAGGCTGACGGCCTCACAGAGACCGAAGCTTATGCTAAGCTCGTTTCCGTACTCGGCTATGAGTACACCGATGAGAAGGGCAACACAGCAAACCTTTACAGCGGCTCCGCTGAAAACTATGCTGCAAATGACCGCTTCTATTCAAACGTTGTAGCAGCTCAGATTGACGCTGTTATCACAAACCTCAAGAATGCTATGGCTCCGTTCGTATGCAAGTACGTAGCAGTTCCCACCACAGCGGGTTCAAATGAGGGCGTTTCCGTAACAGAGAGCGCTTCTCTCATCACCGGCGTAACACCCGGCTCGCTTGCTACTGCCGACGACGTACTCGCAAGAGTAACGGCTAAGGATTCTTCGGCTACAACTCTTAATGTTGCCGCTAACGCTGCAGGCCTTTATGGTACAGGCGCTACCGCAACACTCAGCCTTAAGTCGAGCGGTGCTCCGGTTGCTATCTACACAGTCGTTATCTACGGCGATGTAAACGGCGACGGTGTTGTTGACGGATTCGATGCTTCCTCCATGGACCTCGCAATCAACAACAAAGCTGCTCTCACAGGCGCTTATAAGACTGCAGGCGGCCTTGCTACCGGTAAGGTTGACCTCGCTAACTACGGCCTTGTAGTTGACGCTGCTTACGGCGGAACTGCAATCGCTCAGAAGTAATTTCCTTTAATTACTTAAGTTAAAACCCGGTGGGGGAGTTATCTCCCCCACAAGGGCGTATGTAATGGGATATTCTTAAAAAGATTAGAGCATATACTTTAAAAGTGCGGCGGAATAGTTTTGTGAAAAAACGGTACAAAGCTTGTAAGCCCGCGAGGAAATAACTTTATTTGTGATAGCGTAAGGGATATTTTCTTTCGGTGTGCCATTTTTATTCACAAATTATTGACATTGTGCTCTCAAAAGTGTATATTTAATATTGATTAAGAATAGAAGGAGGCAAAAAATGACCAAGGCAAAAAAGGCTATTAGCCTTATTGTATCTGTAGTTATGCTCCTTGGCGTGCTTGCAGTCGGCGTTTTCGCAAATGATAATACCGGTGTCGCAGAAAACGGCACTATCGCTTTATCGTTTGACAAGGCGTCATATAGCGCAGGCGATACGGTCAAGGTTACCGTAAAATTAACCACAGATTATTATGCTGCAACGGTTTCTGTTCCTGTTCAGTATGACAGTAGTGCTGTTAAGTTTGTAAGCGGCACAACCGCTTCAACGCTGTTCGGTGCAGGCGATGCAACAAAGACGGTCGTAAATGATGCTGCTGCGGGCGGCAAGACTTATGTCTATGTCGGCGTATTACCGCAGGCTGCCGGCGGAGCTGTTGCTCAGAAGGCAAACGGCGTCGTACTTTCGACCCTCACCTTTACCGCTTCTAAGGCCATTTCCGATACTGCGGCCGCTTTCGGTGTGCTTAACGATCAGAAAACAATGACCAATCTCGGCGGTAAACTCTATGTAGGTTCCTACAAGACCTCTGATGTAACCTCTACGGTTTATACCACAGGTCAGAAACTTACTTTCCCGGTAATGAAGGCTGCAGCTGCAGCTGATCCGGAACTTATCCTTACCGAAGAAGGCAACGGTGCGGTTATCAGAACCGACCTTTGCACAGGCTCGGGCGATTATGCCGGCTGTGTATTCGGTATAGATACCCTTAATGGCGAAAACATTGAGGATTATGTTACCACAAAAGCAGGTTCTGTTGAAGTAGTTGCCAACGAAGACGGCAATATGTCAACAGGTGCTACTATCCTTCTTAAAGATGACAGCGGCAAAGTAGTTGCAACCTATGTATTCATTTACTTCGGCGATGTAAACGGCGATGGTTCGGTAGATATTACCGATGCTGCTATGGTTGAAGCACACGATCAGTGGGTTGAGACAATTGACGAAGATACGGCTGCTTACTATGCATCTGATGTAAACTATGATGCAGTAATAGATATTACTGACTCTGCTGCAATTGAGGCACAGGATCAGTGGGTTGAGGAGCTTGAAGCTCAGAACGTCATAGCTGCCGGCTTTAATGAAGCGTGGTAATTCTTTGTAATACTGAAGAAACAATATTTTACAAATAGGAGACTAAATTATGCTTAAGATGAAGAAAATTTTAAGTGTGGCTCTTGTTGTATTTATGCTTTTGACTACAGTTGCTATCGGCGCATATGCAGTTCCTGCTAACGATGCTGAGGTCGGTTTGGTTCTTGTTTCTGATAAAAAAGAAGCTGAAATCGTTTCCGGCGCAAAGGTAACTGTTACCTTCTACTTTGAAATGAAAGACTACAGTCAGCTCATGAGTGATACTAAGTTTGCTATACTCTATGATGCAAATGTTTACACTCCTGATACGACAAGTCGTACTTTCCTTGGTGACTGGGCAACATATGCTAAAGATGCAACAACCGCTAAAATTAACGCAGCATACGGCTCAACTGTTATGAATGCTTCTACAATGTCTGCAGAAGAAAAAGCAACTTATAACAGCGCTGTAATGCTTACAGCCGGTGCTGATGCAGGTCAGGGTGCTACATCGAAAAAGGGTTATTCTGTAACTAAGGGCGAAAACGGTCTTTCTGTTGCAGAGTGCTCAATCGTATTTAATGTAACCGGTGACGCTGCTGCTGTTACTGCCGGCAATAAGAATATCAAAATCTGCGATGCTCTTGACAAAAACCAGTACATTAAGGGCACAACAGGTTCTGCTACTCCCAAGAATGTTGCAAGCATAGATACAAGCAAAGGTAACATCATGGCTAACATGCCGTCAGCTCCGTCTTATGCTGTAGCTAAGTATAAGACTCAGGTTAAGTTCACCGGCGATAAGACAACTGGTCCGGATGATCTCTTCCAGTTCAGACTTACTTCGGTTATCACAGCTGCTGACTTCGCTGCTATGAACTCAAACGGCAATACAATTAAGAGCGTTGGCTTCATTGCTGCCAACACAGGCGCTGCCGATGCAGCTGATGCTAAGGCAGCAGTTGAGAAAGGCACCGCACTTCCGTCAGCTTGGAAGGCTGCTTCTACCGACTATGTAAGTCAGGCAAACGCTTCTTCCGATGCATACTTCGGCGCAATCGTCAAGAATATCTCTCATGCTTCTCAGGCAACTGATATTGACTGCATCGCTTATGTATGCTACAATGACGGTACTGCCGATCATTATGTTTGGTATTCCGCAGCTGTAACTGCTAAAGTTGCTTCAGGATATGATGCTGCTGTTGCTGCTTGGAAAGCTCAGTAATTGAATTTTACCAAGAAACCACAGCGAAACTTTACTATCGGTTCGGCTGTTCAAAACTGAATATTCCGTTCCGACATTAAATTTTATTATTATATCTTGAAAGGAGATTAAATCTCAATGAAACAGGTTTATCAAACACCGGATTTCGATGTTTCTGCATACGAGCTTGATGATATCATCACAATCTCCATAGGCACCGGCCCCGTAGAGGGCGGCGACTCGGGTTGGGTTGAGATCTGACGCTCACGTAGCAATCGATCCGATTTATTAACAATCATAAGCAGAGCAAGGTTCGCCTTGCTCTGTTTTTTTGTGCCCTGTTTTGCATTTTGTGCACCATTCCGTTTCTGTACCCCATTTTGATATCGTGTGCCTATTCTGTTTTTGTACTTAATTTAGGTGCTGTATGCCTATTCTTTTTTTGTGTGTCATATGAGGAGCTTTCCACACACCCCTGCCCGCCCTTTTCACTATTCGTTTTCCACTTCTGTTTTCGTCTTTTTACTTTTCAGCCTCACTTGCAGAGAGCAAGCCTCGCCAAAGCAGTTTGGAAGCTTTTTGCCTCCCTTGAAAAGGGAGGTGGGTTGCCAAGGGCAAGCCGGAGGGATTTCATAGGAATTTACGGAATTTAAAAAGAATGTGCGTGACCTTTAATCCGCTTTTTGCCTCCCTTGAAAAGGGAGGTGGGTTGCCGAAGGCAAGCCGGAGGGATTTTGTAGGGTTATATGGAATTTAAATAGAAAGCAAATTACTTTTTAATCCCTCAGTCTACTCACTTCGTTCGTAGCCAGCTCCCTTTTCAAGGGAGCCTTTTTTGTCGCTCCGCGACATTTCCCCACACCGTGGGGAATCACCATTGCAAGTGAGACAGATAACGGAGGGGATATAAATTATGGTGTTTGACTTGCATATCGCGAGTATTTGCAAAATCAAAAAAGCCCTTTGAGAAAAGGATTTTTCCTCTCTCAAAGGGCAAGTTGATAAACCGGAATTTGTGAATTACTTAAATAAAGCATATATAATAACGAATACAATGCCAAGAATTATGGAACTTATACCCGAAACAAGTGGCATTATCAAATTCTTCTTGCTGTTAACAATAGCTTTATCCGGCTTATCTTCATATACTCTTAGTTCCACAACATCATTAACCTTATATGTGCAATTAGGTGTAAACGATGAAATTCTGTGTGCAACTCTAAATGTTTTATTATTGTATTGATATTCAAAGATAGGAGTATAGGTAAATCCTTTCCCTACCCCGAGACTTTTGACGACTTCGATTACTTTTCCTTGAACAACTATATATCTTTTTGCTTTTTCTTTACGAAAAGTAACCAAAAAGCAAATCCCAAATATTACAAGCGCCATTCCCACCATAAATAAATATTTCATAATATATACCTCGCATAAAATTCAGCTTCGTATTCCATTCATTTTAAAAATGGGCAACTCCGATTGGAATTACCCACTCGCTATACTTGCTATCTTAACATAACATTCAGTATCGCACAAACTTTTGAAAAAAGGATTTCTCCTCTCTCAAAGGGCAAGTTGACAAACCGGAATTTATAAACTCAAGTTCGTTACCAGTAACGAATATCTTTTTGTCTTATTTTTAATATCTTCCTCAGTAACACCATAATAACTGTATAAATCTCCGGATATTTTCTTAAATTCTTTCATTACCGCCTTATTTCCTGAATAAGACAATCCAAATATATTCCAAGTATAATCTATCTCCATTTCAAGAAAATCATCATCAATTCTTATTTTATACAAATGAAAATCCATAGGAATTATACTATCGGGCATTTCAGCAATCATTTCACTTCGAGTCTTTATTTTACCCAAATACTCTTTGACGGATGCTTCATTAGAAAAATCCGGCACCGGAATATCCTTCATTTCACCCAAAAGTTCTGGTTTATACTGCAAAATCAAACTCTCTTTTAGACATTTTATTTGTTCAATATATTCTCTATCAGCGGGAGCAGTTTCGGTCAATTCGTATTTATCTTTTGCATATTGCACTGTTTCAGAAAGAGAATGCGGATTTGCAACTATTGTCTTCTCTACTTTTTTTCTCTTATATCTATATATGCTATTTTTGATTCTAATCTTTAATGGTTGCTTTTTTGAATGTCCTGCTGTAAAAATGCTTGCAGGACCATCTGCACCACCTATGATTGAAATTGAAATCGCATTTTTACTTTTTTGCTCCATTCGCCTTTTAATTCACCTTTTCCTAACAAACACCGAGTTATCGTTCCACCACAACTGTAAGCAAAACCAAGTCCTCATCTCCGATATTCGCAATACTGTGTTCCGAACCTTTTTTGCAAATATGGCAAGTCCCTGCACTTAACAGCTCCTCTTGACCGTCACAAATTGCTTTACCGGTACCCGATAAGACGTAGTTGATGTCGTCACCGGTTTCATGCTTGTGTAATCCAATGGAACCGCCTTTATGAATAGCACAAGAAATAATTTTACCTTGCTCGTCCATATACATCTTCGCTGTCATCGTCCCTGTTCCGTTGTTCATTCCCGGTACTGTAATTTCCTTTGCTTTGTTAAAATCAATTAACACACTTTCATCCTTCGAATTCTGATTTTCTTAATTTTATCGACGGAAATTCACGCCGATTTCAAAATTCGTTTTATGTCACCCAGGTTCTCGGCAAAATAGATTCCTTTCTGTCGTTCGTTGGACGACAATCCCTTTTGAATCATATGATTCAAAAGTGCTTTCAAGTCATCGTAGTAACCGTTCAGGTTATAAAGAATGCAAGGTGCGTCCAGCTGTTTCAACGACACCTTCGACATTACCTCCGCAATTTCCTCCAATGTTCCGGTGCCACCCGGGAAAGCAATAAACGCTTCCCCCAACTCAATCATTTTGTTTTTTCTCTCCGACATATCCTTAGTCACAATCAGTTTTGTCAGCCCGTCATGTTGAAGCTCCTTTTCAATAAAGAAATTCGGCTCAACACCCGTTACATTACCTCCCGCCTTCAAAACGCTGTCAGCAATTGCACCCATCAGACCGGATTTGGAGCCGCCGTAGATTAGCGCGTTCCCGCCGGTTCCAATCCACGCTCCCAATTCCTCAACTGCTTTTCGTAAACATTGGTCATTGCCTTCGCTTGCCCCAAGATAAACTGTAATATTCATTAAAAAATCCCCTCCTACAAATTCCGATTTGCCGAAATATATTTCTAACTTTCCCTATTTTACAGGCTTTCCAGCCTATCCGTTAGTGAAATGATATGTATTTTCCCTTATTTTTGCCCTTATGAGATAATCGTAAG
>ENA-ORUG01002713-ORUG01002713.1-human-gut-metagenome-genome-assembly--contig:-NODE-2713-length-11983-cov-6.388498_pt1 | contig 11983 bp, 9 predicted proteins | sample MGYA00242079_ERZ509207 | MGnify/ENA primary metagenome ERZ509207 (study PRJEB26280, sample SAMEA2338780) | human gut metagenome | biome: human gut; feature: human-associated habitat; material: faeces...
TCCAGATGCTGGGCCATGCCCGTCAGGTCAAGGTCACCAAGGAGAACACCACCATTGTGGGCGGTGCAGGCGACAAGGATGCCATTGCAGCCCGCATTGCACAGATCCGCAGCCAGATCGAGGCCGCTACCAGCGACTTCGACCGCGAGAAGCTGCAGGAGCGTCTGGCAAAGCTGGCTGGCGGCGTGGCTGTCATCAAGGTCGGCGCTGCTACTGAGGTCGAGATGAAGGACAAGAAGCTCCGCATCGAGGATGCTCTGAACGCAACCAAGGCTGCTGTTCAGGAAGGCGTCGTTGCTGGCGGCGGCACTGCTCCCATCAACGCCATCCCTGCTGTCCGTGAGCTGTGCGATGCGCTGGAAGGCGACGAGCGCACCGGCGCTAAGATCGTCCTGAAGGCTCTGGAAGCTCCTCTGCGCCAGATCGCCAAGAACGCCGGCCTCGAGGGCAGCGTCATCATCGACAAGATCATCTCTGCCAACAAGCCCAACTACGGCTTCGACGCTCAGAATGAAGTCTACGTCGAGGATATGATCGCCGCCGGCATCGTTGACCCGACCAAGGTCACCCGCTCCGCTCTGGAGAACGCAGCATCCGTCGCTGAGATGGTTCTGACCACCGAGAGCCTCGTGGCCGATCTGCCCGAACCTCCGGCTGCTCCTGCTGCCGCTGGCGGTGACATGGGCGGTATGGGCGGCATGTACTAAGCCGCAGCCTTTCCCAAAACGCGCATACTGTTTCAGTATCTGAGGCAGAGCTTCTTCGGAAGCTCTGCCTCTTTTGTGTACCGTCCCTCTTTTCTGCCCATACTACCGGGCAGGGAAGGGGGCTTTTTATGTCAGGTCGGAGAGTGCTTGCGCTGTATGGGGCGCTGCTGCTGGGGTTTGCGGCGGTGGTCTGCCGGTTGTACTGGCTCTGCTCGAACACGGAGTACGCCGTGCGGGCGGCGGCGCAGAGCGAAGCGGTCCTCCGCCTGCCTGCGGCGCGGGGGAACTTTTACGACTGCGGCGGTCTGCCGCTGACGGGGCTTTCGGAGCAGTGGCTGGCCCTCTGCTTCCCGGGTGAGGGCAGCTACGCGCGGCTCTACCCCTATGCGGACGCCGACGGGCAGGCCAGGCTTTACCGGGAGCGGAATACTTCCCGGCCCTTTCTGCTGGACGTGGCGCAGGATGTAAGCGGGCTGGGCGTGCGGTGCTATGCTGTTCCCCGGCGGTACGCCGCTGCCCCGCTGGCAGAACAGCTCATCGGCTACCTGGACAGCGAGGGCCACGGCGCAGCGGGCCTTGAGGCTGCGCTGGACGATGTCCTTTACACCGGCGAGCGGGATACTCTGTACTGCGCGGTCACAGCGCAGGGACGGCTGCGGCGGGGCAATGAGCCGATTTTAGAAAAGGCAGACTCTGCCCCGCAGGGTGTGCGGCTGACCCTCTCCCGCAGCATCCAGAGGGCCGCAGAAGGGGTGGCAGCGGAGAGCATGGCCGCCGGGTGTATCCTTATTATAGATGCAACCAGCGGCAAGGTGCGGGCCTGTGTCAGCCTTCCGGACTTTGATGCGGCCAATGTGGGCGAGAGCCTGACGGCTCCGGACAGCCCGCTTCTGAACCGTGCTTTTTCGGCCTATGCGGTGGGCTCGGTGTTCAAACCGGTGCTGGCCGCAGCGGCGCTGGAAGCCGGAGAAGGGGACTTCACCCGGGAGTGTCCCGGCTATGACGCCCTGAACGGCCAGGTCTACCGCTGTGCCGGAAGCGTGCCTCACGGCCTCGTGGGGCTGGACGGCGCTCTGGAAAAGAGCTGCAACGGCTACTTTATCGAGCTGGGGCGGAAATTGGGGCCGGAGCGTGTCCGGCAGATGGCGGCAGCGCTGGGCTTCGGGAAGGGGCAGGACATTGCAGACGGCCTCCGGTCGGCTTCTGGCGTTCTGCCCGAAGCAGAGACACTCGAAAACGAGGGGCAGTTTGCCAACTTCTGCTTCGGACAGGGGGAGCTTCTGGCGACGCCTTTGCAGGTGGCCGGGATGATGAACACCATTGCGGCGGGAGGCGTCTACCACACCCCGCTTTTCGTGGAGTGTACCGTGGACGAGACGACGGGCGAAGAGCTCACGCCGCTGGCACATAGCTCGTCCCGGCGGGTGTTCGCGGAGCAGACGGCGGAAAAGCTGCAAGAGCTGCTGGCGGGCGTCGTGGCAGAGGGAACGGGCCAGCAGGCCGCCCCATCCGAGGGGACTGCCGCCGGAAAGACCGGCACCGCCCAGACCGGCCAGTTCCGGGATGGCGAAGAGTTGAAAAACTACTGGTTCGCCGGTTTTTACCCGGCAGAAAAGCCCCGCTGGACCATCGTGGTGATGCAGGATGCCCAGACAGAGCCGGAGGTGCCCAGCGCAGCCATCTTTGCCCGCTTGTGCGACGCACTGAGTGCCGGGGCGTGAATGGTTTTGCTTTTTTGCTTGCTTTTTTGGCCGAGGTATGTTACTATATACTTGTATTTGTATGTTTGTTATCCAAATTTAACAATAAAAGGAGCGTTTTCATCCATGGCAGTCATTGAAATCGTCGGCGGCGTCATTCTGCTCGTCGTCTCGGTGGTCATCTTTGCCCTCACCCTGATGCAGCACACCCATGGTCAGGGTCTGGCTGGTGTCATCAACGGCAGCGCTTACGGCGCAAACAACGCCCGTCTGACCCCTGCGGACCAGATGCTGGCAAAGGTGACCCGCATCGCCGGTATCATCTTCTTTGTGGTGGCCATCCTGGCCTGCGTGTTCGCAAGCCGTCTGGCCTGAGTATGCGCCCGCAGCCCCGTGATGAAAGCGGGGCTGTTTTTGTGTCTATATGTTGTTATAAAAGAGATAAGAGGGAAGAAGCCGCGCCCCGGTGGAGGGCGGGCTATGGTAGTTAAGGAGAAAGAAAATTTATGTCAATGCGCGATAAAATCGAACATGCCATCCAGAACCAGCCCTGCACCGTCAAAGAGCTGAAGCAGAAGTTCGGCGGCGAGCGCGGCGCAGACCGCAAGGTGATGGAAGCTCTGGACGAACTGGTGCGAGAGGCTGTCGTCTGCCAGCGTCAGGGCGTGTTCTTTACCGTCCGCTCCGGCCGTGCCGACAAGGCTCTGCTGTGCAAGGTGGTCAAGCTGGGCAAGAACTTTGCCTTCGTCATGCTGGAGGACGGCACCAGCGACATCTTCATCCCCGGCCGCTTCACCAAGGGCGCAATGCCCGGCGACGACGTGCTGGTGGAGAAATTCGAGCATCCCCGTGTGGAGGGCAGCGACGAGGGCGCTATCCTCGCCATCCTGACCGAGAAGAACGACCTGGTCGGCACTGTGCGCCGGGTCGAGGGCCGTCTGCGCTTCGTGCCGGACGACTGCCCGGCCATCACCATGCCTCTGGCCCGCGACTGCGAGGGCGGCGCAAAGGACGGCGACAAGGTAGCCGTCGAGATCCTGAACCGCGGCAACCGTCAGGAAGACCACCGCGTGGGCGTCGCCATGCGCTTCGGCAGCTCCGACGAGGCCAAGCGCTGCGCCAAGGCTCTGCTTTACGCAAAGGACATCCGCACCCGCTTCCCGGATAAAGTCCGGGATGAGGCCAAGAAGTTCGAGGGCGCAGAGGTCTCTGAGAAGGACTGCGAGGGCCGCATGGACCTGCGCGCCCTGCCCATCTTCACCATCGACAGTGCCGAGACCAAGGACATCGACGATGCCATCAGCCTGACCCGCACCTCTGACGGCGGCTTTGAGCTGGGCGTCCACATCGCAGACGTCTCCAACTACGTCAAGCCCGGCACCGAGCTGGACAACGAGGCGTTCAGCCGCGCAACCAGCGTCTATTATGCAGATCAGGTCGTTCCGATGCTGCCCAAGGCCCTGTCCAACGGCATCTGCAGCCTGAACGAGAACGAGCTGCGTCTGGCTTTCTCCTGCCTGATGCGTCTGGACAAGGAGGGTAATCTGACAGATTACCGCTTTGTCAAGTCCATCATCCGCAGCCGCGTCAAGGGTGTCTACTCCGAGATCAACGCCCTGCTGGCCGGTACTGCCGACGCCGAGATCAAGGCAAAGTATGCCGACGTCATCGACCAGCTGCCCGCTATGAAGGAGCTGTACGGCCACCGCGCCCGCCTGCGCAAGGAGCGCGGCTGCATGGACATCGAGAGCGGCGAAGTCAAGCTCATCCTCGACGAGAATGGCCGTTGTATCGACGTCAAGAAGCGCACTTCCGGCGAGAGCGAGAGCATGATCGAGGAGTTCATGCTGCTGGCCAACCAGTGCGCTGCCCACTTTGCCCGCGTCAAGCAGATCCCCTTCGTCTACCGCGTCCATGAAGAGCCCAACGCCGAGAAGCTGGAGCGTCTGCACGCTCTGCTGCAGGCCTGCGGCATCAATGACCACTTCGCCAAGGACGTTCCCACTCCCAAGGAGCTGAGCGCCATCCTCGAGGGTGTGCGCGGCACCCCCTATGAGCAGATCATCAACACCGGCATGCTCCGCTGCATGTCCAAGGCTCTCTACGAAGAGAAGCCCAAGGGCCACTACGGTCTGGTGCTGAAGGATTACGCCCACTTCACCAGCCCCATCCGCCGTTACCCCGACCTGGCCATCCATCGCATCATGACCGATATGCTCAAGGGTACCGAGAAGGAGACCATGATCCTCCGCTACACCGATTTCGCAGAGCGCGCCTCCAAGCAGTCCAGCGAGCGTGAGGTCATCGCCATGCAGATCGAGCGGAAGGCCGAGGACTGCTATAAGGCCGAGTATGCCCGCCGCCATCTGGGCGAGTGCTACGAGGGTACGATCTCCGGCGTGACCCAGCGCGGCCTCTTCATCGAGCTGGACAACGGCGTGGAGGGCTTTGTGCCTGCCTCCAGCCTGACTCCCTCCGGCACCAGTCTGACCGAGGGCGTCCGCCTGACCGACCCCGCTTCCGGCAAGACCTGGAGCCTCGGCGACAAGATGATGATCACCATCGTCCGCGCCGACGTCAATCTGGGCAAGATCGACTTTGAAGTGGCTCCCGCCGCCAAAGCCTGAGGAGGGGAGAGTATGAGCATCCGTCATGCACTGCCCGCTGACGTGGACACACTGGCCGACATCGAAGCTGCGTCCTACCCGTCCGCTGAGGGGGCATCCCGGCAGAGCATCGCCGGGCGTGTGGCTGTCTACCCGGACTGTTTCTGGCTGCTGGACGAGGGCGGCGAGGTGAAAGCTTTCGTCAATGGCTTCGTCACCGATATGCCCGACCTCACCGATGAGATGTACGATGACCCCCATCTTCACACGCCGAAGGGTGCGTGGCAGATGATATTCAGCGTCGTCACCGCCCCGGCCCATCGGCACGAAGGCTGTGCTTCCCGTGTTCTGCGTCAGGTTTGCGCCGACGCGAAAGCCGCCGGGCGCAAGGGCATCGTGCTCACCTGCAAGGAACGGCTCATCGGCTTTTATGCGCAGTTCGGCTTCGTGGATGAGGGCGTTTCCGTCTCCACCCACGGCGATGTCGTCTGGCATCAGATGCGGCTGACATTCTGAGTCATCATAAAACTTTTTATCCGTCTCCGGTACGCCGGGGGCGGATTTTTTCTATGCAAACCTGCCGGTATGACAAAAATTGCGGCAGTTGGGCGGTTTTGTTTGTTGTAGGGCGGGAAGCGGCGGGGTATACTGATGCCAGAATCAAACAAACCGGGGCCAAACGTGCTGCCGGTACAGAACAAAATGGAGGTCACGTCTATGTATTATTCCAGTGGCAATTACGAAGCCTTTGCGAGGCCCCGCAAGCCTGAAGGCGTGGATCGCAAATCGGCTTATATCATCGGCAGCGGCCTGGCGGCCCTGACGGCAGCCTGCTATCTGGTGCGGGATGGCCAGATGAAGGGGGAGAGGGTACACGTTTTTGAAAAAGACCCCCTGCCCGGCGGTGCCTGCGACGGCTACAAGTACGACGTCGGCTATGTGATGCGGGGCGGACGTGAGATGGACAACCACTTTGAGGTCATGTGGGATCTGCTCCGCTCCATCCCTTCGCTGGAAACGGAGGGAGCCAGTGTGCTGGACGAGTATTACTGGCTGAACAAGGCCGACCCCAACTATTCCCTCTGCCGCGCTACCGTGAACCGGGGCGAGGACGCCCACACCGACGGCAAGTTCGGCCTGTCGGATAAGGGCGCGATGGAGATCATGAAGCTCTTCTTCACCCCCGACGAGCAGCTTGAGGACAAAAAGATCACCGACTTTTTTGACGATGAGGTGCTCAACTCCAACTTCTGGCTCTACTGGCGCACCATGTTCGCCTTTGAGAACTGGCACAGCGCCCTCGAGATGAAGCTCTACCTCAAGCGGTATATCCACCACATCGGCGGTCTGCCCGACTTCACGGCCCTCCGCTTCACCCGGTATAACCAGTACGAGTCCATCATCCTGCCCATGGTCACCTACCTGAAAGACCACGGCGTCCAGTTCTACTACGACACAAAGGTCGTGGACGTCCAGTTCAGCCTCGAGCCGGGCAAAAAGCAGGCGGCGGGCATCACGGTAGACCACAAGGGCGCGGTGGAGACCATCGACCTCACCGAGGACGACCTGCTCTTTATCACCAACGGCGGCTGCGTGGAGAGCTGCACCGTCGGCGCACAGAACAAGGCCACGGGCTTCGACCCCACCATCAAGCCGGGCAACGGCTGGGACCTCTGGAAGCGCATCGCCGCGCTGGACGACTCCTTCGGCCACCCGGAAAAGTTCTGCAGCCAGCCGGAGCTGACCAACTGGGAAAGCGCCACCATCACGACGCTGGATGAGAAGATCCCCCAGTATATCCAGAAGATCTGCAAGCGCGACCCCTTCAGCGGCCGCACCGTCACCGGCGGCATCGTCACAGTGAAGGACTCTAAGTGGCTCATGAGCTGGACCCTGAACCGGCAGCAGCAGTTCCGGGCACAGCCCAAAGACCAGCTCTGCGTCTGGGTGTACGGCCTGTTCAGCGATAAGCCCGGCGATTACGTCAAAAAGCCCATGCGGGACTGCACCGGCCGGGAGATCTGCATGGAGTGGCTCTACCATCTGGGCGTGCCGGTGGAGGACATCGCAGAGCTTGCCGAGCACAGCGCCAACACCGTGCCGGTCATGATGCCCTATATCGACGCCTTCTTCATGCCCCGCGCGAAGGGCGACCGCCCCGACATCGTGCCGAAGGATGCGGTGAACTTTGCCTTCCTCGGTCAGTTCGCCGAGACCGGCCGGGACACCATCTTCACCACCGAATACTCCATGCGCACCGGCATGGAGGCCGTGTACCGGCTGCTGAACATTGACCGCGGTGTGCCGGAGGTCTGGGGCAGCACCTATGACGTCCGGGCGCTGGTGGATGCCTCGGTGAAGCTGCGGGACGGCCGGAAGCTCACGGACATGGAACTGCCCCTTATGGGCCGCATCGCCCTGAAGGAGGCGCTAAAGAAGCTCGAAGGCACCGACCTCGAGAAGTTCCTGCGCCAGTATAACGCTATCTGATAAGACGATATTTACGACGGAACAATACCGTCCAAAACAAAAGGCCGGGTGCTGTATGCCTGAGGCAGGAAACAGCACCCGGCCTTTTGTGCTGATTTGCGCGAGATTTCATAAAAAGTCGTACCCATAAAGAAAACTATTATGCAGAATGACCATCTTTGTGCTTGCTCTTTCGGCGGTTCTGTGGTAAGCTTAAAACAAAGAATGCGGCACAGCGGAAGAGAGGCTGTGCCGCAAAAACTGGTCTGGAACATAAAGGAGGTCCTTTTCGTGAAACACTTTATTTCTCGCCGCAATTTCCTGAAGGCTGCCGGTGTCACCGCCGCTGCCTCCGCCATGGCTGCTGCCGTTCCTCAGGCTTCGGCCGGTTTCCTGACGGGCAAGGATGCCGCTGTCACCATCCTGTACACCAACGATGTCCACACCTACATCGACAACAAGTCTCCCAAACTGACCTATGCCGCTATCGCTGCCATGAAGCAGGGCTACGTGGATGAGGGCAAGCCCGTCCTGCTGGTGGACGCAGGCGACCATATTCAGGGTACTGCCTACGGCTCCATGGACGACGGCGCTACCATCATCGAGCTGATGAACGAGGCTGGTTACGACATCGCTACTCTGGGCAACCACGAGTTCGACTACGGCATGGCCCGCGCAAAGGCCATCATCAAGGAAGCGGACTTCCCCTATGTCTCCTGCAACTGGGTGGACCTGCGCACCGGCCTGCGCGTCCTGCCCGCTGTCAAGCTGTTCCCCGCAGGTGGCAAGTGGATCGCATTCGTGGGCATCACGACCCCCGAGTCCTTCACAAAGTCCACTCCTGCTTACTTCATGAATGCCAAGCAGACCAAGTACATCTACGACATCCTGGGCGGTGACGACGGCAGGAAACTGTACGACGCCGTGCAGAAGGCCATCGACAAGGCCAAGACCCTGGGCGCAGACATCATCATCGGTCTGGGCCATCTGGGCGTTGACCCGTCCTCCTCTCCCTGGACCAGTGAGGAAGTCATTGCCAACACCACCGGCTTTGACGCCTTCATCGACGGCCACTCTCACACCATCATGGAGAACAAACAGGTCTACGATGCAGCTGGCAAGGCTGTCACCCTGACCCAGACCGGCTCTTATCTGGCAAACGTCGGTAAGATGACCATCGCCGAGGACGGCGCGATCACCACCGAGCTCATCTCCACCGCTGATGTCTCCGACGCCGCTGTGGCCGCTACCGCAGAAGCCTGGATCAACGATGTGGACGCTATGCTGGGCGAGCAGATCGCGACCACGGACATCAATTTCTACATCAACGACCCCGCTACCGGCAAGCGCCGCATCCGTATGGGCGAGACCAACCTCGGCGACTTCGTGGCCGACGGCATCTATACTTACTTCAATGAGGTCGAGCAGCTGGACTGCGACATCGCTATGATGAACGGCGGCGGCATCCGCACCGATGTGGACGCCGGCAAGTGGACCTTCAAGACCTGCAAGCAGGTCAGCCCCTTCGGCAACGTGGCCTGCCTGATGTCTGTTACCGGCAAGCAGATCCAGGATGCTCTGGAGTTCGGCGCCCGCTTCGTCGGCCCGGAGGGCAAGGAGAACGGCGGTTTCCTGCATGTTGCCGGTGCGACCTACGAGATCCACACCGACATCCCCAACACCGTCCTCACCGACGACAAGAATGTCTGGATGGGCAGCGCCACCGGCACGCCCCGCGTCCAGAACGTGCGCGTCTACAACAAGAAGACCGGCGCTTACGAGCCGCTGGACCTGAACCGCACCTATGCGCTGGCCGGCATGAACTACACCCTGCGCAATCTGGGCGATGGCTTCGCCATGTTCGACGGCGCAGAGCTCATCAAGGACTATGTCTCTGAGGACTACCTCGTCATGTCCACCTACGCCATGATCTTCGACGCTGTGAACGATGTGCCTGTCCTGAGCAGCGCCAACAGCCCGCTGGCAAGCTATCCGGGCTACCTGCTGAACTACGAGAATCCCTACGGCGCAGGCCGCATTCAGGTCGTTTGAGTTTTAGAAGAAAATCAGTAAGATAAACAGAAAGCCCCCTCTTCCAGTCGGAAGAGGGGGCTTTCTGATAACTTATGCTTTCGCAAACAGCCCCTTCAGCGCCAGCGGCGTCACGATAGAGGACACGACGATGAGCAGGATGACGGCGGTGAAGTAAACAGGGTCCACCACACCGACCCCGAGGCCCTTCTGGGCCACGATGAGGGCCACCTCGCCGCGGGTCATCATGCCGACGCCCACTTTGAGGGAGTCGCCCCAGTTGAACCGGCAGAGCTTCGCGGCGAGGCCGCAGCCGATGATCTTGGTGATGAGGGCCACCACCACGAAGCAGACGCTGAACAGCAGGATGGTGGGGGTGAGGCCGCTGATGTCGGTCTTCAGGCCGATACTGACGAAGAAGACGGGGGAAAACAGCATATAGCCGCTGATGTCCACCCGGCGCTCGATGTAGGACGCATCCTCAAGGGAGCAGAGCACGATGCCCGCGATGTAAGCGCCCGTGATGTCGGCGATGCCGAAATACTGCTCCGCGATGTAGGCCATGGCAAAGCAGAAGGCGAGGCTGACGATGGTGATGCGCTGGGTGTGGGGGTTGCGATGGTCCAGCCAGAGCATGGCCTTGTGGATGATGAGGCCGATGACGATGGCTGCGATGAAGAAGAGGACGGTGTCCATCAGCACATCGACGAGGCTGGTGTCTGCGCCGCCGCTGGCACCCAGCACACAGGTGAGCACCACGATGCCGATGACGTCATCAATGACGGCTGCGCTGACGATGGTGGTGCCGAGGAAGCTCTTGAGCTTGCCTAGCTCCTGCAGGGTGGCGACGGTGATGGAGACGCTGGTGGCCGTCATGATGGTGCCGATGAAGAGTGCCCGATAAAACTCCGGGCTGCCCAGCGCCGAGAAGCCGTAGAACAGGCTGTAGAGCAGGGTGCCGCCTGCCAGAGGCACGGCCACGCCCACGCAGGCGATGAGGGTAGCGATGGGGCCGGCCCGCATCAGCTCCTGAAGGTTGGTGCCGAGGCCGGTGGTGAACATCAGCAGCACGACGCCTATCTCAGCAAAAATGGCGATGGAGTCGCTGGGCTGCACGAGATTCAGCAGACAGGGACCGATGACAAGACCTGCGATGATCTCGCCCACCACCTGCGGCGCCCGGCATTTGCGGGCGAGCAGCGCGAAGAACTTGGCGCTGATGAGGATGAGGGCGAGATTCCGAAAGATGGAATACATAGGCGATCCTTCCTTTGACGTTAGCAATCGTCCTGCTCCCCCGTAAGCCCTGCCATGCGCCGCGCACAAAGACAGAAGAGGAGAAGAACATCTTTTATTATAGTCCTCCTTTCGCTGGAATGCAAAGGAAAATCGGCTTGGAAATGGCTAAGGATGCCATATAAAATAGATATGACGGATATACTGGAAAAGCATAAAAAGAATGATGAGGGAGATTTTGCTGTCATGCGCTCAAAAATACGAAAAAAATCCTGAGGGAGGGCTTGACAATTTTTGCGGGGCTTGCTATAATAAATTGCTGTCTGAACAGACACGCCGCACAGTCCGCGCGACGCCGCGCCGGCTGTGTACCCTTGGCCTCATATTCTTGAGGCCCTTAAGTCCAAAAGGAGGTGCTACAAAATGGCAAAGTACGAAACCATGCTGATTACCAGCGCCGCTCTCGACGAGGAGGCTACCGCCGCTCTGGTTGGTAAGTTCAAGACCCTGATCGAGGCTAACGGTACGATCGATTCCATCGACGAGTGGGGCAAGCGCCGTCTGGCCTACCCCATCAACGACGAGGAGGAAGGCGTCTACACCGTGATCAACTTCACCAGCGAGCCCAGCTTCCCCGCTGAGCTGGACCGTGTGTACAAGATCACTGAAGGCGTTATGCGCAGCCTGATCGTTGCCCACGAGGAGTAATCTTTTCGTGACGAAAAAGGAGTCCGTATTATGTTGAATGTTGTAGCGATCATGGGCCGTCTCGTGGCGGATCCCGAGCTTCGCACCACCCAGAGCGGCACCAATGTGTGCAGCTTCCGCATTGCGTGTGACCGCAACTTTGCCCGTCAGGGCGAGCAGCGTCAGGCCGATTTCATCGACATCGTCGCATGGCGCCAGCAGGCAGAGTTCGTCTCCAAGTATTTCCAGAAGGGCAGTCTGATCGCCATCGAAGGCAGTCTCCAGACCCGCCAGTATCAGGACAAGAACGGAAACAACCGCACCGCTGTGGAGGTCGTGGCAAACAACGTCAACTTTGCTGGCCCCAAATCGAATGGCAGCAATCAGGGCGGCGGCAGCTATCAGAATGCTGCTCCGTCCTACCAGAACGCAGCTCCTGCCCGTCCGGCTGCTGTGGAGGCAGCTCCCAGCTATTCTGCCGGCAATGCAGATGACTTCGCCGTCATCGACGACAGCGACGACCTGCCGTTCTGACACGAAACGGTCA
>ENA-ORUG01002715-ORUG01002715.1-human-gut-metagenome-genome-assembly--contig:-NODE-2715-length-11982-cov-3.256477_pt1 | contig 11982 bp, 9 predicted proteins | sample MGYA00242079_ERZ509207 | MGnify/ENA primary metagenome ERZ509207 (study PRJEB26280, sample SAMEA2338780) | human gut metagenome | biome: human gut; feature: human-associated habitat; material: faeces...
TACAGAAAAAGTATTGACAAATTACTTAAAGTGCAATACAATAAAGACAACAAAAGAAGAGAGAAAACAAAATAAAAAATCTTCTTTCGTTAAATAACTACAGGAGGTCAGTCCAATGGAGAAGTAAGACAATAATCTCTTTTGACAGAGTTTATCATTATAAAACAATCAGTTAAAGGAGGACAAGTCCATTGAGAGGTAGAGATCCATAGTTGAGACAAAAGAAATAGCAGAAAGGGAGGTTATATAGTGAAGCTTAGATTTAACAGGTGACAGAGCTATCTGATGACGAGAAAGTCGGATAGCTCTTTTTTTGCTTTTATTTCTGTGAAAAATAAAGATTCTCTCTGAAAATATCTTCGAAATATCTTCAAAAGTAAAGTTTTTTACATAAGCTTTACTTTTTTTTTGCGCAATCCTGATAGTATGAAAAACCAAATCCGATTAAAGTATACGTCGTAAGGCAAACAAAACAACTTGCCAACATGACCGGACAAAGCGAAAAGCAATGCTGGTCTGTACATAAAAAATAAAAAAGAAAAAGATGTAAATCGAAAAGGAGAGAATCGAAATGAAACTGAAAAAAATGATGGCACTTGTACTTTGCGCAGCAACAGTAGCAGGACTTGGACTTACAGGATGTGGAAACAGCAGTGATAACGCTGCAGCAGATAATGCAGGAAGTGCAGCAAAAGAAAGCAGCGATGCAGGAAGCACAGATGCATCTGATTTTTCCGGAAATATCAGCGTATTATCCCGTGAGGATGGTTCCGGTACAAGAGGTGCTTTCATCGAACTGTTTGGAATTGAAGAGAAAAATGATGCAGGCGAGAAAGAGGATATGACAACTGTAGACGCAACCATCACAAACAACACAGAGGTTATGATGTCTACCGTAGCCGGTAACGAATATGCGATCGGTTACTGCTCCCTTGGCTCTTTAAATGACACAGTAAAAGCTGTAAAAATCGATGGTGCTGAGGCAACAACAGACAACGTATCCAATGGAACTTACAAAGTATCCAGACCGTTCAATATCGTAACAAAAGACAACGTAAGTGATGTTGCTCAGGATTTTATCAACTATATTATGAGCGCTGATGGACAGCAGGTAATCACAGATGACGGATACATTTCTGTAGCAGAAGGTGAGACATTCACATCTACAGGAGCAAGCGGAAAAATTACAATCGACGGTTCTTCCAGTGTATCACCGGTTATGGAGAAACTGGTAGAGGCTTACAAGAAAGTAAACCCGAATGCAGACATTGAGCAGCAGACAACAGATTCTACAACAGGTATTACATCTGCAATCGATGGCAAATGTGACATCGGAATGGCTTCCCGTGATCTGAAAGACGAGGAGACTGGTGTAACAGCTACAAAGATTGCTCTTGACGGTATTGCAGTTATCGTAAACAACGCAAACCCGATTGATGAGATCAGCTCTGATATGGTAAAACAGATCTTCACAGGCGAAGTTACACAGTGGGATGCTGTAAAATAATTGTGTAGATATGCAGTGATTCTGAGAAGAATATGTCAGCTTACGCTGACCAGAATCACGCACCAAGTCTCACGTGCGTTCGACTTGATTCAGTAAAAACAATCATTCAGAACCATATATAAATTAGAAAAGTTCCCGTGTTCTGAATAACTATCATGTATGCGTCACTATAGATTCCAATCGACATAGAAAAGAATCTGTGTGGCGCATTCCCATAGGGAGAACTAAAACATATGAAACGAAAAGAAAAAGTATTTGAAATTATTTTCCTGCTTGTTGCCTGTATTTCCATCGTGGCAGTAGCCATGATCTGCATTTTCTTATTTGCAAACGGAATCCCGGCAATGGGGAAAATAGGACTTGGAAAATTCCTGGGCGGACAGGTATGGAAGCCTGGAAACGATAAATACGGCATCTTCCCGATGATCATCGGAAGTCTGTACATCACAGGCGGTGCCATTGCAGTAGGTGTGCCGATCGGTATTTTTACTGCAGTCTTTCTTGCAAAATATTGTCCGAGTGGACTTTACAAAATCATCAAACCGGCGACAGAGCTTCTGGCAGGAATTCCTTCCGTTGTATACGGATTCTTTGGCCTGATGGTCATTGTGCCGGCGGTTCGTATGATCTTCGGAACAAACCGGACAGACGGAATGAGTATTCTGACGGCATCTTTCCTGCTTGGAATTATGATCCTGCCGACCATTATCGGTGTGACAGAGACTTCCATACGTGCCGTAAACAGTTCCTACTTTGAAGGTGCACTTGCACTGGGAGCAACAAAGGAAGCAAGCATTTTCCGATGCGTGATCCCGGCAGCAAAATCCGGCATCTTGGCCGGTGTGGTACTTGGTATCGGTCGTGCCATCGGTGAGACCATGGCAGTCGTAATGATCGCCGGAAACCAGCCGCGTATGCCAAAAGGAATTTTACAGGGTGTCCGTACGCTGACCACAAATGTGGTACTTGAAATGGGATACGCAACCGGACTTCACAGAGAAGCGCTGATCGCAACCGGTGTGGTACTGTTTGTATTCATTCTGATCATCAATCTGGCATTTAGCATCATTAAGGGAAAAGGAGAGAAGGAATAATGAAAAAGACAAAGAAGAAGATTTATGTCGGCTCTCTGATTTTAAAAATACTGATCATTCTGGCAGCAATTTTTACCGTTGTAATGCTTGGCTACCTGATTGTGTATATTCTGGGCAAAGGTATTCCCCATCTGACACCGTCATTGTTTTCCTTACATTATGACAGCGATAACGTATCGATGCTTCCGTCTATTATCAATACATTGATCATGATTGGCGTGGCATTACTGATTGCAGTTCCAATCGGCGTGTTCTCTGCGGTATACCTGACAGAGTATGCAAAAAAAGGCAATAAATTAGTAAAAATCATCAGAACTACAGCAGAAACATTAACAGGTATTCCATCCATCGTTTATGGTTTGTTTGGTATGTTGTTCTTTGTAACCGCATGCCACATGTCCTACTCCTTAATGGCTGGTATCTTAACCGTAGCGATCATGGTTCTGCCAACTGTATTAAGAACAACAGAAGAAGCACTTTTGGCGGTACCGGACAGCTTTCGTGAGGGAAGCTTCGGACTGGGTGCAGGCAAACTCCGTACGGTATTTAGAATCGTACTGCCGAGCGCCATTCCTGGAATCCTCTCCGGTGTCATTCTTTCCACCGGACGAATCGCCGGTGAGACAGCAGCCCTGATCTATACCGCAGGAACCATGGCAACGTTACCGAAAAACCTGCTTTCTTCCGGACGTACGCTGGCCGTTCACATGTATGTACTTTCCCAGGAAGGTCTGCATACGGATCAGGCATTTGCCACCGCAGTTATTTTGTTGGTAATGGTACTTCTGATCAACATTTTATCTTCCGTCATTGCAAAGAAAATGCAGCGGGACTAAAGGATTTCACAGCAAAAATGCCGAGCGTATTCCTAAATACAAAAAATACAGTTGCAATCATCTTTGCAAAGATGCAGAAGAAAACAAAACGAAAGAAGTTTGCGAACAGCAATATGTGAGAGAGGACAACGAAACGAACATGTTAAAAAATAAAATGACAATCGAGCATATGAATCTTCATTACGGAGATTTCCATGCATTAAAAGATATTAATCTGAATATTAAAGAAAATCAGATCACAGCGTTTATCGGACCTTCCGGATGTGGAAAATCCACCCTTTTAAAATCCTTAAACCGTATGAATGATCTGGTAGAAGGCTGCAAAATTGACGGTCTGATCGCATTGGATGGCGAAGATATTTACGGGAACAACATGGATGTAAACCTGCTGAGAAAAAGGGTTGGTATGGTATTTCAGAAGGCAAATCCATTTCCGATGAGTATTTACGATAACGTAGCATTCGGACCGAGAACACATGGTATCCACAACAAAGCACAGCTGGATGACATTGTAGAAAAATCACTTCGTGACGCAGCCATCTGGGACGAAGTCAAAGACCGTCTGAAAAAAAGTGCCCTTGGTGTATCCGGTGGACAGCAGCAGAGAATCTGCATCGCCCGAGCGTTGGCCGTTCAGCCGGAAGTGTTACTGATGGATGAGTCTACATCCGCACTGGATCCGATCTCCACATCAAAAATCGAGGATCTGGTTATGGAACTCAAATCCCAGTATACCATCGTCATGGTAACCCATAACATGCAGCAGGCTGTACGTGTGTCTGACCAGACAGCATTTTTCCTGCTTGGTGACCTTGTAGAGTATGGTGATACCGATCAGTTATTCTCTACGCCAAAGGAGAAAAAGACAGAAGATTATATTACCGGTAGATTTGGTTAAACAGATGTGCAGAAGTTTCTGAAATTTATCCTCAGATATGGAAGCAAATAAATTTTGGAACAATGTGTGAAGGCAAGGGAGAACATAAAAAATGAGAAATCAATTTGACAGACAGTTGAATACTTTAAACGGTGAGCTGATTCAGATGGGACACATGGTAGAGCAGGCCATTGAGCATGCAATTGAAGCCATGGTGCATCAGGATGCAGAAAAAGCAAAAAAGAACATGGAATTTGATTCAGAAGTAGATCAGCAGGAGAAAGATATTGAAACCCTTTGTATGAAACTTCTGATGAAACAGCAACCGGTGGCAAGAGACCTCCGACTGATCTCAGCAGCATTGAAAATGATCACAGACATGGAGCGAATTGGTGATCAGGCAGCAGATATTTCAGAATTAGCTTTATGTCTGGTAAATGAAAAAGAACTGCCGATGATGGACCGTATGAAACAGATGTCACAGGAATGTATGCTGATGGTCATGAAAGGTCTGGAAGCATTCGTGGCAAAAGATATCGAGATGGCAAAAAAAGTAATCGCCAGAGATGATGTAATCGATGCTATGTTTGACGATACAAAAAAAGAAGTGATCGATTTGATCCAGAACAAGGGAACAGGTGCAGAAGTAGCGACAGATCTGCTGATGGTAGCAAAATATTTTGAGCGAATCGGCGATCACGCAACCAATATTGCAGAGTGGGTAGTTTTTTCTATCAACGGAACACATCCGACGATCAATCCGGAACCGGTTTTGTAAATTTGTAAGGTTTATTCAGAGCTGAATATCAGAGGTGAGATGGCTCCGGCTTATCGATGATGAGCAACAAATTCCTGAATTATTACTCACTACTTGCAGAAGTGGGAGCCTCAACCTAGACTGAGATAAAAATCTGCTTTGAATGCCTGCCAGTACTTTCTGTAATAGCAGTTTTAAACTGATATTATAAACAGGCAATTGCCTGAATAACTGTGAAAACAGCACAAATTGTGGAGGATGAGATGAACACAAACAAAAATTTATGGAAAAAAGGTGTAGTTTTGGCCGCAGCGGCAACCATGATTGCCGGCGCGGTACCAACAGTAAATGCATTTGCATATGGTGCTTATGATGTAAGCAAGAGTACCTTCAAAGACGACACCGATAATTCCGCAGACTTTCAGAACTGGAAAACCAATGTATGGCAGAATGGTGAAAAAGCTTATGCCAATACTGATGAAGTGGCACTGACACCTGGCAGCGATGCAAAAGGATTAAACTTTGCATGGTATTCTGAGAGTAAAGGAACACCGGCAGTTATGATCTGGAAAGATGGCGCGAAAGGAGCTGCAAAAGTATTTACCGGAACAGCAGCTGATATCAGTGCTGAAAACTGGCAGGGAAAAGCCTATGTTGCATCTAACAAAGTAAGCATCGCGAACTACTTTAATGAAAATACCAAATATATCTATCAGTACACTGATGATTACAAAGAGGATGGCACAAGCGTATGGTCTGAGGAATACAGCTATACGACACAGTCAACCGATAAATTCTCCGTGATTCTGACCGGTGATCCGCAGGTAGGAGCATCTGGCAGCAGTTCAGATTACAGTGCTGATGATGCAAGTGTTGCGCGTGATGCCTATAACTGGAATAAAACTATGCAGCAGGCATTGAAAACATGTCCGGATGCATCGTTCCTTTTATCTGCAGGAGATCAGATCAACCAGTCAAATGCGATAAATGAAAATGATAAGAAGACCAGAGAGAGCGAATATGCCGGTTATTTATATCCGTCCGTATTTCGAAGCCTCCCAATCGCAGCTACTATCGGAAACCATGATATGGCAGGTTCTGATTATTCCGCACATTTCAATAATCCAAATTCTGATGAAAATCTTGGACAGACCGCAGCAGGAAGTGATTTTTACTTTAACTACGGCGATGCCTTATTCATTTCCCTGAACAGTAACAACCGAAATCAGGCAGAACACAGAAAACTCATGCAGGAAGCTATTGCAAGCAACCCGGATGCAAAATGGAAAGTTGTTATTTTCCACAGTGACATTTACGGTTCCGGTCAGCCACATGCTGATACAGATGCTTCCACAAACAGAATTATTTTTGCACCACTGATGGATGAATTTGATATTGATGTCTGTCTGACAGGTCATGACCATACGTTCTCACGAAGCTATCAGGTATTAGATGGAAATGTCATTGATTATGACATCAGCAGTGGTACCGTAGAAAATCCGGAAGGAACTATGTACATTACTACGGGGTCAGGATCCGGTTCCAAATATTACAATCTGTTAAACTACACTCCGTACTATATTGCAGAGAGAACTAACGCATGTCTGCCTTCTTTCTCAACCATTGATTTTACGGATGATTCCTTTACAATCAAAACTTACGATTATAACGGAAACCGTTACGCAGATGATTTTACCATTACAAAGAGTGAAGATGAACAGTCTGTAGATGAGGTAATAGCATCCGCAGAAAAACTGGTAAACAGCACAGATGTAACTTATACAAAAGAAAGTATGGCTGCATTGACATCTGCACTGGATCAGTTGAAAACATTGAAAAAATCCAATGTAACAGCAGAAGATCCGATGGCAGCAGACATTATAGCAAACTATGGAACAGCCGCTGACAGAGTCAAAGGATATGGTTCTGTGGCAAATAGTGAAGATAAAGACGTAAAATTAAACCGTTTCAAAAAAGGTCTTTCCACATTGCTTGACAAGACCATCTATACACAGGCTGCAGAAGGACAGCAGGAACAGTCAGCTGATTATACCGCAGATAAAGCTCCGGTTGTAAAAGGCATGGATGAGGCTAAGAGCACTGTCATCAATGCAATGAATAGTCTGGAAGAAGCTATTCCGGACGGTCTTGCAAATGAAGCTGCTGAGGATGGAAACTGGTATTACTACAAAGACAATATAATCGCAACAGATTACACCGGAGTAGCCAAAAATAAAAATGGCTGGTGGAGAGTTGTCAACGGTAAAGTGGATTTTAACTGCAACAGCGTAGAGAAAAATGAGAACGGCTGGTGGTACCTGGACGGCGGAAAAGTTGATTTTGGATACAACGGTCTGGCAAACAACAAGAATGGTCAGTGGGTTATTGAAAACGGAAAAGTAACCTTTGCATACAATGGTGAATATACAACCTCAGAGGGTATAGGATATCAGGTAAATGGAAGCAAAGTGGATACAAAATCTTTTGATTATTCCAAACTGATCGCTGAGCAGGAAAAACAGTTTGCAGTTGTTCCGGAAGCAGCAAAAATCGGCATTGCAGCAGAGGATGAGAAAGGTGCATCCGGCGTTGTGCTGACAGCTTCCAAAAAATATCAGGGTGAGTACTGCCTGAATGCTTTAGTAGCAGGTGATAAAATTGCTCTGAACGCAACTGGCGATAATAAAGTTTCAAGTGCAGTAAGTACAAACGAGAACAGTGACATTGCTATCGTTGACGGAAAAGTTGTATTTACACCGGCAGCAATCAATGCAGGAAATCCGATAGATGAAGTCATCACTGTAACTATGGAAGATAAAACAGAATATAAAGTACATACTTTAAATGATATGATGCCAGGCATGAACATCGAGAATAATGGTGTTGAAAAAGACGATGCAGGTGTATATTCCTTTGCATTAGATCATTTCTTCCTTCGTGTAAATACAGAGGGCGAGTTAGTATACTATCGTTTCATCCCACAGATGCACGTAACAGTAGACAGTCGTGGAAACGTATCTGAGAATATGGCAGAGAACTTTGCAGCTCAGGATGCTGTTGACGGAAGCCGTTACTACACTGCATTTATTGAGCTGAAACCAGATTACAGAAATGCAAACGGTGGATATTCCAGCGGATCCTATCTGGTAATGGATAAGGATTATGTAGATATTGATCAGGCAGTTCTGGAGCCGACAACAGAGCATGGAGAGGGATACCTGGATCAGCATGAGTTTGTAGTACTTGGCAAAGATCATTATATCGATCTCAGCTACACACCGATTCTGGCAGAGAATCTTCCGGATTCTGTAAAAGGTATAGATGGTGGACATACAGGTTTTGTGTGGGCTGGCATTATTCAGGAAGTAAAAGACGGAAAAGTTGTAAAAGAAATCAATACAGCAGATTATCCGTTATTATATGAATCGGCTGTTGAGTGCATCAACTATGCAGGAAGTACTTTAAAAGGAGCACCGGTTACAGCAGGACAGACAGAGGTTGCAAATAACTTTGCAGCAGGTGTCATGGATTATGTTCATGTAAACAGTGTGGATTACACATTAGATGCAAAAGGAAATACCGATAAGATTTTGGTTTCCATGCGTGATCAGAGTGCAGTTTACCAGTTTGACTTTGACAATGGCGATATCGACTGGATCCTTGGTGGTAAAGCATCAACTCTGACAGGATATGATGAGTATACATCAACCCGCACGGATGATAATAAAGTTCCGTTTAAAGCACTCACTTATGGACAGCACTTTGCGCGTTACACAAACAAAGATGCAAACGGTATGATTACAGGAAATGCAGAGATCAGCGTATTTGATAATCAGACAGGTATCGGACCGTTCCTTACATCTCCGACATTCCCAGGTGCACCGACAACGAAGACACGTACTTTTGAAGCTACAATTGATGAGACAAAAGGAACTGCAACAATTTCTAATGTAATCAAAGGTAGCGATCTGACAGATAAAAATGGTAAATATCATATTGCCAGTCATTGCGGAAGCGTACAGTACGACAGTGCTACATCCGTAACAATCGGTTGGGGACTTCACGGTGTTATTGATAACATTCCTGGTGTAGTTCCAGCTGAGAAATTGACAATTCATGATGGCAATTATCCTGAAATCGCTCTGAAACAGGGAAGCCGTCCAGTATTTACAGATTACAATCCGACAACTGCTACAATCTCCTTCGAGCTGACACCAGTAAGAAATCAGATGAACATGGGAAGTCCGGATGCACTGTTCTCATACAGAACATATAAAACAGCAGACTAATCGAATACAGAGAACGTTAGCGTATCTTAGGATAGACACACGATCCCGGGGATTTAATTTCCCCGGGATTGTTGCGTCTGAAGAAAAAACAGTGTAAACTTGTAGTACCATAATGCGTAGCAGCACAATAGAGGAAACAGGAATTTACTGCAGCAGAGGGGAGTAAGTAGCAAAAGCGGATTGTAAATGTCTGTTTTATAAGGCCAGTATAGAAGAAGACAGTTTTTCGGGGAGGAAGTAGCAATGAGATTGGAACAAATTACATATTTTTTGAGTGTGGCAGAACATGGAAATATTACTGCAGCCGCAAAATCACTTTATATCTCACAGCCTGCCCTGAGTAAACAGATTACACTCCTGGAGCAGGAAGTTGGTCTGCCATTGTTTGAACGTCAGGCGAGAGGCGTGGTGCTGACCCAGGCGGGTGTACAGTTTCAGAAGGATCTGCAGAACATTTTAAAAGAACTGGAACATGCAAAGAAAAATGCGGTACTTGCAGGCCGGGCACAGAAACCATTGTTGAATATCGGTTGTTTTGACGGTTCGTATGCGGATGATTTCCTTCCGTCTGTCTACGATTATCTGAAAGAAGCTGCTTCCGGACAGAAACTTGTGATCCATAAATGCAATTTTCTGGAAGGGCATGAGTATCTCGAAAAAGGGAAAATTGATCTGTGGCTGACTTTGGCACCATCCTGGCAGGACAGACCGGGATTCTTAAAAAAGAAAATTGCGTGGAGAAAAGGTGCCCTGATTTATTCGGAAAAATTGCAGGTGGGGAAGAAAGAAAATCCAACTTGGGAAGATTTTAAAGATGAGACTTGTGTTCTGGTGAAAAAAAGTCAGAACCCGGGCATGTTTCAGCATACCTTAGATACCATGGAATTGATTCGTCTGGATGAGGGAACCATTGAAGTGGTAGAAAATATCGGCACGCAGATCAGTTATGTAAAACTTGGACGAGGGTATTGTTTTCTGTCTGAAAATATCATTCATGGAAGTAAGGGATTGAGATGTATTTCACTTCCGGGAGAACGAGGCATTGAGGTTGTGGCTGTCTGGTCCGAAAAAAATGCGGCAGTGACAAATTTGATGGAGAATTATCCGATATGAGGCAACGTATATTGATAATCCGGCAAAAGGAAGACAGCTGAAAGCCCGTGTGTCCTATCTGGAGAGACTGCAGGCGAGACAGTGTAAGAATCCGTTTATTGAAAATCATGGATATGACTTTACCTTCCCGGAAGTGGAACAGCCGGAGGATTATGATCCGGATCATGCACCGGTTGTAATTTCTGTAAAAGATTATGCACTTTCTTTTGATCGTGAATTACTGACAAATGTTTCTTTTGATATCAAAGCGGGTGAGAAAGTTGCCATTGTTGGTGCCAATGGAACCGGAAAATCCAGCATGTTAAAAGATATCTATGAAAGCATGCAATCAAATACTGACCGCATCGGATATTACACACAGATTTTTGATGATGATCCGGAGCAGCTTTCCGGTGGTGAGCGAAATATCAAGCAGCTTCGAGCATTGTGCGAATCAGATGCAGAAATCCTGTTTTTAGATGAGCCATCCAGTCACTTAGATACCTATGCACAGATTGCCCTTGAAAAAGCAATCAAAGAGTATAAGGGAACGGTGCTCATGGTGACACATGATTTTTATACCGTTGCAAACTGTGCAGACCGTATTTTACTGCTTGAGAATGGCACAGTCCGTGAACAGAGCGGCAGAGCTTATCGTAAGAGTATTTATAAAAAATATTTCGAAAGTGATATCTTTGAGGCAGAGCGTATTCGGGTTGAGCGGGAAGTACGAATCAATGCGCTGCTCAGAGATGGTAAATGGAAAGAAGCAAAGAGTGCATTGTAAGAACATACAGAATCTGAGTTATAATCTGTTCTGTACTACAATTTCAAAGAAGTAATGAATATCATCTAATAAAAATAAATATTTCTTTAATTTTGGAACGATACTATTTACACAAAATGAATCGTAAGGTAATCTTTAAAAAAGTATTCCAAGGGTACGAATAATAGAAAGTACTGATAATTTAAGAAAGAGGTATATGGATGATGATGAAGAAAATGATCCCGATTGTAATTGCGTTGGTGTTTTGTATTGGATTATTTGGAGGTTGTGGACAGACAGAGAAGCAACAGGGTAATGTTGCAACAAGTAGTAACAGCGAAGCAGGAAAACAGGAAGGAACAGCAAACGCAAAAGAATTGACAGGAACGATTGATGAGATAAAAGACTTTATGTTTGTTGTTACCGATGAGAATGACACTCCATACAGTTTTACCTTTGAAGAAAAGCCGGAAGGCCTGGAGAATGTCAGCAATGGAGATACTGTGACTGTAAAGTATGCAGGAACAATTTCTGAGGTGGATCCATTTGAGGGAGAAGTAATTTCAGTTGAAGAGGCAAAATAAAACCGGATAACTTACAAAAATGTAAGATTAAAGGCAGAAATGTAAGCCAAATCGATGGTTTGCATTTCTGCCTTTTGTTATGATAGTCTCAACAAAGAAACAAGCATGCTGAAACAAAAATGCAAACATTTTGCAAGACATGAAATTGATGTTAGGGTCAAAAGATGCCTTACGAATTGT
>ENA-ORUG01002716-ORUG01002716.1-human-gut-metagenome-genome-assembly--contig:-NODE-2716-length-11976-cov-2.231860_pt1 | contig 11976 bp, 8 predicted proteins | sample MGYA00242079_ERZ509207 | MGnify/ENA primary metagenome ERZ509207 (study PRJEB26280, sample SAMEA2338780) | human gut metagenome | biome: human gut; feature: human-associated habitat; material: faeces...
CAGGAGTTGGTAGACAAAGGCATGGCTGCCTATGCTGAAAAGGGAATTAAAGCTCACGGTTATGTATGCGACGTAACAGACGAACCGGCTGTTCAGGCAATGGTTGCTACTATCGAGAAAGAAGTAGGTACGATTGATATCCTTGTTAATAACGCCGGTATTATCCGCCGTGTTCCTATGCACGAAATGGAAGCTGCTGACTTCCGTCGTGTGATTGATATCGACTTGAACGCTCCGTTCATCGTTTCTAAGGCTGTGTTGCCTGCCATGATGAAGAAGCGTGCCGGTAAAATCATCAACATCTGCTCTATGATGTCTGAGCTGGGTCGTGAAACTGTATCGGCTTACGCTGCTGCCAAAGGTGGTCTGAAGATGCTGACCCGCAATATCTGCTCTGAATATGGTGAATACAACATTCAGTGTAACGGCATCGGCCCGGGTTATATCGCTACTCCGCAAACTGCTCCTCTTCGTGAGAAACAAGCAGACGGAAGCCGTCACCCGTTCGATTCATTCATCTGCGCCAAGACTCCTGCCGGCCGTTGGTTGGATCCGGAAGAACTGACAGGTCCTGCCGTATTCCTGGCTTCTGAGGCTTCTAACGCTGTAAACGGTCATGTTCTTTACGTAGACGGTGGTATCCTGGCTTATATCGGAAAACAGCCGAAATAACGATAACAAGAGATTATTATAAGGTGATAGGGTGGTAAGGAGATTCTTTACCGCCTGTCACCTTATCGTTTTTCTGTTGAATAGTTTACGGTTTACATTTATCCCCTTTCGTTTTTTTACCTGATTCTATCCCCTTATTTGTTGTGTATAATATGAAGAAGATATTTATTTTGGCTGCTATTGCCCTGATGGGTTTTGCCTCTTGTGCTGACAGCAAGCAGTCAATGACGGTTACAGTGACCAATCCTCTGGCGTTGGAGCGCACAGGTGAAATGGTTGAAGTTCCGATGAGTGACGTTACAGCCAAGCTGCAGCTGGCTGATACGGCTCAGATCGTAGTGCTTGGTGAAGATGGCCAGCAAGTACCTTATCAAGTGACGTATGACGAGAAAGTGGTTTTCCCGGCTACGGTGAAAGCAAATGGCACAGCCACTTATACTATCCAATCCGGTACTCCCGACCCGTATAATGTAATTGCCTGCGGCCGCTATTATCCCGAACGTCTGGACGACGTGGCATGGGAGAATGACCTGGGCGGATACCGTGCCTATGGCCCTGCCTTGCAGAAGCGTGGTGAACGTGGTTTCGGCTACGACCTCTTTACGAAGTATAACACTACGGAACCGATTCTTGAAAGTCTTTACGCTGAAGAACTGGATAAGGAAAAGCGTGCCAGAATTGCCGAACTGAAAAAGACAGACCCTAAAGCGGCTGCCGAACTGCAAAATGCCATCTCTTATCACATTGACCACGGCTACGGAATGGATTGTTATGCCGTAGGTCCTACGCTGGGCTGCGGTACAGCCGCTCTGATGGCGGGTGATACGATTATCTATCCTTATTGCTATCGGACACAGGAAATCCTTGATAATGGCCCGCTGCGTTTCACAGTGAAGCTGGAATTTAACCCGTTGACTGTCCGTGGCGATTCTAACGTGGTGGAGACGCGTGTCATCACATTGGATGCCGGTTCGTATCTCAACAAAACCGTTGTTTCGTATACTAACCTGAAAGAAGCGATGCCTGTGACTACCGGAATCGTTCTTCGTGAACCGGACGGTGTGGTTACAGCAGACGCTGCAAACGGCTATATCACCTATGTAGACCCTACAACCGACAGAAGCGGCGGTAACGGTAAGATATTTATCGGCGCTGCATTTCCTTCACTGGTAAAAGAGGCAAAGACCGTTCTTTTCCCGGAAAAGGAGAAGAAGGAGCTGCGCGGTGGAGCTGACGGTCATGTATTGGCAATCAGCGAGTATGAACCGGGCTCGGAATATACTTATTACTGGGGTTCTGCCTGGGATAAGGCTGCTATCAAGACGGTTGATGCGTGGAATGCGTATATGGCTGAGTATGCGCAGAAGGTGCGTACACCGTTGACGGTGACTTACTAAGACGGTAGTTAATAAACTCTGGTACAAGCATTCTAATATGTCACGACAGGTCTTAATATCTGACTTCTCAGGTATTAATACTTGTCGCGTCAGTTATTAATACCTGAGAAGTCAAGTATTAATAGCTGATAACCCAGTTATATAAGGCTCTCCTTATTTCATTCGAAAGGCTGAAATAAGGGGAGTTTTATTGTCGGGTAGAATATGGGTATAACAAGAAAAACGGTTTTATAAGAGATTTCCTAGTGTGAGTACTATATAAACGAATAATGCAGTACTTAAAATGTATATCCTATCACTCCTGACCATCCATTAACGAGGGCTGATTTTTCCATCATGTCTCTTAAGCCTTTGAATTGAGCGCGTATGCATATCATTTGTTTGTTTTTCCGCGAAAGTTTGAAGTTTACTCCCGCATTGGCGTAATAGCCAGGGTAGACACCATCCAGCCATCTCTCGCTCTTATCATTTATCTTTATCTTGGCATTGATCATTCCACTGAAGTCTGCTCCAAGCTCAACAAATGGTCGCGCCATTCCTTTCGGATAGGTATAGCGTATTCCTAACTTACCCGAAAACATTGTTCCGCTATGTTTAAATATAGTGGATGAATTTTCATTATTCAATGATCTTGCAGAGGATGTTATGCGGGAAAAAGACACATCAAAACAACCACTGAGCGAACTCATCCACCGTCTATTGCTGATAGCTAAAGTGACTCCTGCCAGGTAAGATAGTTCGGGTGAGCTATAGAGCCCGATCGGACTACCCGATGGTACATTATATTGAATAACTCCTACATAAGGAGTTATATCTAACTGTATTGAACGTTTATCTTCTTTTGCTTCAAATTCAATGCAATCTTCATTACTGGTACACATTGCATAATGATATTCTTTTGTGATTTTTATCATCTCCTTTCGGCTGAAACGAGCCCGGTCTATTTGGGGAGCCAGGCTTGGGCAGTCTTTGAATGCGTAATGAAGAAGGGGAATATATCGGTCAGTCTGGCCTTTAAACTGTATATTGGTAGCCTGCTTGGACAGTTTGGGCGCATCTATTTTTACAAGGGTATTATTATCTTCAACAAAATAGATTGGTATGTTATCTTCTGTCTCATAGTAGTACAAGCTTTTCATTCCTTGTAGCAAATATTCGAGAAAGACGGGGGTAGAGACACCGTATTTCAATTCTATGTTCTTGGAGACATAGTATTTACCGTCGTCTGTAAAACGGTATCCCAAGATTTCGAAAGGATGATAGGTTACTGGTTCGGTATCATTACCTTGTGATTGAAAGACGCAGCGTTTAGCATTCATCTTATCTGTACGGTAGTCGATTTCTCCATATATTGTGTCTTTCTGAACAGTGATGATAAATCCCGGACGATAGTTGTTTTGTGCGTAAAGTACAGGGATTAATAGTAGGCATGTCTTTAAACATATTAGTCGGAAAAGAATCATTTTCATATGTGTGATTGTTGGTTTAACTTTTTTGTGTGTCCGAAAGATACGAATTAATTTAATAATAACATCATCTTTTGTATTGCTTTTTATATGGAAAAGGATAATGTAAAGGGTGTCCAATGTTGAACACCCTTTATATGAATAATTAATGTAAAGCTAAATCTTATACATGTTAGAGAGACAGACTTAGCTAAGCACGCTTGCCGTCTTATTTGCTTAGTGTAAGAGCGTTGAATTTCTCCAACCATCCTGCACTTCCTGTTCCCGCAGCACCGGAGAATGCCCAGTAGGCAATGCCATTGACTACGTCTCCATCCCAGGAACCATTATCACCAAATACCAATGCAAATTTGCCATTGATGGATGACGGATAAGCAACATATTGTGTTGACATATCCCAACTGACATATCCACCTTCAGACAATGTTACTGTATAGATGTTATATCTCCCAGCATATGTTCCTAAATTAAGACCTCCCATTGTGAGTAAGGCCTCTCCATTATAGATTAACGGTAGGTCAAAGAAATTGGAAATACCTGACAAGTAGAAGATGGTAGGTTCCTCTTCATCCTGAACTACTTCTATTTCTCCAGCTAGAGTACTATCATCTCCATCAACAAAGGATACTCTCCATTTGCCTGCGATGTCTTTCAATTCATACTCTCCAAGATGATAGTAAATCGTTTTTTTACCTGCGGTAACTTTAACTGCCGCTCCTCGTGGGGTTTTATCAGCACTCGCAGCAACATTAAATGTTATAGTTCTGTTTTCTTCGTCAAGTGTGTATGATAACCAACTTTGGGCTTCGGCGGGTACTTCTATTGAATAAGATGCTGTGGTTGAGAAAGATACTGTAGCAGAACCACCTGCATAAGTAAAAGCATGCCCCAATTCTGATTTATTATACAGAATAACACAGCCACCCTGTGAAACAGGAACCAAAGTGGATGCTTCACCATCTGTTATGGTTACAGCTGCCGTACGTCCGGACATATCATTATTTTCAATGACAGAAACATTTATAATATCTCCATTCACGCTTACGGTACACCAATCTTTATTGGAGGTAGCAGTAATTTCACTTATTGCGTTAACTTTTATTGTACCGGTTCCTCCAGCAGATTCAAATGTGACATTTGAGCTAACAATCTGCAAAGAAGATGTTTCTTTATCGTCGTCGTTACTACATGAGAAGACGAATACGCATAATAATAATGCAAATATGCTTGTTATTTTCTTCATAATATGCTATTTGTTAATTAATCAACTTTTATCAATGTTACATCTTGGAACATTGTAGAGAATCCATACCAACCGTCTGTTTTTTGATATACCAGCAACATAAGGGTGCAAATAGGATTGTTTACATAAGTGAACTTAATTGTAAGCGGATCTGTATTTGCAATACGTCCTTGGAATACAGCTGAGTCATCTGCATAGAAATTGCCTCCGGGAATTCCTGGATATAATAATACGTTGTAACCTTGATATACGCCAACTGTCTGAGAAGGTACATCAATACAGTCTGTTGTCATATTATAGTTATAGACAAATTCAATAGGAGTACCACTCAAAGCAAAATTCATTGCAAATGATTTTCCTATCATTTTTTGTTTGAGCTCAAGTTGTATACGTTGCCCATTTGCTAATTGTAGTATATAGTTGCCTAAATAGTTGAGATATCCTTCCGGACAATAGAATTCTATTTTTGCATCTACACCTGTATCTGTACAAATATATGTAAGGTTTTCATTATCCCATTTGAAGTTGTTTATTTCTACTCCATTAACTACTAATGGTTCATACATTTTAATGCCTTCCTCTGTATATATGAACGGATATAGACTTACGGTTGTTTCACCGGTTTCGTCTACTTTGGTAACTGAGAAGGCATGCTCTTCCTGTCCCATTTTAGTTATTTCCTGACCATTCACAATTAACTTATAGGTTACATATGAAGCCTGTGAAACGACATTGGCAATATTGGTCAGTTTCTCTTGCCAATTTGTTTCAGCAGGCAGAGGTGTCATGATCAACGTTACTCCATGTTTTTTCCCAGTCAGTACGATCTTTTCTTTTGAAACGCTTCTGAAGACGAACTCATAATCTCCGGCATATCCTGGTGAATTATAACCACTCGGTTCACAGAATTCGTGAATTAATTCATTGTATGAATCAAAACTTAATTCTGTTCCCTGGTATGATTCAACTTTATACAAGGAAGTAGATTCTTCTCCAATTTCGTAATTATCTGTAGCGAAATCTGCAGCCATAATTACATTATTGCCATCAAATCGTGCCAAAACATTGAAGCCACCATATTCTCCGTCTTCTCCTGTATACCATGCGCCTGCGCTCTGCATCATCATACGAATCTGTCCGATGTCACTTGGGTCTAAGGTACACATATCCACGCCCCATTGGCTGCGCCCTTTAAAATCTCCTGACATTCGTTGACGGAGGCTATAGCCCGTTGTGCAGAAGATTCATCAAAGATATCATCTTCATTAAACAGACACGATTGCATCATCAGGCAAACGCAAGTCAGTAAGCCATATATTTTAATCTTTCTCATATCCTACAATTATTAAAGCGTACTTAAATCTAATTCGGTAATTTCACTTTGCCGGCGCAAAACAATTTCGCGCAATTTGTCTAAATCAAGTCCCCAGGAATTGAGCATGTAATCAAATACAATCTCAAATTTCTTTTCTATGATCGGTCTTCCTGTTGTGCCGGCACTTGCTAGCATATCTTCCCAAGTACTAGCGTCATTGGTGACATAAATAGCAACCATCTCCGCAAAATCTTCCGTAGCACGGTCCATTGCATAAGGAGAGATAAATCCTTTTTGCAGAGCAACCGACTCAGATACCCTATACCAGCTTGAACCTACGTAGTCGGATTCCGATATACGATCGTATGATGTATCATAGGCTTTTTTCTGATTAAGAATATGTGTAAATTCATGATGCATTGTCTTGAAATAGTACTCATTTAATTGAGCTACACTGAGATTGTTTTTATCTATTTCATTTACACGAAACAGGGTTACTTTCATTCCTCCTTCGGCTTGTCCGAGGATCATACCTGACTCGGTATAAGCAACATTTCCAATGAATTGGAGTAGTTTAGGGACATACGTACGGGTCATGTCAATTCCCCATATTTCGTCATAAGCTTCCATCCATACAAATTTTACAATCTTAGCCAATGTAATTGCGTTGTCATACTTGGCTGGAACCAGATGATATTCTACATCCGTTTCATTGTCATCCAGACGATATTTCACCTGGATATTATAAGTGTAAACATAGTTGTCAAGTAGCCATTTGTCAAACTCGTTGGGCTCATAAACTTCAGTAGGATCAAATATACTGCGTTTGGTATCAATATCATCTTTATTACATGAGCCTAAAAAAACGGCTATAGTAACGATCAATGTATATATTATATATTTTTTCATAACTTATCGATTTTTAGTTCTAGGGTTTGGTTTTAATCCGGCTGAAATAACATCGCTCGGTATCTGTATTGCTCGACGAGGATCATTGGGTTCCAGCTTATCTGTGACGGTAATAGTACCATTATCATTCATTAAACGACGATAGATAGTAATACCGTAGCGTTTAATATCCTGCCAGCGTAACCCTTCATGTAAAGTTGTTAAACGTCGTGCATGAAGTATGCAGTGGATTACATTTTCCTGTGTTTCATTTGTTATAGTAAAGTCGGGGTTCAATTTTTTCTTAACTGTAGATTCAGTAGGAGTGTAATATTCCATGCTTCCGTAGAAATCGTTTATAGATTCTGTGGTAAGCGGGGTAGTAGAACGTGTGTATGCTTCTCGCCATATATTTAAATCAGCAATTGCCTGTGGATACATTTCTTTCATCGCATAAGCTTCTGCACGACAGAGTAATGTTTCATCTGTAGTAAATGCTGCATTGATCATGTGTCCGTTGATTGTTCCGGCTACTGCGTCAACCACTTCTTTATATTGAGTTATTTTCATAACAACGATTTTGGTCGGCAGTGCACTTGAGTTACTCCAAACACCCATATAATAGTCACTTCCCCAAGGACCGACGGAATTGCATGTCTCATTGCCTACTTTCGGTCCATGGGCGTATCTTTCGCCTAGTCCATAAGGTGCATGAACATATCCCCAATAAGAACCTGCACTGACCAATAATAAGTTAGCGCCATTCGTTGCATCTACATAAGCATTTGGCTGAACACTGCCATTTATGTCTAGTGCACCCAAAGATTTCCAGTCGCGTACAGAGGTGGCTGGATTGCTTCCTAATACTTTTGTTGCGTAATCGATCACCTTAGTGTAATTGGATTTATCCGATTTTACATAGTACAAGTAAAAGCGTGCAGCAAAAGCTTGAGCTGCTTTCTTTGTAAAGTGATATTTGGGGACTGCATAAATATCAGTAACCAGATCTAGACCTTCCAATAGATCTTTCTCAATATTTTGGTATACCTCCTCTAGAGTTCCGCGTTGATAATCAGGGCTTACGGTTGTCTCTATCGTTTTCATGTAGGGGATACCCAAGTCTGAACTTGCTTGGCTGCTATAAGCGTTACAAAATATATTGGCAAGTAAAAAATGAGCATAGGCGCGACATACTAGGGCTTCTCCCTTTTCAGCGCTAAGAGAAGCTGGATTTCCTGCGTCTTCAATCACTTTCAAAACCTCGTTGCAGGCAGAGATTGCCATATAGCAAGATTCCCAAAGTGCATGGGGAGAGTCCTGATCTTGTTCTGCAGAGTCTGCCCACTTATAGAGATCTTCTTGCAAACGGTTGAAAGAAGAAAAGCGATTCGGATAAGCATCAGTATTGTCTGATGACATTTCCCCCATCTCACAGATTGCTGTAGTAGGATAGGCGGAAAGTAATATTTTGCCAACATTGTTTTCATTCAGCTCGGTACGATTGTCGGGAAGCTCATCTAAGAAATTAGAACACGATGAGAGCCCTATTGCGAGCGCGGCCACACTGGCCATTATTATGTATTTCTTCATATTCGTTCTTATTTTAAATTATAACCCCAGTCTTAAAGTAATAGTAAATTGGCGGGGAACCGGTGAGGCAACACCACCTGCATTAAAGAATTCCGGGTCCTGACCATTTAGCTTATCATCCGCATAGATTAAGAAAAGGTTGGTGGCTTGGACTTTCAGCGAGAGGTCTGTTAACTTCAATGGGTTGATCCATGCTTTGGGGAAGTCATAAGCCAGTGAGATTTCTTTCAGACGGATAAAATCCCCCTTTGCAATGCGTTCTGTTGAATAATTGTAAGCATTGTAGGCATACTTCAAGTCTTCATTGCTGTCGTACATACGTTTGCTCAAAATAGCAGGAACATTAGTCTTTGCTTCGTCTCCGGGGAGTGTCCATCGATTTTTAAATTCACGAGTCATTGCCGTTAGATCCGAATAATATGCTTTGAATACGGGATTTAAACGGATAACATTTCCAAATGAATAAGTGATAAATAAATTCAAACGGAAACCTTTGTATGAGAACATATTACCCAAACTACCTGTAATGGTAGGATCAGTCGGACCTTCATACTTCAGGAAACCAGTATTTTGGCGTTCCTGGAAATTTATATCGGTACTAGTCGCTTCGCCCTTTTCATTTATAATGACTGGAATACCATCTTTGTCGAGACCTACAAATGGGATAGAGAATAGCCCACGAACCGGATAGCCTTGTTTAGCGAATCCATTACCGGAAATAAGCTCCATCACATTCGCATTTTGTTTCAAATCAGTGACTTCATTTTTTGCATTAGAGAATATAAAGTCGGTGTTCCAGTTGAAATCTTTTGTTTTAATATTCTTAGTTGATAAAGTGAATTCAATACCATGTGATTTCATTGAAGCGATATTTGCATACTTCAGGATCTGTCCACCTGCGCCTTGTGTATTAACGATACCAATCAAGTCGTAGTTGTTACGTTTGTACCAGTCTACAGCTAAATTAATGCGGTTATTCAAGAAGCCCATGTCGGCACCAATATTCAACTCGTGCTTCTTTTCATAAGTTAATTCGCTATTTTCTAGTTCCTTAATATACAATCCGGACTCCTGGATAGAAGTAAATGGTCGATAAGGACTATAGCTGGTTATAATAGCCTGTGAGTTCGTTACGTCTGCCGGACCGCGGTCGGCTGTTAACGAATAAGATGCTTTCAGTGTAAAGTGTGAAAGAACAGAAGTTAAATTGCTGAAGAATTTTTCTTCATGGGCATTCCATGCTCCTGATACGTTCCATGTAGGTAACCAACGTGCCGAGCGGCTCTTACCCATACGGTTGGTACCTTCGTAGCGGGCTGTTCCATTCACAGTATAACGACCTTTATAAGAGTAGGTAGCATTGGCGAAGAAGGCGGCACTACGGCTACGGGTCTGACTCAATGAGTAGTAATTATTGCCGTCTTCGATACCTTTTTTGAAGAATTCATATACATAGTAGGGTATTTCGCCCATTGAGTATTGCATACCCCACCCTTGATAGTAATTCTTTGATCGGTCTGTAGAGTTGATTTCTGTTCCTGCAAAGAAGTTAGTGATATGTATATCATTAAATACGTGGTTCCAACTAGCTGTAGCTCGGAAGTCGTAACCTAGCATCTTATAGTCTCTACGTTGATAAATACCACCTTCCGGTAAGATAGAGATCGGTAGTGCATATGGATTATCTGGGTTCTTATAAAGAAATGGATTGCGGTCCATAATTGTCTTGTCATCTAGACCTGCACGATAAGCCGATGCCTGGTTTGACTGGTCTTTAATGTTGTGCTCCTGTGAAGTTGATTGATACTTCACGGCTCCCAAAGCGCTTAGCTCTAATCCGGTAATTGGTTTCCATTTCAACTCGCCTTGGAACTTTAAATCTGCAATGTTCAGTTCCATGTAATTGTTGTCCAGTTCGTTCAGAATGTTGAAATCAGCATAGTTGCTGGTGTAATAAGTGTTTGGGTCTAATGTACGTGAAGTATTCAATGCATATGAATAGGGGTTGATGTCAAATTCACGTTTTACCTGACCGTTTACTAGGTCAATGTCTTGTCCTAAAGTTCCCGGTGCTTTTTGCTTACGATAAGAAGCACTTGATATCAAGTTTATGCTTAGGTTCTTTAAGATATTATGATTCATATTTAAGTTGGCTGTATAGCGATCAACTCCACTTTGCTTGTACCATCCCGGATCGTGCATAGCACTTAAAGAAGCATAGAACGATGACTTTTCTGTACCAGAGCTAAGACTTACAGAATGATTCTGACTTAGACTGGGAGAGAAAAGTGTGTCAAACCAATCGGTATTTCTCATTTCAGCTTCACGTAGATAGGCATTTTTAGCTTCGTCAGTATTTAATAACGCATATTGTCCGGTAGTAGGATCGTATGTGTTAATTAACTGATACATCTTTCCGTATACACCACTTTCTGCAGTTCGGGAGGTTTCAGCGAAATTTAACCAGCCTTTCTGTTGCATTTCTTTGTATACTCCCATCTGATCTTGCGAGTTCATGATGTTAAAGTCATTGTAGCTTGGTACTAAACGGGTAGTAAATTCACCGGTATAGCTTATTCTACTGACTCCAGCTTTACCTTTCTTTGTAGTAACAACAATTACACCTGCCATTGCACGTGCACCATAGATTGAGGTTGCTGAGCCGTCTTTCAAAATCTGAAAGCTTTCAATATCATCTGCGTTCAGACCAGCAATAGCCGAACTAATCAGAGTTTCAGCATCACCAGAAGATAAATCATCAGGTCCCACATCAATAGCATCTTCCATAATAACTCCATCCACTACCCATAATGGTTTGGAGCTACCATAAATGGAGGTAGCACCGCGAACGCGGATTTTGGGAGCTGTACCAAATGTACCGGATACATTCTGGACTGACACACCCGCAGCACGGCCTTCAAGACCACGGCTGATATCTGCCATACCATTAAGTTTTACGCCTTCTGCATCAAGTTTTGTTGCAGCTCCCGTGAAAAGGCGCTTGTCCATTTTTTGCATACCGGTTACCACTACTTCCTCCAGAACTTCTGCATCTGGTTTCATCAGAATTCTTATTGTTCCTGTTTTGATAGGAATCTCCTGAGTTTTCATTCCAATGTAGCTAATTTTCAAAGTTCTAGCAGAACTTGGTACATCGTTTATGGTAAACTTACCATCGATATCGGTGACTGTTCCCATCGTTGTACCTTTCACTAATACGGATGCTCCCACAACAGGCTGATCATCTTCCTCAGAAATGACGACACCTGTCACCTTTTTAGGTGTTTGGGCAATCACTAGACCTATGCTTGCCAGCAAGCAGGCCAATAACAGCATTAATTTTCTTTTCATAAACACTCTTTATTATTATAAGAATTAGTAAGTCGCTTATTTTCGCTTAGTGCT
>ENA-ORUG01002719-ORUG01002719.1-human-gut-metagenome-genome-assembly--contig:-NODE-2719-length-11961-cov-2.469679_pt1 | contig 11961 bp, 9 predicted proteins | sample MGYA00242079_ERZ509207 | MGnify/ENA primary metagenome ERZ509207 (study PRJEB26280, sample SAMEA2338780) | human gut metagenome | biome: human gut; feature: human-associated habitat; material: faeces...
ATATCAGTTATTTATTCCGCACTGCGCCTCTTCCGCCCCGACAATCGGCAAAAAGCTGCGAAACAATACGTTACGCATCACTTCGCGCCCAGCCACGTCAGACGGTGCCAGAGACTTTCCAGCGGTCCCTGCCGGTGGCCGCGCAGCCACCAACGGCAAAAAGCCGCCTGCAAAACGAAGACCGCAACGCCGATCACCAGGCTCAGCGCATATCCGCACCGGGAGGCGAGACCGAGTCCGAACGGGAAAAAGATCAGGGCGCCGACGACGGACTGCGCGATATAATTGGTAAGGCTCATCCGCCCGTAGAAGCGCAGGCCGTCGGTCACCCGGCGGAAACGGGCCGTGCGGTAGAGCAGCACGAACGAAGCCGCAAGCACCGCCGTGAAGGCAAGTTTCTGCCACATGTCGAGCACGGTCGCAGCCATGCGGGCCGCCGTCGCTTCGCCGAAAAGCCCGTGCAGGGCCTGGAGCGGCACGAAGGCAACGGCCCCGACGATCAGCGTCCGCACCCAGAAGCGCGCATTGTCCGCCGAATCCGAGAAAAGCCCTCGACGGCCGAGCAGCAGACCCAGCAGGAAAAGGCCCGCCGTCTGGCTGTACCGTCCGGCATTGACGGCCCACAGCAGACTCGCCTTCTGCCCGAGCGTGACGTTCCCGGCGACGAACTGCCAGAAATCCCCGGCTTTCGTATAGGCCGCAACCTCGCCGTACATGGCTCCGACGCCCAGATCGGGCGGAGCGAAACCCGGGTCGGCCAGCGCACGGAAGCAATGGTACCATTCGACGGGCTGCACGAGAAACAGCAGGGCCAGCGCCAGCACGGTCCGGTCGTTCAGACGCCGGACGGCGAACAGCACCACGCCCACGAGGCTGAACAGCAGCAGCACATCCCCCGCGGGAAAAAAGGCGGCGTTGAGCGTGGCGAACCCCACCAGCAACAGCAGCCGCCAGAGAAAGCGGCCTCCGAAGTCTTCGCCGCGGCTCTGCCGGGAGGCGTATTGCAGATGGAAGGTGAAGCCGAAAAGCAGCGCGAAGATCGCATAGGCCTTGCCTGCGAAAAGCGCGAACACGACCGCAAAGACACCTTCGTCGAGGGCCGCGAGCCACGCAGGCGACGAAGCCGGATAAACCGGAAAGATAAAATGTTCGAGGCTGTGTACGAGCAGGATCGCCATCACGGCAAAGCCGCGCAAAGCATCCACCGCGTCGATACGGGATTTTTCTGTTTTAAGCACAATGACCGTTATTTTGTTTTTTTCGGAGTAAAGGTAGCATTTAATCGGCAGCCGGGCCAATAAACCGCGGGGTTTTTGCGTTTGATGATAAAAACATTAATTTTGCAAATTCTAAATCCGATAACGGTATGGTCAAAATACTCTGGGTCGACGACGAAGTCGAACTGCTGAAACCCCACGTGCTGTTCCTCCAGCAGAAGGGCTATGAAGTGGACACCTGCAACAACGGATACGACGCGATCGACATGGCTTCCGAAGGAGCCTACGACCTGATCATCCTCGACGAAATGATGCCCGGCATGACGGGACTCGAAACCTCTCTTGGCGCTGTGCTGACCTACTTGGTTCGACCTGGACATATTGATTATGACCGTATGGTTGAGCTTATGGCTATTCGCCCTCGTGAGATTCTCCGTGTTGATCAAGTGCAGATCAAACCTGGCGATGTGGCCGATCTCACTATCTTTGATCCTGAAAAGAAGTGGGTCGTTAATGCGGATGATATGTGCTCTAAATCAAAAAACAGCGGTTTTTTGGGTTATGAATTGATTGGACGTACCAGCGATGTGTTTGTCGGCGGTACTTTGACTTGTAAGGATGGTGACATCGTTGAGTAAGCTTCTTGGCAATACCAGCGTTGGCAGCAGGCCTAAGGCGCTGCTGGTTTTGGAAGATGGCTCAGTGTTCGAGGGCTTTTCGTGCGCTGCGGAGGGCGAGGTTTTCGGTGAAGTGTGCTTTAATACCTCACTTGAAGGCTATCTTGAGATCATTTCTGACCCTTCGTATGCTGGTCAGATCATCACCATGACCTATCCTCAGATCGGAAATTACGGTGTGAATCTCGACGACCTGCAGGCTGATTCCCTGGCTCTTCGCGGACTTGTAGTACACGATATGTGTTTTACCCCGTCTAACTGGCGCAGCACGCAGAGTTTGCCTGAATACCTCAAGGGCCAGAATGTTGTAGCCATTGGCGGCATTGACACTCGTGCACTTACATCTCACCTTCGAGATAAGGGCGCTCAACGTGGTGTGATTTCCACTGTCGATCTTGATCCCGCAAGCCTGCTTGCCAAAGTCCGTGAGTCGGAGAGCATTGTTGGGGTAAACCTTGCTAAAACGGTAAGTCGAAATGCTGCCCAGGGTTTCGATGAGCTCCCTGCAAGTCATTCCTTCGCGGTTGCTGGTCCTGCTGAAGAACGCTACAACGTGGTTGCTTACGATTGCGGTGTTAAGAAGTCAATCCTTCAGGGTCTTGTTCGCGTAGGTTGCAAGCTTACGGTTGTGCCTTGGGATACGCCTGCCGAAGAAGTTCTTGCGATGAATCCCGATGGCGTTTTCCTGAGTAATGGTCCGGGAGACCCCGACGCTGTGAGTGAAACGTATCATCAGGTCGAAAAGCTCATTGGCAAGGTGCCCGTCTTCGGTATCTGTCTTGGACATCAAATGATCTCCTTGGCAAGTGGCGCTCAGATGGAAAAGCTTAAGTTCGGTCATCGCGGTGGCAACCAGCCGGTTATGAATCTGCGTACGGGTCGCGTTGAAATCACTGCGCAGAATCATGGTTTCGGTCTTTTGTTCGATACTTTAGGTCCCCTCGTGCCAGAGCTTTCCGATGGTGTTGGCGAACATGTGTCCGACTTGCGTTTCTGGGCGGAGCGCAAGGTAGCTCCCGTTGTCGAAAATGATCGTTTTGGCAAGATACAGCTCACCCATGTGAATCTGAACGACGGTACAGCAGAGGGCATTGCGTTCCTTGATCAGCCGGTATTTTCTGTTCAGTATCACCCTGAAGCAAGCCCGGGTCCGACCGATGCCCACTATCTTTTCACGGCTTTCGCTCGTCTTATGGACGGCGATTCCGATTATCTAAACATCGATATCGCCTCCGACCGTCTTTCCGGTTGGGTATTTGGCGCAGAGGAAGGAGAGGCACATGCCTAAGCGTACCGACATCAAGCGCATTCTCGTAATTGGGTCGGGTCCGATCGTGATTGGCCAGGCGTGCGAGTTCGACTATTCCGGTGCCCAGGCGTGCAAGGTGCTGAAAGAAGATGGTTACGAGGTTGTTTTGGTTAATTCCAATCCTGCAACCATCATGACCGATCCCCAGCTGGTTGATCGCACCTATGTTGAGCCAATTACCAAGGAATTCATCGAGAAGATTATCGAAAAGGAACGCCCTGACGCCCTGTTGCCTACCCTCGGTGGTCAAACTGCTCTCAACGCTGCTGTTGAACTTGCCAAGAGCGGCGTTCTGGATAAATTTGGCGTCGAGATGATTGGCTGTGACCTTGCGGCTATTGAACGCGGTGAGGACCGTAAGCAGTTTAATGAGGCGATGGCCGAAATCGGCTTGGAAGTTGCCCGAAGTGGCTACGCCTACTCCGTTGATGATGCTCTTGGGCTTGCCGACATGCTCGGTTACCCCATGGTGATTCGCCCCTCCTTCACACTTGGTGGCGCTGGCGGTGGTATTGCTCATAACGAGGAAGAGCTTAAGCTCATCGTTTCCCAGGGTCTTGACCTTTCTCCTGTTACCGAGGTTCTTGTTGAAGAGAGCATCGAGGGCTGGAAAGAGTACGAGATGGAGGTTATGCGCGATCGTGCGGGTAATGGCATCATTATTTGCTCGATTGAAAACCTCGATCCTATGGGTGTTCATACGGGCGACTCCATTACTGTTGCGCCTGCCCAGACTCTTTCCGATGTTGAATACCAGCGTATGCGCGTTGCTTCGTTGGCGATTCTTGAAAAGATCGGCGTCGAAACGGGCGGCTCTAACGTTCAGTTTGCGTTGAATCCTGAAAATGGTCGCCTTATCGTTATTGAGATGAATCCACGCGTTTCACGTTCATCTGCATTGGCATCTAAGGCAACTGGATTCCCGATCGCTAAGGCTGCCGCAAAGCTTGCCGTAGGGTATACGCTTGACGAGATAACCAATGACATCACAAAGGCAACTCCTGCTTGCTTTGAGCCCACTATCGACTATTGCGTAGTCAAGGTCCCTCGTTTTGCGTTCGAGAAATTCAAGGGTACTGATACCACGCTCTCCACTCGTATGAAGGCCGTTGGCGAGATTATGGCAATCGGCCGTACGTTCGAAGAGGCATTTGGCAAGGCAATGCGCTCCCTTGAGAATGGTCGCTACGGCCTGGGCGGCGATGGCAAGGACTCCTTCGATGAGGATCATTTTGCTGAATTGGTTGGTCGTCCTACTGAAGACCGCGTTTTTTATGTTGCTGAGGCGTTCCGACGTGGCTGGACGGTAGATCAGGTTTTTGAAGCGAATAAGATCGATCGCTGGTTCTTGAATCGTATCCGAGATATTGTCATGGTTGAGCGCGCGGTTGCTGAGTGCGCGCTTGATGAGCTTTCGGCTGAAGATATGCTTACGGCCAAGCAGTTCGGTCTTTCCGATGACCAGATTGCTTACTTGACTGGGTCTGACGAGCTCACGGTACGCGCTCGTCGTAAAGAACTGGGTGTTGTTCCCGTTTTTAAGACTGTTGACACTTGCGCTGCCGAGTTCGAGAGCCTTACTGAATATCACTATAAGACGTACGAGTTGGGCAATTCCGAGATCCGCCTCTCTGATAAGAAGCGAGCTATGATTTTGGGCGCTGGTCCCAATCGCATCGGTCAGGGTATTGAGTTTGACTATTGCTGCGTGCATGCAAGCTATGCATTGCACGATGCTGGCTATGAAACCATCATGGTCAATTGCAATCCTGAAACGGTATCGACTGACTACGACACGTCCGATCGTCTTTATTTTGAGCCTTTGACTTACGAAGACGTAATGGACATTGTTGATGTTGAGCAGCCTGATGGGGTAGTGGTTACCCTTGGTGGGCAAACGCCGTTGAAGCTCGCTCGCGCTCTTCAGGATTCTGGTGTTCACATCATGGGCACTAAGCCCGAGGCCATCGATCTTGCTGAAGACCGCGATCGCTTCTCTGAGATTCTTGATGAGCTTTCTATTACGTATCCTGCTGCGGGTATGGCTTCTTCGTTTGAGGAAGCCTGCCAGGTTGCCGATCGCATCGGCTTCCCTCTGCTTGTTCGTCCTAGCTACGTTCTTGGCGGTCGTGGCATGGTTATTGCATATGATGCTCAGTACCTTGAGAAGTACATGGCAGAAGCTGCTCGCATTACTCCTGATCATCCGGTCTATCTCGACCGCTTCCTTGAAGGTGCTATTGAAAGTGACGTTGATGCTCTGTGCGATGGCGAGGATGTTTACATTGGCGGTGTTCTCGAGCACATCGAAGAAGCTGGTGTTCATTCCGGCGACTCTGCTTGCTGCATCCCTCCTTTCACGCTTTCCGAGGCTCAGGTATCTCAGCTCCGCAACATTACGCGTCGGTTGGCTAAACGCTTGGGCGTAGTGGGTCTTATCAATATCCAGTTCGCCATCAAGGACGCCGTTGTTTACGTTATCGAGGCCAATCCCCGCGCATCTCGCACCGTGCCTTTTGTTTCAAAGGCTACGGGTGTTCCTCTGGCTAAGCTTGCTGCTCGAATTATGGCCGGCGAAAAGATTGCCTCTTTCGGTCTTCCTGACGATGAGCGCCGTCAAACGCATTTCTGTGTAAAAGAAGCCGTTATGCCCTTTGGTCGTTTCCCCGGGGCTGACGTAATTCTCGGACCTGAGATGAAGTCGACGGGTGAGGTAATGGGTATTGCCAATAACTTCCCGTCGGCATACGCGAAAACTCAGGCAGCTGCTTCGATGGAGCTTCCCACGGGTGGGACTTGCTTCGTTTCGGTTTGCGATCGCGATAAGCGCGCAATACTACCATTGGCTCGTGATCTCTCTCGCATGGGCTTCAAGCTTTTGTGCACCGAGGGCACCTGTCGTGCCCTTACTGCTGCAAGCATTCCTTGCGAGGTTATTGGCCGTATTGGTTCCGAGGAGCCGAATATTGGCACTAAGATCATGGACGGTGAGATTGATTTGGTTATTAATACGCCGTTTGGTCAGGAAACACGTGGTGACGGGTATCAGCTTCGTACCATGTGTGTCCGCCAGAACCTTTGCTATGTAACCACGTTGGCTGGAGCTCAGGCATTTGTTTCTGCCATTGAAAACCTGCGCGAGCAGAACCTGCCTGTGATTGCCCTGCAGGATCTCGAGCAGTGGGAAGAAAGGTAGCCTTTATGGCTGACATCTTAGACAAGACCGGGGTAGTGGTATCCAATAGGCAGGTGTCTGATAGGCTTTGGATTATCGACATTAAGGTCGACGCTCTTGGCGCCGACCTTATGCCTGGGCAGTTTGTCCATATGCTTATTCCTGGGATGGAGGGCCATATTCTCCGTCGTCCTTTTTCGGTTTTCTATGTGAGCGAGGACGGCAGCGTTATCACTATCCTGTATCAGGTTGTTGGTTTCGGCAGCAAGCATCTGACAACGGTCGAAGCCGGTATGGCTGTTAGCCTGATGGGTCCTATTGGACATGGTTGGAATGCCCCTGAAGGTGTTTCCTCGGCGCTTTTGGTGGCTGGAGGTGTAGGGGCTGCGCCTCTGTTCCTTCATGCGCAGGAACTTGTTGCCTCTGGTATTGACGTTGAGGTTGTTATGGGCGCTCAAAGCGATAAAGCTTTGGTTTGTGAGCCGAAATATTCAGAACTTCTTGGGCACGAGCCCCACTTGGCTACCGATGATGGTTCGCGTGGGCATGCTGGCTTTGTGACTGACGTAGTTGCAGGTCGGATTGCTGAGAAGCAATTCGATTATGTTGCTTGTTGCGGCCCCGAACCTATGATGCGCATTGTCTCAGAGCTAACACTTAATGCTGGTATTCCAACGTATGTCTCTCTCGAGAAGCGTATGGCATGCGGTATCGGTGCTTGCCTTTCATGCATAGTCGAAACCAAGCAGGGCAGAAAGCGATCGTGCGTTGATGGTCCCGTTTTCGATGCGAGCGAGGTGATTTGGTAATGGCTGTTTCTCTTTCTGTTAACCTCGGTGGGTTGCATATGAAAAACCCTGTAACCACCGCCTCAGGAACATATGCATCGGGACGCGAATACTCTGCATTTGTGGATCCTGCCTTACTTGGCGCTGTAACCACAAAGGGCGTTTCTCTTAATGGGTGGGCCGGGAATGACGCTCCTCGAATCGCCGAGACTCCGAGCGGGATGTTGAACTCCATCGGCCTTCAGAATCCCGGTGTTGAAGTACTGAAAGATCGCGATTTGCCTTGGCTGCGCCAAAATCATGCAACCATCATCGTAAACGTTTCTGGTCATAGCGTTCCGGAGTACGTTTCGGTTATCGAGTCGCTCGAAGAAACCTCTGATGTCGATGCTTACGAGGTAAATATTTCATGTCCCAATGTGGATTCTGGTGGTTTGACCTTTGGCACCGACCCAAAGATGGTTGAAGAGGTTGTTTCTGCATGCCGCGCGAAAACCAAGCGTCCAATGTTTGTAAAATTGACGCCAAACGTAACTGATATCGTTGGAATCGCCAAAGCAGCTGAATCTTCTGGCGCCGATGCTATTTCGCTTATCAATACTTTACTCGGCATGGCAATTGACGCACGTCGCAAGAAGCCCGTTCTTGCCCGTGTCGTTGGTGGACTTTCGGGTCCTGCGGTAAAGCCTGTTGCATTGCGTATGGTTTGGCAGGTGCACAATGCCGTTGATATTCCTATTTTGGGAATGGGTGGAATTTCCTCAGGCACCGATGCGGTTGAGTTTATGCTTGCAGGTGCCACTGCCGTAGCGGTTGGCACTGCGAATTTCACCAATCCTAAATCTACGCTCGATGTGATTTCTGGTATTGAACAGTACTGTATCGACATGGGCGTTTCCGATGTTAATGAGTTGATAGGAGCACTCGAATGCTAGATTTCAACACCGTGCCCCGCAAGGATCGCATTATCGTTGCACTTGATTGCGAACGCAGTCGAGCTCTTGAGTTGGCTGATATGCTTGCCGGTAAGGCTAAATGGCTTAAGGTCGGCATGACCTTGTTTTATCAAGAAGGCCCCTATTTCATCAATGCGCTGCAAAAGCGCGGATTCAAAGTCTTTCTTGATTTGAAGTTCCACGATATCCCTCATCAGGTTAAGGGCGCTGCTAAAGCAGCCGCGGAAGCTGGTGCCGATATGCTCACCATGCATGCGGTAGGCGGAATCAAGATGATGGCAGCTGCTAAGGAAGGCTTGGCGGAGGCTCGCTGGGTCGAAGATGAGCCTGTCTCTCTTGGTATTACCGTTCTCACAAGTATGAGCGCGGATGACCTCAGTGCTACGGGTGTTACCCGACCTGTAGTTGACCAGGTTGCTGAGCTTGCTCGTCAGGCGCAGCAAGCTGGATTGTCTGGTGTTGTAGCTTCGCCTCAAGAAGCGGCTATGCTGCGTGAGATTTTGGGCCCAAATTCATTTATTGTTACCCCAGGTGTTCGTCCGGCTGGTTCTGCTATGGGTGATCAAACGCGTGTAACTACTCCGCGTCAGGCTTTCGATAATGGTGCGTCGCACATTGTTGTTGGTCGTCCTATTACGGAAAGTAACGATCCTGCAGCAGCATTTGAAGCGATTGCAAAGGAGCTCTAGGCTATGGAAATTGCTGAGATCAAAGATCTATTGAACAAGATGAATGCCTTCGCCGAAGATGGCGATTCGCTCGATTCTGCTGCGTTGATGCAAGATCCTATTGTATTGAATCGCCTTGCGGTAGAGCTGTTGCAGCAGATTGACCGTGATGTTAAGCCTGAGTTGGTTATTGCTCCTGAAGGCATCGAATCATATTTCGGATATTCGGTTGCGCTTGCTGCATGGATGCGTTTCGTTAGCGCTCAGGTCGGTAAAGATGGCGTATTCGAACTCCCTGCCGGTGTCGAAGTTAAGAAGAACGAAAAAACGATTCTGGTGCTCGATACTTATTCGGAAGAAAAGGCAAATGCGCTTATGTCTCTTGCTTTGGCAGAGGGCGCAAAGGTTGTTGCTGTGCTTTCATTGACCGGTTCCGATGCCCATGCTGATCATGGTTGTGTTTTCCATAGCCTTCTGTAGCATTCCGATACGTTATTTCTCTTAAGCCACCCAAAACTAGGGTGGCTTCTTTTTTATACGCACTATTTTCAAATGGTATTTGAAAATAGTGCGTATTTTGTGTCTGCACTAGGTTAAAAACACAGTATTTCGTAGTATTAATGCAGTTCATGACGTTGTATTACGAATTTTAGTGTTTTGGACAAATACTAAAATATGGGTAGTTTGTGACATATGAACATGTTGCAAACAAGGAGGCAAGACAAGTAATTGTCTTGAATTGGAAGAGAAAAAGGAGCATTACGATGGCAGTTCCCGAGTTGACGCCCGAAGAGCGACAGCAGGCGCTGGAAAAAGCGAAGGCTGCTCGCATTAAAAGAGCACAGGTTCGTGAAGACCTGAAAAATGGCACGCTTACGCTCAAGGATGTTTTGGCAATGAAGGACGACCCCATTGTGGGCCGCATGAAGGCTTCTACGCTTATCGAAACGCTCCCTGGTTATGGTAAAGCCAAGGCAGAAAAAATTATGAAAGAACTCGACATTGCCGAGTCCCGTCGTTTGAAGGGTTTGGGCGAACGTCAGCAGAAAGCCTTGCTTGAGCGTCTTGGTTAGTATGCGAAAAGGCAATCTATTCGTTCTATCAGGGCCTTCTGGCGCAGGTAAGGGAACTTTGGTGAAGCAGGTGCTTCAGCAAGTTCCCGATGCCTGGGTTTCTGTTTCTGCGACAACGAGACAACCGCGTCCTGGTGAAGTTGATGGGAAGGATTACTACTTTCTTGATCAACCTCATTTTGATGAGCTGGTTTCACAAGGTGGCTTTCTAGAATGGGCTCATGTTCATGGCAATTCTTATGGAACACTCAGGTCTCGTGTTCAGGAACGCATTGATCGGGGATCGCAAGTAATCTTAGAGATTGATGTGCAAGGTGCTTTTCAGGTAAAAAAGGCAATGCCTGAAGCGCATTTGATTTTCATCGAACCGCCTTCCCTTGAGGAACTTGAAAGAAGGCTTCGAGGTCGTGGCACTGAAACCGAAGAGGTCATTTGCAGTCGTATGAAAACTGCAGAGGTGGAGCTTGCACGCAAAATGGAGTATGATGTTCAGGTTGTCAATGATGAACTTGAACGTGCCACTGAGGAGCTCGTATCCTATATCGGTTCGTTTGCAGAAGATATGAGAGGAACTACCGAATAATGAGTCTTATTGATCCCAAGATCGATGTACTGCTCGATCAGACTGATAATGATCGTTTTTTGCTCTGCGCTCTTGCTTCTAAGCGTGCGCATGACATCAACGACATGATGCGTGGTCAGCGCAATCGAGCAATTCAGCTTCAGACCGCTGTCGATATCGCTCGAGCTGCCAAGCGTCGTCCTCTCTCTATCGCCTTTGATGAGATTGCAAAAGGTGATGTGTCATACAGCCCTGACACGATCGATATCCATAATCACTAATTCCCATGCATAATAACGAGCTCGAAGAAAAACAGGCTCTTCGTCGTGTCTGTTTGGTTCATTATCATGAAATTGGCCTAAAGGGTCATAACCGAGCCCAATTCGAAAAGCGCCTTGTTTCCAATATCAAGGCGCTTTTGAATGATGGGGTTAAGATTAAACGCATTTCAGGTCGTGTTGCGTTGTTTCTTGAAGAGGATGCAACGTTTGAGGATGCCTGCCGAATTGCCGACCAGATAGCTGGCGTACCTGGCATTGCTCGCGTTTCAAGCGGTTATCGCTGTGCCCAGGAGCTGGAATGCATGTATGATACCGCCATCAAGGCATTGTCAGACGCTGGTGAATTTGGCACATTCAAGGTTTCTGCACGTCGCAATCACACTGATTTCCCTATTGACTCTATGCAGTTGAACCAATTGGTTGGCGCTGCTCTTTGCCGCGCCTTTCCCGAGAAGTCGGTGCGTATGAAGAACCCCGACGTCGAGGTTCGAGTTGAGGTTATCCAGGGTTATACCTACATTTATGGGCGGAGTATTCCCGGTATTGGTGGTTTGCCAGTAGGAAGTGCCGGCAAGGCAGTGTGCCTTCTTTCTTCTGGCATTGATTCGCCTGTTGCTACATGGCGTATCGCGCGTCGTGGCGCTACCTGCATCGGAGTACATTTTTCTGGGCGTCCCGAAACCTCTGCAACAAGCGAGTACCTTCTCGAGGATATCGCCGAAGTTCTTGAGCGAACTGGATGTTTTGCGCGTTTGTATGTTGTGCCGATTGGAACATATCAGCGAGAGATTTCTGCTGTAGTTCCGCCTGAACTGCGTGTTATCATGTACCGCCGATTTATGTTTAAAGTTGCTGAGGCTATTGCGCGTAAAGAAGGCGCAAAAGCATTGGTCACAGGCGAAAGCCTGGGACAGGTTGCATCGCAGACGATGGATAACATGCTGGTGACCAATGCCGCTGTTTCTCTTCCTGTGTATCGTCCTCTTGTTGGGTTTGATAAGCTCGAAATTATTGCCGAGGCCGAGAAGCTTGGTACCTTTGAAATCTCTTCGCAAGATGCCCCCGATTGCTGCACTTTGTTCATGCCTCGCAATCCTGAGACGCATGCTAAGCTTGAACGCGTTCTTGAGGTCGAAAAGGGTCTTCCTTTCGATGAGTGGATTAATGAGGCGGTTGCCTCGGTTGAGGTTAAGGACTATCGCTGCCCTTCGTATCGACCTCCCAAGGAACGAAAAAAGCAGGACGCTAAGAAAAC
>ENA-ORUG01002743-ORUG01002743.1-human-gut-metagenome-genome-assembly--contig:-NODE-2743-length-11841-cov-3.312150_pt1 | contig 11841 bp, 8 predicted proteins | sample MGYA00242079_ERZ509207 | MGnify/ENA primary metagenome ERZ509207 (study PRJEB26280, sample SAMEA2338780) | human gut metagenome | biome: human gut; feature: human-associated habitat; material: faeces...
ATCTGGCCCACCATGCAGTTTTCCAGCACGGTCATGTTGTTGAACAGGTTGAAGGACTGGAACACCATGCCCACATGGGAGCGGTACTGGGGGGCATTGACCTTGGGACCGGTGACGTTCTGGCCGCGGTAGAGGATCTCGCCGCTGGTGGGGGTCTCCAGCAGGTTGATGCACCGCAGCAGGGTGGACTTGCCGGAGCCGGAGGCGCCGATGATGGAGATGACGTCACCCTTGTCCACGGTGAAGTCGATGTCCCGCAGGACGGGGTTTTTTCCGAAGGTCTTGGACAGATGCCGGACCTCTAAAATCATTTCACCCATGTTACCGGTCTCCTCTCGTGCTGCCGTTGCGGTTTTTCAGGGACAGTTTCGTGCGCTCACGGTACTCCTTGCTGTGCTCGTCAAAGGGAGTCCCCCGGTCAGGATGGCTGTAAGTTCCGGCAGCCATGGTCAGCTGATCCTCCTGAACCAGCTCATAGCTGTCAGAGCCGTCCATCCGCTTCTCCAGCCAGCGCAGCAGGAATGAGGCGATCAGCGTCATGGTCAGATAGCCGATCATCTCGATGGCGGCGGAGGGGAAGTACATATTGTTCACGCCGGTGATGTAGCGGTGGAAGGCAAAGAAATCCGTAAGGCTTTTATCCCGGAACCGGGTTGTGAATTCTTCTCAGCCGACTATTCCCAAATCGAACTGCGTATCATGGCCCACTTGAGCGGCGACCCACACATGATAGAGGCTTTCCGCGAAGGGTACGACATCCATGCCGCTACCGCCGCAAAAATTTACAAAAAGCCATTGGAAGAAGTTACCCGCGAAGAACGAAGCAAGGCCAAAACAGCCAATTTCGGCATCATATACGGTATCACCGTATTCGGATTGGCCGAACGGATGAACGTCAGCCGCGCGGAAGCCAAAGAGTTGATTGACGGCTATTTCATCACGTATCCCAAAGTGAAGGAATACATGCAGAAGAGCATTGAAACAGCGCGTGAAAAGGGATATACCGAAACCATTTACCATCGTAAATGCTATCTGCGCGACATCAACAGCCACAACGCAGTGGTGCGCGGTTATGCCGAACGCAACGCCATCAATGCCCCGATACAGGGCAGTGCGGCGGACATCATCAAAATTGCCATGATAGCCATTTACCACCGCTTCCAAAAAGAGCACATACGTTCTAAAATGATTTTACAAGTACACGACGAATTGAACTTCAGTGTCTATCCGGAAGAAAAAGAGCGCGTGCAGCAAATCGTCATCGAAGAAATGGAACGCGCCTACAGCATGCAAGTCCCGCTCGAAGCCGATTACGGTTGGGGAAGAAACTGGTTGGAAGCACATTGAGAAACTGGAAAACGTTGTCGGCAAGTTCCAAAACCGTCCGCTGCAAAACGGGAAACCGCCGCACAGAGAACGGAAAATCACTTGCCGCAGAACGGAAAATCGTTCGCCTGAGATTGAAAAATCATTCGGCTGAGATTGAAAAATCGTTTGGCGCAGAACGAAAAAGATTTCCCACATAGCGGATTTATTCTTATTTTTGCACCTAATTAAATAAGGTAATTGATAAAAACAAAATAAACTATGGCTTTAAAAGCAGGTATAGTAGGTTTGCCCAACGTGGGCAAGTCTACCCTTTTCAACTGTCTGTCGAGTGCCAAGGCACAGGCTGCAAACTTTCCGTTCTGTACCATCGACGCACAAATGGGACAAATCACCGTGCCGGACGAACGTCTGAACAAACTGGCGGAATTGGTCCACCCCGGGCGCATCGTTCCGGCCACATGCGACATCGTGGACATTGCCGGACTGGTGAAAGGAGCCAGCAAAGGAGAAGGTCTGGGCAACCAGTTCCTCGGCAATATACGTGAGACCGACGCCATCATCCACGTATTGCGCTGCTTCGACAACGACAACATCGTGCATGTGGACGGGTCGGTAGACCCCGTGCGCGACAAGGAAATCATCGACACGGAACTACAGCTCAAGGATTTGGAAACTATTGAAAACCGCATCAAACGCGTGGAAAAAGTGGCCAAGGTGGGCGGTGACAAACAAGCCAAACTGGAATACGACGTGTTGTTGCAATACAAAACAGCTTTGGAACAAGGCAAATCGGCACGCACCGTCACCTTCGAAAGCGAAGACGAACAGCAGGCGGCCAAAAACCTTTTCCTGCTCACGGCCAAACCGGTGCTCTACGTCTGCAATGTGGACGACACCTCTGCCGCCCACGGTAACGCACACGTGGATGCCGTACGCGAAGCCATCAAGGACGAAAATGCCGAACTGCTCATCATCTCCGCCCAGACGGAGGCCGACATTGCCGAACTGGAAAGCTACGAGGAAAAACAGATATTCCTGGAAGACATGGGGTTGAAGGAATCAGGATGCGACCGACTCATCAAAGCTATCTACCATTTGTTGGACTTGCAGACGTTCATCACGGCCGGAGAGATGGAAGTGAAAGCCTGGACCTTCCGCAAGGGATGGAAAGCCCCGCAGTGTGCCGGCGTCATCCACACGGACTTTGAAAAAGGCTTTATCCGCGCGGAAGTCATCAAATACGATGATTACATCCGTTACGGTTCGGAAGCCGCCGTACGCGAGGCAGGCAAGATGGGAGTGGAAGGAAAAGACTATGTGGTGCAGGACGGCGACATCATGCACTTCCGTTTCAACGTATGACCGCTATGGACAACCTGTTATTTATCACGTGGAATCCCGACCTGTTCGCTTTCCACCTCGGCTCGTTCGGCGTGCGTTGGTATTCGCTATGTTGGTGCTTCGCCCTGTTGGCAGCCTACGTATTGGTGCAACGCCTGTACCGGCAACAGCACATCGCCGACAAACTGTTCGACCCGTTATTTTTCTATTGTTTCGTAGGCATCCTCGTAGGTGCCCGTCTGGGGCACTGCCTGTTCTACGAACCGGGCTACTTCCTCGCCCATCCCTTGGAAATGATCCTGCCCATGCGGCAGACGGCCAACGGTTGGGTGTTCACCGGTTACGCCGGACTGGCCAGCCACGGCGGTACGATAGGCTTGATGCTCGCCCTTTGGCTTTACGTCAGGAAAACGAAACTGAACATCATGCGTGTACTGGACAACATTGCCATCGCCACTCCGGCCAGTGCCATGTTCATCCGTCTGGGCAACCTGATGAACTCGGAAATCATCGGCAAGCCGACCGATGTGCCTTGGGCTTTCGTCTTCGAGCGCGTCGACATGCTGCCACGCCATCCCGGCCAACTCTATGAAGCCATCTGCTATTTCGTGTTCCTCATTGCCGGATACGTGCTTTACCATAAATATCCGCAGAAAGTCGGTACAGGCTTCTATTTCGGTTTCTGCCTGACTACCATCTTCACGGCTCGTTTCTTCATCGAATATACCAAAGAGGTGCAAGAAGCATGGGAAGCCGCCATGCCCATCAACATGGGCCAGATACTGAGTATCCCCTTCATTCTGTTGGGAGCCTATTGCATGGCAGGCGGCAAACTCTGCCGCAAGTTAGGCGAACCTCGATGAACCGATGAAGGGCGCGACATCCATCATACGAATTCTTGTCGTGGGCATGGCCTGCCTTCCGGCAGCCTGCACGGACAAGGATTCATGCTTTTCCTACTCATTCGAAAACGGTTTGAAGGGAGAAATCCGCTTGGAACACATACACGACAGTTTGAGTGTGTTACGTCACTTCATCGACGGTACTGAAGTGTCGGAATGGGAACTCCCCTACCCCGTCTACCGTTTCGATTGCGGTGACTTGACTGGTGACGGGACACCGGAAATCGCCGTGGGAGTCATCAAACCCACCCGTTATTTCCCACATCCGGAAAAGCGGCTCTTCCTTTTCAAACTCTACAAGGGCAGGCTCATCCGTCCATTGTGGATGGGGTCGCGGTTGGCGCGCCCGTTAGTGGACTTCCATATCTTGCGTGACTCTGTTCCTGCACGGGTTTGTACCACGGAACGTGTGTCCGACGACACCTTAGTACAGGCTTTATACCGTCAAGAAGGCTTCGGACTGGCATTTGAGCGTGACCTGCCCAACCCATAAATTACCAACACATTAACTTTCACTACTCATGAAACACCATCTTTCCATCTATTGCTGCATCTTATTCCTCACAATGGGCATGGCGGCCTCCTGCAACTCTTATAAGAAAAAAGCACCGACCCAACCACAGCAAGCTCAGGAACAACCCGTACAAGCTGCTCCCGCCTCCCGCCTGCTGACAGACAGCCTTCTTCCCCAAAGCGTGGATTTGGAACAGGACATCAACGGATTGGGCTACGAAGAACTCCGCATCCTCAGAAGTTATCCATACGCCCTGCATGGATACTGGTTTATCGAAGGAGACCTGAACAATTTCTTCTGCCGCAAGACAGATTGGTACTATGACTTGTGCGAGAAGACGCTCTACGAAAGCTATGAGAAAAACCTCGTTTATGCGGACACATACGACAAAGTCAAACTCCTGCCTGAAGAAAAAGCTTTCGTGGAAAAGATCGACCGCCGCATGGCCCAACTCGCCCGACACAAATACAAAACAAGGGACGGACACAAACTGCTCAACTCCTTCCTTTGTGTCAACCTTTTCCAAATAGAAAAGCCCAGCGGAAAGTTCCTTTCAATGTTGGACCGCTGCAACTTTGCCATCGCCCCCATGGGGTACGAACAGCTATTCCATGTATACGAAGCCAACGACTACCAACAAATACCCAGTTTCATCACCACGGATGTCTACCTGCAAGCCTACCACATGTATTTCAGTTATGCACTGAAAAGCCTCGAACGAAACCATTTCAACCCGGCCTTACAGAAAATAGTGCAAGCCCTCTACACGGAATGCATGAACCTGGAACAGCAAGAAACCATTAAGGCTGAGGCAGGATACGCCGCCACCTATTTCGCCATAGCCTATTACCTGCTGACAAAGAAAGAACTGCCCGTGCCTGTCGCATTGCAACCTGCTTACAAGGCTGAGTTACGGAGCACTACGGGTTGCCAAGATGCTCCTTCCGCCTTTTTGGGCTATACGGACATACTCTTCCCTTACAGTTTGTTCAAACCTCGCGGCCATTACGCCCACAACGCAAACGACCGTTGCTATTTCCAGTGTATGACGTGGTTGCAGACGGCCTCCTTCTGCCGCGAGACCCCGGAAACCCTGTGGCGCGCGGCTATAATAGCCGCTGCGCTGAACCGTATCCCGGCTGAACTCCGGCAAGCTTGCCTGAAACTAAATCAAGCCCTTACTTTCCTTATGGGGACACCGGACAATGCCTCCATCCTCGAAATGGCGGACTATATGAGCCGACACGGACTGACCGACCGGATTCTGGCACACGACGAAGATGCCATCCGGCAAATAGACGGCATGCTCAAGGAAGTCTTCAAGACACGCAACCGCATCAAGCCCAAAATCCAATTAAGTTGTGCCGACAAAATCAATTTCATGCCTGCACGCTACATGGCAGACAACGAAGTCTTGAATGAAATGGCAGATGACACCCCCAACAGCAACCGCGCCTATCCCAAGGCTTTGGACGTGTTTGCTGCCTTCGGCGTAAAAAGTGCGACCGCCCTCCTCGACACATGTTACCACGAGAAAGAGAACTGGAAAGACTACCCCGTCATGGCCGACAAGATGAAAAGAAAATTCCAAGACCGTTCCGGAGACACAGTCACCATGTACGACCGATGGATGGAAGCCCTCATAGAATTGCAACGCCCCAACAAGGATTATCCCTGCCTGATGCAAACCCCGGCTTGGCAAATCAAAAACCTATATACGGCCTTGGCTTCGTGGACGGGACTGAAACATGATGTCATACTCTATGGCGAACAGCCCATGTTGGCCGAATGCGGGGGCGGTGGTGAATTGGCCATCCCGGTCGTTGTCGGATACGTAGAACCCAACCAGACTTTCTGGAAGAAACTGAAAGAGCTCATCGCTCGGCACCGACAACTCCTGAAGGAAACGGATTTCGACGATGAGGATTTGATTTCGAAAGCCCGCATCCTTGAAGAACAGGTGGACTTCTGCCTCCGAGTGACAGAAAAGGAACTACGGGGAGACACACTCACGACAGAGGAATACATGGACATACAGAAAATGGGAAGCTCCATCGAATGGTTCACGCTCAGCGTCATCGAGCCGGGAGTCTCTTATAACAGCATAGAAGAGGTGAAAGGTTCCTCACGCTCCGTAGCCCTCGTAGCGGACGTATTCACCCGCAACGTACAGGAATGCGGAAAAAACGGCATCCTGCATGAAGCCACAGGCACTGCCAACGCCCTCTACGTACTGGTTGACATCGGAGGACAAATCTACCTCACCCGTGGAGCCACATTCAGCTATTACGAATTCGTCCGTCCCTTGGGCGAACGGTTGACGGACGATGAATGGCAAAAAATGCTAAAGGACGGCAAAGCACCGAACGTACCTTCATGGATACGTCCCTACCTGTTGGACCATGTACCTACAGTGGACGAAACTTATTTCTACAGTTCAGGATGCTAAAGACATTACTTTGGATTTACCCCCTTCTCTGCCTCTTTTCCTCCTGTCGGCAACAAACGAAAGAGGACACGCTAAGCATCCTTTTCACGGGAGACGTTTTGTTGGATCGCGGTACGCGCCCTTGGATAGAGCGCGAAGGCGTGAAAGGACTGTTTCAGGGAGTCAGCGAGGCATTCCAAAAGGCCGATGCTGTGGTTATCAACTTGGAGTGCCCGCTCACCGAACGCCACACTCCGGTGGGCAAGAAATTCGTTTTCCGAGGCAAACCCACATGGGCCAAAGCCCTCCGGCAAGCCGGTATTACACACGCCGCCTTAGCCAATAACCACACCATAGACCATGGGCGGGATGGATTGGCCGATACTTATCACGCACTCCGGGACGCTGACATTGTCCCACTCGGTTACGGAAAGACGGTTGAAGAGCAGACCACTCCCGTAATCATAAGGAAAGGCAAGCTCGAAGTGGCACTCTTCAACACCATCCCCCTCCCGATAGAGAACTGGCCGCGAGCGGAAGGAAAACCGGATATATGCCGTGCTTCCGTCAAGCGGTTGGCCGCTGCTATCCGGAAATATAAAGCCTCACACCCTTCTGCCCGCATCGTGGCCGTATTGCATTGGGGCACGGAGTTCCAACCCATTCCCGACATGCAGCAGCGTTACGATGCCCACCTGTTGGTACAGGCCGGTGCAGATGCCATCATAGGACACCATCCACACGTCGTGCAACCCTTGGAATACATCGATTCCCGACCCGTATTCTACAGCCTCGGTAATTTCGTATTCGACCAAAGCCACCCTGACTGCCGGAAAGCCTCAATGGCTCTCCTGTGCTTCAAGGCTTCCGAAGTGCAGGCACGGGCCATTCCTGTAGAAATCCGGCAATGCAGACCTCAAATCAGCCGGAAACAACATGAAAACCGATAAAAAGCACTATCTTTGTCCCTAAAGAAACCCATTAACCCTTTTCATCATGAAAAAGCTATTGACTGCTTTAGTATGCCTGCTTGCCGTATGCAGCGGTATGTGTCAATCCCGTATCAAAACCCATGTGCCCTTGGACTCCATCGTCCTGAGCGACCCTTGCATCTTGCCCGACCGCGCCACCATGACCTATTATATGACCGGAACGGGTGGCAAGTTATGGAAAAGCAAAGACTTGCGGTATTGGGACGGCCCTTACACCGTAACGGAAACCGACCCTGAATCTTGGATGGGGCCGAAACCCATGATTTGGGCGGCTGAGCTTCACCAATATAAAGGTAAATACTACTATTTTGCCACTTTCACCAACCAGGCCGTAAGTGTGGGACGTTACAAAGGAAACAACCTGGAACGCCGGGCTTGCCATGTGTTGGTCAGCGACAAAGCCGAAGGCCCCTACCGCCCGATGAAGGATGAGACTTACCTCCCGGCAGACAAATTGACGCTCGACGGTACGTTATGGATAGACACGGACGGACGGCCTTACATGGTCTACTGCCACGAATGGCTGCAAAACTGGGACGGCACCATCGAAAAAATAGAATTGAAACCCGACCTAAGCGGCAGCATCGGTAAAGGAAAACTATTGTTCAAGGCCAGCGCATCGCCTTGGAGCCGGGAAGTCATCGAAGGAGACACGCTTCCCAACCGCGTGACGGACGGCCCTTATTTGTTCCGCACCCAGACAGGACGCTTGGGTATGATATGGACCAGTTGGATTTATAATGTCTATACCCAAGGGGTAGCTTATTCGGAAAGCGGCACATTGAACGGCCCGTGGGTGCAGGAAGAACAGCCCATTACCCCACCCAACTTCGGACACGGCATGTTGTTCCGCACGTTCGATGGCGAGCTGCTCATGTCTGTCCACAGCCATAAGGATATCCACGGCCACTACCATCGTGTGCCCCACCTCTTCAAAGTGGACGATTCCGGCGACAAGATTGTCGTGAAGGAAGAATACCGGTAGGTAAAGGAAATAAAACCAACGAAGCTATCCCAAGGAAAAAGGGCGAGACAGGGCTCTTTTGCCCAAATCTCGCCCACAATCCAAAGTATATATAGAAAAGTTTGTCTTGTGTCCTTACTTCATTATCAGTTTGACCGTTTTATCCCCTGCTTTTACCAAATAAAGCCCGGAACACGGTACGGCCAAATCCATATTCGAACCATCGCACGTTTCTTCATGTAACAAAACACCATCGGACGTATAGACCCGTAAAGGTAGCCCGGCTTTCATGCCTCTTACACGAATATGCCCATGCAAACCGTATACTTCCATCGACGATACCTTTTCTGCCCCTATGCCATCCGCTTTAGATATGGTCAATATCTTCACCACAGGCTCGGCATTCTTATAGTTCCTGTCGCTACTATACTGGCATGCCGTCAAGGTCACGGTGCCCTCCCCCAAACATTCGAGCGTACCGATGCCATCCGACCAATGTAACATGGCCAATTCTTCATCGCCCTCAGCCAATCCGAAGGTAACCAACTGTCCCGAAGTGGAAGAGGCTTCCAATGCCACTTTGTCACCTACATGGAGATTAGACAAATCCTGATCCCACGTAATAAACTGACTTGCCGGAGCGATATACAACTTGCCGGGTCCTGTAAAGACAAACGTATAGTTGTCTGCTTTTCCCCCAGACAGATAGATGGGATACCCATAAATTGTGTCCGCAACGGATGTTTCGGTGGCATCGCATGAAGCCACAGGAAGTTCTGTCAACACGGAAGCATCCTCTCCTTCCACGAAACCGTCGTATTCCAGTTCAAACTCCGGATTCTTTTCTCCGTATATCTTCGTGCAATCCTTAGCTTTCACGGAAAGTTCCTTGGGATAGATGGTACAACGGTAAGGAGATAGGATTTCAAAATTCCTTGTTCCTGTAAAGGTAAACGTAACCGGTATTTCGTATTCTCCCACTCCGGTGGGAATATCTCCCTCTACTTTCATTTCCTTGAATTCATACCCATCAGGTATATTGATAGCGCAAGTCATATCAGGATAATATCCGTTATACACATGTTCATGCCCATTATAAAGCGCAATGGGACGTATTTTATCTCCATAATATGACCAACCATAATTCTCATAGAAGTTAATACCATCCGGCAAATAAATGGCCTGTAACTTGTCACAACTGCCAAACAATCCATTGGGATGTTGGAAGGGGTCTTTGGCTATTACAACCCATTCCAGTTCCTTGTTCTGCGAGAAGGCATAGGTACCGAACGATTTAACCGTAGAAAGAATGAACAGCGAAGTCAGACCTGTGTTGGCAAAAGCCGTATTCCCTATATACTCCAACGAAGCAGGAAAATCAACCGCCTGCAATGCCGTACAACCGTAAAAGGCTGATTCTTCTATGCTTGCCACATCCGGAGGCAATACCACTTCTTTCAATGCCGTACATTGTTTGAAAGCACTGGCACCTATCGTACGGATATGGCTTCCCATCTTCACCATGGTCAAATTGGCATTGTCCTTGCACAACCCGACCGGAACGTATTCCACGCTTTCCCCGAACACGATTTTACGGAATGTATGAGGCAACACGCCCTCACTTCCATTCCCACGGAATGCTTCCGCATTCCAATACACGCTATCCAATGCCGTACAATCGTCAAAAGCCCTATAGTCTATCTTGCGAACTTTTTTACCCATGGTCAACGATACCAGCTTTTCACAATCGGAAAAAGCATGGTCATCTATTACTTCCACATTATCAGGAATGACTATCGAGGTCAAAGCCGAGCAATCGGAAAAAGCGAAACCAGCTATAGAATCCACGTTTTCGGGAATAACAATATTTTCCAAAGCCGAACAAGAATTAAACGCACTATATCCTATATAATTTATTTCCTTCCCCATTACGGCTTCCTTCAAAGCCTCACAGCCCTCAAAGACATAAGACTCGATAGATTTTACTCTATCCGGAATATGGACAGACTTTAATCCTGTGTAGCTAAAAGCAGATCCCCCTATCTCTTTCAAAGATTCAGGCAGTACTACTGAAGTCAAATTCTTCAGTTTACTGCATAAATTCTCCGGAATACGCTCTACGTCTTTTCCAAAAGTAATTTGTGTCACGGAAGAAGCAAAAGGAGTACCGGCATCTTCCATGCTTACGGCATTCCATTCCACCGTTTCCAAGTTTTTACAATTAGAAAAACAGTTGGATGGCATTTCTCTCACATTCCGTCCCACTTTCAACTTCACCAAATTTGTCATTTTACTACACATGTATTTGGGAATGCATTCCACTACATCACCGAACTCCAACTCACGGACAGAAGAGGGAAAGGCAGTTGAATAAGATTCATACACCAACATGCAATTCCTCGCATTGAATACAAGTATCTCCAGTCCAGTGTTATAAAAAGCCGACCTGCCTATGGAATCCACGCTTTCGGGAATGGACAAGGTTTCCAATCCCGTACAACCGGAAAAGGCATTCTCTCCTATTTCACGGAGTGAATTAGGCAATATGAGTTCCGACAATTTGGCACAATCTAGAAAAGCTCGTGCCTCTATCGAAGTCATATTCTCCGAGAATCCGACTGCTTCCAATCCCGAACAATCAGAAAAAGCACTCTCTCCCACTTCCACCACTGAAGCAGGCATCTTGACTTCCGTGATATACCGACATCCACTGCACAATCCATCAGGTATCTTACGTACTTTTTCACCAAACGTTATGGTATACAAAGCAGTTGCACTGAAAGGTGCACCATACGTTTGACCAAATTTACAATCTTCGGCGTTCCATTCCACCTCGCCCAAAGAACGACATCCCTCAAAGACTTCATATCCCATATAAGTCAATGTAGAAGGAACAGTCACTTTGGTCAAATAAGTCTGATTGGCAAACAAGCCCTCTGTTATGCTTTTTGTCCCTTCGGCAATGGAAATGGCCGTCGGGGTACTCATCAGCCCTTTAAAGGCATAAGCGGCTTTATCTATATAGACCAAACCATTGGGTAAATTATCAAACCAAACCGTTTCCTTGAAAGCATCCTTGCCCACATATTCCGTCTTACCGGAAAACTTTATTGCAGACAATTCGCTCTGTCCATACAGAAGTCCGCCGGGAATGGAATCCACTTCGCTGCCGAAAACGACTTCTTTCAAGCGGCAACCGCTGAAAGGACTACTCCCCTGCGTACCATAATCCCTAAAACCATTCTCATTAGCCGTAGAAAAACCATAAGAAGGATAATCTGCCACATCCCAATACACGGACTTCAGGTTACGGCAATCATGGTATTTACAACCGATTATTACTCAATATTTTATAGATAATAAGTCAGAAA